>Ga0209188_1001868_pt1 | contig 16218 bp, 29 predicted proteins | sample C_130625_EF_Meta_FD_187307 | JGI IMG/M metagenome (GOLD analysis project Ga0209188, IMG submission 187307) | Freshwater microbial communities from Lake Croche, Canada to study carbon cycling - C_130625_EF_MetaG (SPAdes) (version 2) | ecosystem: Environmental > Aquatic > Freshwater > Lake...
AAATGTCATCGAATACGAACACCGTGCCTGTGACACTGCGTGGTGCGAAGAATTCTATCTCCTTGATGACTGCTCCACTATCATGTGGGCCATCGAAGAACACCATGCTGTACTGATTGATCACTTCTTTAGTCTGCTGATAGAACGGCACTCCATCACTGTAGCGACTGAAGAACTCTGTGTCCTCCATACACATCAACACCACGTTGATGGGCTTGCCTTCTACATAGGAGTAGATGTTCTTCCACGCTAGGTTCCTCATGGCATTGTCGTAGCCATAGTTCCATCTGCGCTCCTCGGCATGCAGGTAGTCTATGCCACCGTAGGGATCGATGCAGATGATGTTTTTGTTGACAACACCTTCGTTCAGTGTGCCGTCGATCAGTTGCTTGACGCTGCCGCCCAAGCGTGTGCCTATCTCGGCTATGATGCCTGGCACATGGGCAGCACGAACCGCTGCGTTGAACAGCGTGTCGTAATTGTTGCCGTCACCCGGCAGTAAATTCTCGTTGGACATTCTTTCTAGGTCTCTTTGCTTTCTCTACCACCATGGGCATCCATCGTGGTGTGTCTCCGAATTCTTGATCCACATAGAAGTCAATCAGTCTACGCTGGATCATAGTGACTAGGTCACCGTGGTCGTCTGCTACGATGAACCTAACCGGACAGTGGGCCCAAGTGCCAGTCTTTTGAAAGTTGGCAAAGTACCGCCTATGGTTCTCCTGGGTGGCATCAAATGCCACCCAGGGTCTGCCCATGTAAGACAGTCTGCTCATCTTAGAACGGAGCGTCTTCGATGTCAGGAGCAGCAACCTTGGCCTTGGCCTTGATGCCTTCCAGTGTGATGGCCTTAGCAGGAGCCTTCTTAGGCTTCTTGGCTTCCTTCTTAGGCTTGTCCTTAGATGCAGCCTTAGGAGCTCGCTTGTCCAACTCAGCAGTCAGTGCTTCCTGGATAGCGGCGTTGTCCTTGTGGAACCCAGCCTTGATCAGTGCCTCAACAGCTTCAGTCTTGGTCATGGGGCGCATGAGCTCAGTCATGTCAATGTCAGTGTGTCCACCCTTTTGCAGTACTTTGACGCGCATGGCATCATTGGCAAAACGAGCTTTGACCACTCCATTGAGTTTGGATACGCCTGCATGAGTAAAAGTCTTCGTAGTCATTTAAATTACCTTTCTGTGTGTGTCTGCTTTCGCATTAATTAAATTATACACGATTTGAACGGCCGTGTCAACCGTTTTCTTTAGAAATCTGCTGCCTGGCCGGCACTTAGATCACTTTCGGAATCTGCGACACTCCAGCTGGCCAGTGTGTCCAAAACCAGTTCATACGGTGCCCCCAGCATCACTGCAATGGTCTTGGCACTGTAGCCTTCGATGTAGAGTTGTTCCACATCGTATGCAAAATTCTTAATCGCGCTCATTTGATTTTCTCCTTAGTCCATTCGGCCACGCCGGTTACGTCTTTGCCAATGCCTGCCACAGTACTGCATCCTACTAGGGATAAAGCCAATGCTAGGGCTGCTACTATCTTCATTTGACTTCCTCCTTAAGAGCATTGGTTGTGACCGTGTGTGTAGTGTCAACAATCTTGCCAAACACGGATTTGGTAACTTCGGGATAAAGGATTGCCAGCACAGTGACAGCTCCTACAATAAACATCTTCATGCTGTTTCCTTTACTGAGGCCAAAGCCTCTGCCAATTTAACATAAGCAGCATCGTGGCACTTCACGTACCAGTTGCCGTCCTTGCGCAGGATGTATTCATATTCCTCATACTGGTGATGAGCCAAGTAGTCTTGGAAGTCAACGAACTGCTCTTTGGTCACATCCTCGCCGCGATCACGTGCGTAGAATGTAGTATAGCCTGCTTCACGTGCGGCTTGGAACTCTGTTTCTACAGCGGCACGTTTCACAAGGTCCTTCTCGTTCCAATCAGGACCAAAGGGATGCTTCTGGCCAATGACCTTGCCCAGCGAACTGATGCCGCCCATGTCAATCAAATCGCGCAGTTTGAACGGATCCGTGTAGTTTTCAAACAAGATGCGGCCGTTGTGTTCCAAATAGCCGTCCCAGTGGCAGTAGACTTGCTCTACTGTGCCGTCTGCAAACTCTAGTGCGATAGTGCTGCGTGTACCCATTTCGTCTGCTCCTTAGTGTGTAAGCGTTAATTATAGCACCGAAGTGCCCAGTTGTCAAGCCATTGTGGCAGAGACCAGGTCGTTAGTAGGGTTAAGTCGAACAAACACTTTGGCACTGTCCGTCCCGCCCTTGACATGATAGACCACATGATAGCAGAACTCGCCCCCGTTGGTCAAGCCTAGAAACTTGCTGCCTGTGAACTTCTCCTGGCACTGTACCAGGCCCCTGAGCACCTTGTGATCTAGATTGCTCAAACGTGTTAGGTTAGCCGCTGTGATCATATTAGTCCTTAAAATAAACAACCAGATTGCGCGTTGCAGTTTCCACGTAGGCAACATTGTCCTCTACTTTGTGCGCGGGATTGTTCATAACCTTGTTGAACAAGATTTTGACGCTGCGCTCGTTAATGCTATCGCTTACATCGTAGCCCGGGCCGTCTTTAGCCGCGCCGTGTGCCGTGTAACTATACTTGCCGCGGCAACCGCACATACAGCCAGGCTTGCCGCTGTATACTTTTGTAACATTTGCCAGTGTGTACATGGAAGCTCCTTAGTGTGTATGCGTGTATTATAACGCACTTTGGGAACATTGTCAACCAAAGACCCTACTCACTTCACGGTTTTTCCGTCCCATATCTGCACACAATAGTTGGAGGAAAATCCATATGCTTGGCAGGCTTCCAAGTACTTGCTACGTGCAGTGATCACTGGGGGAGGTGGCGGTGGGGGAGGTGTGTACACCACCTGCTGTGCCTGCGGCGGATTGTTCTTAGGATCGTTGACAGCAGCGTTGACGATGATAGCTCCTACCATACCAGCAACGAAATATTGCCAGTTCTCCAATGCCCGTGCGGGAGTTGATACAGCCGCGACTAGGCACACGGCAACAATGGCAGTTCGCATGTTATCTCCTTAGGGTAAAGGCGCCACGCAGGACACACGAACAGTCACGGGCGTCTTGCCGTACTCAGTGCGTACCTGTACTTCATGATTCATAGGAATCATTCGATTGATGATGCAGTTCCGCTGAGCCATCAGGACTTGTTCAGTCTCCATAGCTTCGGGGCCATCATAGTTCTTCAGCTTGAGCACAGGACCAGGATAGGATCCAACATCCCGCTCCTGCTTGAGCTCTGCCATCTTAGTGCTGGAGCAAGCAGCAAGGCTTGCAACCAATGCCAACGATAAAACCAGTTTCGCTTTCATATCTTCCTCTGTGTGTGTTAAAGATGTTTTTATTATACACTCATTCGTTGATGTTGTCAATACCATCGTTCAAATCAATTTCAATGTTCTCTTCGTCCTCGGCTTCCCATTCAGCCACTTGGCCGCTGATGTCAAAGGTCTCGTCCAAATCATCGGGCAACTCTTCAGCGATCCTCTCGCTGGTCATGCCGCCATATTCGTAGTAGTCATCGCAGCCATCTTCCCAACGGCCTGCGAATGCCATGCCAGGTTCGAAGTAGTAGGCCAGGACCTCAAAGCCCTGCTCCATCAACCGCTCATAAGCACCAATAGGTGGAGCCCAGGCACTGTCGAAGTTGAACACCACACCATTGGCATCTTGCTCTACAGTATGACCATCACCGCCGCCCACATCCCACTTGGTACCCCATACATTGACGCACCAATTGTAGTCCCACTCACCGTTGGGGAATGGAACGAACTCCTCTAGGAATCTACCGTCGGCAAAGGCCGTCTTGGCCCGCTCAATCTGAGCAGGATCTTCGTGACGCAGGTTCAGTGTGTTGTTGCACCAATTAGGCATCGTAGCTCTCCTCACCAATAGAGTCAATGGATTCATCAATCACTGTAATGCTAGTGATACGCATGGTCTGATCAGGATCGCTGATACCTGCAAAAGCATCATTGAAACTTTGATTCTCAGCTAGGAAGTTGAGAATGTCCTGCTTGCTGGTGCCTTCTGGTACTTCGATCTCTTGCGAGATCATTGTGTTGACGTATGCTTTCATGTTCATTCTCCAGTGTAAAGTTCGTAGATGGCTTTCGCCGCTTCAGGATCCAACTTATTCAACTCTAGTGCAGCCGCTGTCAACACCTTGTGACGACGAGCAACTTCTGCACGGGGCAGTTCGCCATCGCAGGTCAGGTTCTCAGGGCTCAAGTCTGCATCCAGACAAGCAGCCACTACCTGACGACCTTTAGCAGTCTCTATCTCATAATGAGGGCCTTTGAACAACTTCTGCCATTTGTTCTTTTGATCAATGTATGCTTGCAATGCTTTCATATCAGCTCCTAGTGTGTGTAAGTGTGTATTATAACAGGGAGGCAACTCCCTGTCAAGTCTTTTTACCACTCTTTGTGCTCGCCCAGTTCTTCACCGTAGCGGTAGCCTGCGGCATAGGCCGTGATCTCGTAGGCTGTCATCTGCTCCATCTCGACCTTTGGGCTAGAGTGGGTATCGCCAACGAAGTAGTGTGGATTGAAACTACGACGGTACCATGCATCGGCAGTGCCGCGATCCCAAGGACCACCATGCCGTGTATCGTAGTTGGGCTGGCTGGTGTGTTTACCTTCAACTGCGTCCATATATGATGCCATTGTCTGCTCCTTACCAAGCGATTGCGTGAATGACTTCGTTCTTGCCGAAGTAGAAGACCCGTCCGTTGCTGAGCATACGAGCGGTGCGTGTTGATTGTTTGATGTAGTCGTTACCGTTGCAGTGGAACAAGCGTCCAATGCGAAACTCTCCAAATTCCCAATGTCCCATGTCAGCTCCTTAGTGTCTATGCCAGTATTATAACACAGGCCGAAGCCTGTGTCAACCATTACATAGAGTGGAAACGCTCCATGCTGGGGTCGTTGCAGGTGCCCAGGTCTTCACGGCGGATCTCAACCTCTTGCCCGGACAAGCAGTTCTTCACAGTGACCAGCTGGCGACCGTTGAAGGCAGCAACCTGCCGGATGAACTCTTTCTGCTTGCGTTTGGGCAACAGGTTCAGCATCTCCTGTGCCATCATGTTCATGTAGCCTGCTGTGAACGCGGCACCCTGCTCTGTGAACATGAGGTTCAGTTCGTTCTTGAGTGCAGTTTGGTTGTCTGTGGTAAACATGTCAGCTCCTAGTGTGTGTAAGCCTTAATTATACAGCCGTTTTCCCAATCTGTCAAGCCTTTCCGTGCATTAATCCCACAGCATAGATGGCCAGCAGTACTGCATTGACAATCACAAGGTTCATCTCTCGTATACGTAATGCCCAGATCATGTAGACTAGAGCACCCGCATTCAACAACAGAATGTTCAAAGGGTCAATGCGCAAACTAGTGCATAGGGCACCTGCGATAACGAATGCCATGCCAGTCCACTTTAAAACGTTATCAAGCACAGGCACCCTCCCGATCCACCTGCTCGCTTAGGCCAGCGAAGACCTTGCCCAAACGATAGACCTGCTTCTTGGCATCAGTCATCGCACTGTCAATGAGGTCTTCGGCAGTCCCGTCAGTAAGGACTTCTCGGGAGTCATAGTATAGGCATCCACCCACATGCTCGCGTGATAGTTCGAGCCCTTCGACGAGTACACGTACTCGCAACATGAACCATTCGTAGGTCCCGTTGTCAATCTTCTCACAGATCTCATCGATGTTGTGGCAGCTGTCGTCGAAGCTGTCTCGGGGATGCATGTCTTCATAGGTCTTGTCCACAATGATTGAAAAGCCTTCGCGCTCGTACTGCGCCAGTTCATCGTAATATTGCATAGGTGCTCCTTAGTGTATGCCAGTATTATAACACGGGATCGCTCCCGTGTCAAGCCCTTTATGCCAGTTCGCGCTCTACGATGCGCAACATGCTGGCAGGCACTCGCCAGGATCCAATGTTGGTCTTCACTGTGACGAACTTGATGGCAATCTTAGTCACCATGCCGTTGACAGCGCGGCCGTCCTTGGCATTGAACACCACAGGATCACCGATGTGCAGTTGACGCATGGTCTGTTTCGCTAAGCGCGAACGAGCATACTTGACAGCATCAATCATAGATGTCAGCTGGTCGTTGGTCCACGTTTGGTTGATGATGGCAGTGTTAATGTCTGTGATGGAAAGCATATCTACTCCTAGTGTGTTAAAACTGTATTATAGCGCCTTTCGGCGCCCCTGTCAAGCCAATACCACTACTTGTCGTACGGTCTCTTTGAAGTTGCCCGTCTCTTCGTCGTAGCAGTCCTCATCGTCCACCATCTTGTCCATGCGGTGGTAGTCGCTGTACTCTACTACACCCTCGTCCACGCGGTCCACAGTGGGCGCGACATCGGTGCGCCAGTGGTCGCCATAGTTGTAGCTAAAGTGTACTTCAGCCTCGGGGTTCATGGCGTGCAGTCGCTCAATCAGTTGACGAACGTTCATATCAGCTCCTAGTGTGTGTAAGCATGTATTATAGCAAGGTTTTACCACTCTGTCAACCAAAGACCCTTTAGCAGTCAGGGTCAAAGTCGTGCCACTCTTGGGCTTCGTCGGGCTGGCCGTCGGCCTCGTCCCAGGTGTCAGCAGGCTCGCCCAACAAAACAAATCGTTGGCCCTGGAACGAGACCACCTGGCAAGAGTCGCCGTCCAAGCGTTCTTGGTACTCTTGCCGCAAGCCCACTTCCACATCCAAGTTGGCATCTTGCTGGCTCAACCACTCTATCAATTCATGTACTTTCATCGTCAGCTCCTAGTGTGTGTAAGCGTGTATTATAGCAGGTGTTCAGCCCGCTGTCAAGTCCCCGCGAATGTCCGTGTTCAGCGTAGGGTTAATAGCACGTCGGATCTCTACCTCCCGCTTGTGTGCAGCTGCCTTGCCTCGCACGATCTCATGTATGCGGATCTCTATCTGCCGCTTGTCTGTGAGCTCGCGTAGTGCTACACAGAGCGCCCAGTTCTTGCCCTCAGTGTGTGCGCGATAGTAGTGCTTGGCCGCACGACCCTCCACGCTCTTTTTCACTGTCGAGGCCGTCTTGGCAGTGACTCCAATGTAGTTGGCACCATTGACCACCAGCTCATATATGATATGGTTGCGGTCGCTTCGTTTCTTGCGTGTAGTAGTCTTTGTGTCCATGTCAGTATTATAGCACTAAACAATACCCGTGTCAACCGTAGGGTCTTTGATGCCAAAAACCTCGTTGTAGCATGCGACCAGTTGCTCATCGGTCATGCGATAGCACTGACTATTGGTATCGCATTGTAGTTTAATTTGATACATCATAGCCCACCGGGTCATGCCGTTACTGCACTTCATATTATTATCTCCTTTAAATGCAAGCAAATTTATGCCGAGGGATCATACCCTCACGCTCTATATATACTAACACAGGGTAAAATGCTTCCCGTGGGCTAGTATCCTGTCGCATAATAGCAGTGTGTAATGCAGCAGCATCACCAGTGGTATTAAACTCTTGCAGTATACCAGCGTTATATGCGACATCATCCCCGATCATACGCAGATAATCTACATCGGTGTCATCGCTGAGCCATTCCCCTAGCGATGCTATAATGGGCAACATAGTGCGGTTGATCTCTAGGGTTTGTTTTGCTGTAACTGTCATAGTGTGTTTCCTTTTTAGTGTATGTGCGTATTATACAGCCGAAAGCCCCTACTGTCAATAACTTATTTTTCGTAGGGTTATTTGTTGCACTATCGCAACATGTTGTATTCGAACAACGGTGGCCGGCACTCCGCCTTAAAGAAACCCTACGACTTATCAGGTCATAGGGCTCGTTAGCAGCTGACTCAGCAAGTTTCTGTTCCGCTGCCCGATCAGCTTGTTCCTGCATGTATTACACATACAGCCTTTACCACCGGCGGGTCTTGGTCGCTGACTCGCAGCTTGGAACGGCGTGTCTATGACATCATACCTCTATACAGTGTGGACGCTACCGAGCCGCCGGCCCCTAGTTCCCACACTGTATATACACTTCAGCTGCTACGGTTTAAACCTTGGTGGGACCTGTGTGATTCGAACACACCACCAATGGATTATGAGTCCACTGCTCTAACCGAATGAGCTAAGGTCCCACTCACTGTATACATGCTAGTATATACACAGTATACAGTACTTAGTATACACTCAAATCCCCGGCCAGTCAATAGGATTCCAGTGTGGTTTCACGGTGGACTACGGGTGGGATATGGTGCCAAACGGTGTGGAATGGTGCAATTCTGTGCAGATTTGTGCAGATTTCGTGGGGCTTGGGGTGGGGATTCTGGGGGCAGGGTGTGAATAGATTGCCTACACCGACGACAGGCTATGCTCAAATGGTCTACCGTGCATTTCCAATCTTTCTTCAACCTTTCACTACGTAGATTCATACCGACCTAACCTATCCCACGGATACCCCCACCGTTACAGCGGGGTTTTCACGTATAGGCCCCTGGGCTACAGCGGGGTTTTCTATAGTGTGTGTATAGCGAGTATGCATGTGTGCTAGTCTATATATCAGTGCATACTGTAGTCGCTACAGCGGGGTATTTGCTGTTTAGAATCTTATACGTGCTTGGTCCTGATGTCGTATAGTGGCCAATGCTTGGAATGATGCCACTTCAAACACACACCATTTACCTTTAGGAATGCCTTTTGGTTCACAATAGCCTATACTCCTATCCAATGCAATCTCTACTTGAGCCCTGCCTCTATAAGCATTGTAAGGTATAGCAAAGAAGTGGAATTCTCCAGTTTCTTTACTCAAACACATGGCACGTATGAGTCCTGTTTTGTTCTTTAGATTAGTAATAGCAAAACTATTAGTCCACGCATCACGTAGTATATCGTTATTACGAAAGTTGCTGGTTGCCTTTTTAGCATCGCTGCCATCACTACAGTCCGCATGATCTTCTGCTATACGTGTATATTTCCCCTGACTAGCCACAACCAGGGTATTTTCCAGCAGAGTTTCAATTTGGATTTCGCCGTAGGCCACTAGTTCTCTGTACAAGGCTATTTCTGCTGCGGTTTTATCAGGCCAGCGATAGGGTGCTAGGAAGTCGAAGAATTTAAAATCTTCAGGGGTTGCCAAGTGTGTGCTCATATATACCTAACCTTTCTGTGTGTGTTAGGATTATTATATAGCCAAAACCTGCTGTCGTCAAGGTCTTCTAGGGAATAAATACCTATATGACTATCAACACCACAGGCCCCATCACACTCAGTTCAGTTAATGCCGAAGTAGGTGCTGCCACTACAGCTTCAATAAGTTTGGGCGGTGCCAATGCTAGATTGCTAGCTGGCATAGCAAGTCCTGGCGCCATACGCATGAGCGATCTGCGTGGTAAGAACCTACGTAGTGCAGAGTATTTCACTGCCACTACATCATATACAGTGGCATCAGGAGTGACATTTCTGCGCTTCATTGTTGTGGGCGCTGGCGGCGCTGCTGGCGCAGTCGCGGGTTCAGGGGGAGGTGGGGGAGGACAGGTTGTTACCACTTCGAGTTTTTCAGTACAGGGCGGGGATGTTGTTGCCATATCAGTGGGCTTGGGCACCACTACTAGGGGTGGTAATAGTTCAGTCGCCAACTCACGCACGGGTGTTACAGTCACTGCTCGCGGTGGATATGCTGGCAGTAGACCCACTTGTGTTGCTGGTGGATCGGGTGGCATCAGCTTTAACTCACTGAATGGCACGCAGTATGGCGGGGCTGGCGCTGCTGGACCCATAGGTGGAGGGGGTGCTGGACCAGCTGGCTTGGGATCATCAGCTGGTGGATCTACTCCTGGCGCGGGTGCAGCTGCCTTGTTTGTGCAGATCAATAGCACTCAGACAGTGTATCTATCGCCCGGGGGTGCGGGGCTAGGTGCTGCAGGCACATTCACTGCCACATCCCGTCTATACGGTGCTGGATCGAGTGAACTGGCGGGTGTGGGTGGTGCGGGTGTGGTGATTCTTTACTAGAGGTGGAAGAAGTATATGCCGGGTAGAATGATATGTATATGCACCAGCGGTGTCACAGCCAATGGAGATCAGCAAAAAATCATAGCACTCAATGGGGTCAATGGTGCTCGACCTCTAGACGGGGTGGGACCTGCTCCTGAATTCTACGATCATCACAGCATAGCACAGGAAGCAGCGGGCTATGCCAACCTCAATCGTCCCTATACCAATGCTGAATGGACCAGCGGTGGACTGACCTACGGCGGAGCCAGCATAGGCTATACCGATGAATGGAATATCAACCTTGCGGCCAATAGGGCATTGGCGGGCGGCAACTACGCCAGTGCCAATAGTGCCATAGACTTTGGGGCATTTAGAAACGGCCTGTACACACTGGTCAACAACTACACAGTATCCCCTGGCACCACTGTCAATGAGGGTGTGACCGTGACCTTTGGCAATCTCAACACACTGAATATACCCAATGGCAGGCTTGTCTACTGGACCGTGGACAATCCCATAGGCGCTGGGGCCAATCTAAGTAGTCCCTCGCAAGGCACGCTCTTGGTGACCAGCAACAACAGTTTGGGCTTTTTTCCCGGCACCATGCCCAACTTTTCCATCACCACTGCACTGGACAACACCACAGAGGGCAATGGCAGCTATGTTGTGAATTTTCGCCAGGGTGGCTACACTGGCATCCCGTTTTTCACTACCCCACCCATCAGCATCAACGACACCAGCAAGTACCCCTACTTTGGCAGCTATGCCAACAATGTCAACGAGGGTGCGTCCCTGAGTCTACCAGTGATCGGCTATGATATCTCCGCCTCTACTACCTACTACTGGACTATAGACACCAATGCTGCCCAATTTGCTGTGGCCAGCGGCACAGTGAATATCGCCAACAATGCCGGCAGCTTCTCAGTCACTCCCATAGCAGACAATACCACTGAAGGTGGCACCACTACCTTTACTGTCAGTCTAAGATTGACTAGTACATCAGGTCTTATCATAGCCACTACCAGTCCTATCACCATCAATGATACCAGCAAGTACCCCCGCTTTGGCACTGTACCCACCAGTATCAACGAGGGTTCAGCTGGTACATTCAACCTAGTGGCTGACGACATCGGAGCAGGGGGTGCTACCTATTATTGGACCATTAACAGCCAAACAGCTAGATTTGGCACCACCAGCGGTAGTGTGAATATCGCCAACAATAGCGGCAGCTTCTCAGTCACTCCTTTGGCTAACCTAGTCACGGATGGGGCGACTACCTTCACAGTGTCTCTGAGACTGAATTCGATCTCAGGTACAGTCATATCCACCACCGGTGCCATCACCATAAACGACTCTAGCCAGACTCCGGCCTTCACCTCTCCCTCTGGTGCGGTGTCAATCAGCGAAGGATCTGCCCAAAGTTTCTCAGTATCAGGCTATACTGCTGGAGCCAATGTCACCATGTACTGGTATATCAGTCACATCACTACAGTAGCCGCTGATTTTTCGGGCAGCGTGACTGACGGCAGCTTCACGATAAACAATGGCGGCAGCTTTTCTATCACCCCCTTAGCTGACTCGCTGAGTGAAGGTGCAGTATCTGGCAACAGGCTTTTTGCCTCTAATGAAACGTTCACCGTAAGCATAGCCAGGACCAACCGTGGTACAGCTATAGCTACCAGCCCCATTATCACCATCAATGATACCAGTTTGACAGCCCCTGCCACTATAACTTGGACATTTTCCAGTGTGAGTAGTGGTGTACAAACTATTAACCTCGATAATCCAAACACTCAGGGATCGGCAACACGCGCCGGTGGTCCGTATGTAGTGGGGCAAAGTGGCAACATCATGAACATTGTAATTCCTCTGAATGTATGGGTTCACGGTGGATTGATTATAACGGGGGGTGCGTCCTCTGATGTGGTTAATGTAATAGTAAACGGCACCCTTACAGGCTTGGGAGGATACAGCGGTAGTACATCAGGTACTGGTGGGTCAGGTACAACTGCATTGGATTTTTCAACAATGGTGCCGACAGTATTAAATCTATCTGGTAGTGGTACTGTAGCTGGCGGCGGCGGCGCCGGCGGTGGTGGCATTAACTGGCCTGTATGTGTAGGTGGCGGTGCAGGTGAAGCTTCTAATGCCGATGTTCACGGCAGTCCACAGACTTGTAACGGATTCGGTTGCACATATAGCGGTTCCATTGGATTTGGAAGACGGGTGCGCTACAGCGGCTCCGGCGGCTCAAAAATAGTCACTGGCAAAGCCAACAATGCATATGTTGGTATTGGTGCTCGACAGACAGCTTCATCCGGTCAGCTACTTGGTAGATGCTTCTCCTCGATTCTGAATAGGGGTATGGGCGGCGCTCAAGGAGGGGGTGGTGGGTTAAATTATGTCTGTGGGCTGGGTGACTCATTCCTTGGAAAAGGTGGAACTGGGGGTGTGGGTACCGCAGGTGGTGGCGCCGCAGTATCTGGCCCAAGAAGTAATCCTAACCAAATAAATCAGAGTGCGGGCGGTGGCGGCGGTGGATGGGGAGCCGCCGGCGGGAATGGGTTTTGTGGGACCGCCAACGCGGCCACGGCAGGCGGCGCCGGTGGCCTTGCTGTTAAAACTGGTGGCAAGACGTTGAACAGCAGTGTCACTAACCGTTGGGGGAGTGTTGGCACATAATGGCCTACTATAAAATACCCAGTCAGGTGCCTCTAGGTTGTGATTATGTAGTACCCTACGAATCTTACAGAGAATTGCTGTCTAAAAGTTCTTATACACTTTCTGTGATTGTGGGCGATCAGACCAAAGCTGATAAGATATTAGCTAGAAATCGGGCGGCCTTCTTAGAGCAGGAACGGGGTCGATTTCATGCCTATAGGCTTGAAATCTGGAGGACCAGGGAGTATAGGACGCCCTGCGATTTAGACACTGAACCAGACAGTGATACGATGATTTACGGTGTATATGATGTCATGAAGAACGAGACTATAGAAGTTGTGGGATTGACCTCTGCTTTAGCCGAGCGTAAACGAATTCAGGATGAGTTTCTAACCAATATCAAGTTGGATGGCTATGAGACATTGACTTATATTCCCTTGGACTAATTTTAAACGGTAAATATACATTATGGCAACATCAAGCGGATCATATACAGTAATGCAAAGCAGCGGGAAGATCAGCTTCCTGGATATTCACAATGTGTTTGGTGGCCCTGCTGTGGCCACAACTAACGTGGGTGTCAAAGCCTATACTAGCCCGGGTGTATATAGTTACGTGGTACCCAGCTCGGCGGCCACTGTACAGGTATTGGTCATCGGCGGGGGTGGCGGCGGCGCTGCCGGTACGGCACAAGAAACCAACTACTCTGGAGTAGGTGGTGGCGGCGGGGGTGGCGGAGGCGGGGGTCAAGTATCTTCCAATGCCACATTCGCGGTCACTGGGGGTACAAACCTATCAGTCACAGTGGGTGCAGCTGGCGCAGGGGGATTCGTTGGGGGATCAAGTCCTACAGCAGGCGGTGCTACCAGCATCACAGGCGGCGCAGGGGGTGCAAGCATATCAGCAGCAGGCGGATCTGCTGCTGGATCTAATGGTACGGGTGGGGCCAGTGGTAGTGGCAATGCTGGGGGGTCGGTCATACAGATAACCACAGCCACAGCAGCACTATCTATCCATGGGGGTAGTGGTGGCGGCGGCAATAGTGCTGGCGGTAGTTCTAGCAGCAGCACCGGGGGTGGGGCTGGCGGCTCCGGATCAAATGGTTCCATATCAGGATGTACTATTCCTGCAGCCGCTGGCGGCGGGGGTGGTGCCCCATACTTGTCATGGGCATCATCCACTGCTGGTGCTGGTGGTAGTCCCGGCGGTGGCGCAGGTGGGCTAGCTGGCAGCTGCGGCAGAGATTCAACCTCTGTTGGCTCTGGTGGCGGTGGTGGTGGCGCTGGTTATACTTTCTGTACATATTCTCCAGCAGTGACCACTTCTACATTTTACGGTTATGTTTCCAGCAGCACTCTATATGTGACTACTGCGACACCTGGGCCCGTGGCTGTGGGGTTAACCATAAGCGCTGGCCAAAGTGCCCCAGTCACACCTACCACAGCCTACGTATTGGTAATAGGAGAGGAAAACATTGCCAACTATGGCCCTAGCATTGACACGTATTCACCTGCGGGCAGCGTCCAGCGCATGACTATCAATGGCGGGTGGGAAGTTGCAGGATCTCCAGGAACGACTGATAGACTGGCCACTGGTTACAACTATAACACGGGTGCCCAAGTGGTTGCTCCGTATGGTATTTCGGGTGGTAACATGGATGGTAGGCTGGGTGATGCATTGATTGCCACTGGGTTATACAATGCTGTCAAGATTGTTAATGTATCAGTACGCGGTGCCAGCATAGCCATGTGGTCCAGTACCGCAACATCTTCTACATATAATAGCGGGACTCCACTAGGGGAAGACAATTTCGCATATCAGAACAATAAACTCTATGAGAGAATACAATTTGCAGTGACCAGTGCCACCATGCAGAGTTTTGCATTCACTCATGTTATATACCAAGGCGGTGAGACTGATTCCACATCTCCCAACTGGACTTCCTATAATTCCTACCTAACTCGATTCAATCAATTTAGAAATGACTTGAGAAACTTGGGAATTACGGCACCTATTATCATCAGTAAAACTTCACAGTCAATTTATGCAGGCGGCGTCACCACCAACAGCACCGTGACCAATGCACAGCAGACCATTGCCGATACTTATGCCGATGTTTGGCCCGGCCCGGTTACTGATTTCTATGGTGGAAGCTATAGATGGGATTCACCGCCCTACCATTTTAATGGAGCCGGTTTTACGGCCATTGCCTTAGATTGGGCCAATGCAGCAACACAATCCTATGTGGGTTACACCGCCACTTACTTTGTATCGGGCAGCGCCAGTGTGAAACCATTCAACACACTGACTACAACGGTCATAACGGCCAATGTGAGCGGCAGCGGCAATGGCAGCACTTGGAGACTGGATAAGTCATTCTATGTAGGGTCAGTAAATTCAGCAGCTATATTTAATGGAACCCTTACTACATACGTGACCACTACCAATGTAATAGTTCCCGGCGGTGGTGGCGCGGGTACAGAAGGAGCCGCATATCTATACTCGCCTGCTGTATCTGGATCATGCTATTCTCCTTTCTACTGCTACTACAGGGGCGGCACTTATGTTCCAAACATACCAGCTAATAATAATATACCACCCATATCATGTAGGCCACCTGCTGGAAATAAAACACGCATAAAAATCAGCGACTTTTATGGATCATCGAATTCGTTCTGCTATACCTATACATTGAATGCCGGTGATTATGACATCGACTTTAATCTATTGAATCGAGCGATAGCTGCCGGATTCCTCAACAATGCCGCATATTTGAAAGCGCATGTCAATATCAACGGTGTTCTAGGAGCCAGTAGATCCTATAACAATCCTGCATATAACTGTGGCAGTGGATATGCAACGGCCCCATCTGTTGAACTCACAGTGGGTGCGACAGGGGTGATATCTGGATTTGGAGGATCTTTCAATGGATCTGGAAATCCGCACCCAGGCGGCGATGCTGTACAGCTTCTTAACCCTGTGAAGTTAACAAACAATGGAATCATACAGGGCGGCGGCGGCGCCGGCAGTTCTTTACGTGAGACACAGCAGGGCAATTTTTGGTATGGCGCGGGCGGCGGTGCTGGATATCTAGTGGGGGTAGGTGGCGGTGGCAATGGCGGCCGCGGCGAACACCCTGATGGAACTTTATTCAGTGGCGGAACTCCGCAGTTGTCATCGATAGGGGTTCCCTACGGATGGAGTTGCAGTTACACCGGTATATATATTACACTGGGATATAACAACTACTATACCTGGGGTGGTGCAGGTGGTGGATGGGTAGCCAATTCATATAGTCCTAGTATAGATGGATATGGCAAGTCGGCATACGCCTATGGCAGTCCAAACGCACGGGGCGGTGAGCCATATCCGGGTGAGTGCAGTCCCGGTGGCTACGGTCCTGGACACTCAGTTGTAAACTACTATACTTACGCCAGTGCTAGATATACAGGAACAGGAATATTCCGAGGCAGTAAAACATAAAATAAATACCACGAGGAACAAAATGAAATATCAAATTATATCATACGATGACGTTTGGCACATAGCCACAGTCAA
>Ga0209188_1001872_pt1 | contig 16186 bp, 15 predicted proteins | sample C_130625_EF_Meta_FD_187307 | JGI IMG/M metagenome (GOLD analysis project Ga0209188, IMG submission 187307) | Freshwater microbial communities from Lake Croche, Canada to study carbon cycling - C_130625_EF_MetaG (SPAdes) (version 2) | ecosystem: Environmental > Aquatic > Freshwater > Lake...
TGTACTATTGGCAAAGAAGGAAGCCGATATTATCTCGCGCAAGTACCTACTTGTATTTACACTCGAAGAGACGCTTAAGGCTATGGTCGTCTCCGGTGAGGACCTTACTAAGGTAACCTCCAGAGGGAAAGCAATACTCCCTGAAGGGGCCCAAATTTTACATTTCGGCGAAGAACCCTACACAGTTCAATGGGTATCCACAAGGAAGAAACCCATGGTGCTCGACCTAGGTACTAAGGCAGGCAAACCAGGAGGTAAGGGTATAAAGGTGGCAAATGTACCTGATATCACTCTTTAACGCCACCGGGGTAAAAGCAGTCAGGCATTTACTTCGCCACCGGCATACCTATACTGACGTCAGTGGAGGACCCTCTTGGAACTGATCTACCCAGTTGAACGACTACTTGCAAACCCCCGCATTTTCTACGCAATTTCCAATTACCTTGAAGGACCAGACGCTGACACATTGAAATCTGCTTTTTACGATTTGCTAGAGTACGGGTTTCCAGACTACGAAGATGTCGAAGAGATTGAGTTTATCGCAGAAGAAATTTCATTCAGCTTTGAACCAGAAGATGCGTCAGTGCGCATCACTCTCGACACAGGATTATCCTCAATCCTGAAACCCATCGACGGTGAAATCAAGGCTCAGATTACCAACGACCACGAAATGGCAGCAACCAGCGCCATTTACGCTCGCATTGTGCTAGCATTGGAAGAAGCCAATCCAGAGTTCTCTGGAAACATCGCCCTGTGCTCACCCCCAACACCCGGAAACAGCTACCTGCGTTCCGAAGACGGCGAGCGTTTCGAAGGTGAATTTCACCTTCTCACAGACCCCGACCGCCAATACTCTTTCAACGTTGACATCATCGACGTCAAAGAAAACTTACTCAAAGCAACTTACAAACAAATTTCCTAATGGCAGCTGACAACGTACTTTATGCAACCAACAGCATGCGGTCTTCGTTATCTTCTCTAAAAAAGAAGTTATCGAACCTAAGAGTTCAGATGGAATTGTTTGACGCAGAGATAGAAAAGATCGAAGTAAAGTTCGACAATATCCTCACTCAGACAGACATATATAAGTCAAAAATCGAAAGGGAAATGGGTCGCGAAGTTCGCCGACTCAAGAAAGAACTGTCTGATTTATACAAAGATACTCCGGAACATTCAAAAAGTACGAATGTTTCCGAGAGAGAAGTCAAGATTGCATCTTCTGTGGCAATCGTAGAATCCATAGTGCGGATGATTAGCGAAGGTGCGGATGATTTCCGATTGATTTCGGAAGCATTCCTGTTCCCAGCAGTGATCGAGAGGATAGTAGCGAGTGATGAAGAAGCATATTTCCTAGAAGAGGTCCCCCCTGCAGCCACAACCATTATCGAACGGGGTCGTGAGTACGTACAGTGGGCGAGACAGGAATACCCCACTCACCTTACCGATCCCGACACATGGGATTCCGCTGTGGAATACATCACAGATTGGTGGCGCAATGACGCGCTTCCTCTACTCTACGGGTCCCGTGACGAACAATGGGACATTGACATGCCTCTATCTCTACCCGAAATGTTAGAGTGGCGCGATTGCCCCGCCGAACGCCCAATAAATTTCTCGGCAGTGTTCGATGCTTACGAAATTTATCGAAAGAACAAAGACATTGTCTATGAAAAAACCGGTCTCCGTCAATTCGAACTAAAAACATTCTCCTTCCCCGCACAATGAAAACCAACTTCGGCGATAAAAAACTTCGCGAGGCAATGATGAACGATCCCATGCTCAGAGGGCAATGGGAAACTCCAAAAACCGTACACGCTCTAGACCCTGTTGATCACCTTATAAACAAGGTTGGCATAGGCATAGTGCAAACAGTCGAAGCATACTACAAGAAATATTGCGAAAAACCTTCTGACACAAATGCTCGGGCATACGTAAAGTGGCGTTTTAGGTTACATCGCCACCTCAAGAATGACACAATCACTCTAGAATCAATCAATGAGGCACGCAATTTAGGTCTCCATGACGAAGAACCAGGCAAAACGTTCTGGGATTGCGAATTTTAGGGTAAACTTACGCCTAAATAGGGTAAAATATAGAATATATGGGAACAAAGTAATGGTGCCAAGAACCGTGAAAATGGCAGCAGCGGTGGAATCGCTCTTCACCGCTACCGAATTAGATAATTACGGCAACATCATCCTAAACGGCTATGTAACAACCCTCTCGGCAGTTACCACCACAGGAGCTGTGGGAGGACTGAATGCCCTCACCATAACAACCGCAGGAACCGGGTACACCAACGGTACCTACACCTGTTATGTTGGCGGCGGCGGAGGTTATTTCGGTTATGCTACAATTGTCGTAGCAGGTGGCATAGTAACTACTGCAACCGTTAGCTCTGCTGGTCAGAATTACGTCAAGGGTGAAACCGTTTCCGTCAGCGGCATCGGCCCCGGAAGCGGACTAGTTCTCACAGTTGCTTCGGTTAATCAAAATAATCGCCGTCCCGCACTCAAAGGCTGGACCACCAACTACATGGAGTATTACACCCGCGCTCAAGCTGGTTACTCCTTCGAGCCTGGTGACCCAACCATGTTCTCCACATCCTTGCACTCGTTCGGCATAGTAACAGGTTCCATTCTTAGCCTGAGCACACCCTACGGGGGCAGCGGCTACACCCCCGGCGTGTACAACGCCGTACCGCTAACTTCCTCCATCGGTGCAGGTGCAACTGCCAACATTACCGTCGGTGCTTCAGGCGAAGTAACTGCTGTGGTCCTCGTTGGTCTTGGCACCGGTTATCAGCAGTATCAAACCGTTTCCGCAGCCTCAGCCACAATCGGCGGCACTGGGTCAGGATTCTTCGTGTATGTAGATACAATCACCCCTCTGGCTCCTGGCATCTACGCCTGGTCACGGCCCCCAGCCCGCTTCAATCAGTTGCAGGTCCTGCCCACGAACCAAGGGCCCACGGTCAATAACCCCGCAGCAATTCAATACTCTTTCCTCTACCCAGTCGCCGACAACAGCACAGAACCCCCGATCGACATCGTTATCCCCTAGGTTTACCGGAGGGGCGACTCCCTATACTATATTCATGCAAAATCCAACGTCCATGCGAAAAACGCCACTCGGATTCCCAGTTCTCTCAAGCGATTTGCATGGGAGAATTTTTGGTAAACAGAAACCACGGGAAATGTCCCGCTTGTCAAAGCAGAAAGCGGAGAATCTGCTCGGCGAGTTCGATATTCAAGTCCCAGTAGATTACCCCGACAAACTATATGCCGGGGATTTGCCTACTCCTGAACTCCAGGGTGAGAACCTAACAGAACATTTTGACAACATCGCAACAGCACAGGTAGGCGAGTACAAGAAACTTGCCGACGCCTTTGCAATTTGCGAACTTCCACCTCTGCCCCCGGCATCCGAATTGGTGTTCAAACCAGGTTGGATACGCTACACCCTGTCCCGTGGAAAGTGGAAGAAAGAGTCAGTGCCCTACCCCCTGGAAAAAGCATTCACCTACGACACCGAAACCTACGTATATGGTGGTGCCTTTCCAATCATTGGCACTGCCATGTCTGCCAAGGCAGTCTATGTTTGGTTGGCATCGGAGTTAATTGACCCCGACATTCCTGAAGATAAGTGGGATCAACACGCTCTTATCCCAATCGGTGAGGGTCGGTTCGTTGCAGGTCATAACATTAGCTACGATCGCGTACGGGCCCGCGAGGGTTACTCTTTGGACCGAACCAAGCCTGAAAACTTCTACTTTGATACATTATCTGCACACATTGGTGTGTCGGGCCTCGCCGCCGGTCAACGATGGCTATATGTACTTGCTGGCAAAGATCCAGAGGATCTCACTCCTGAGGAACGTCGCAAGTTGCGTTATGCTCCAAAGTGGTTGGACGAGGGTTCCACCAACTCTTTGATAGCAACTTACAACTTCCACGTTTATGAAGTTCGCAAGTATTTCGGTGACGATGTCCAACCGCTAACCGTCGGCGACAAAGCCATTCGAGACATCTTCGTCAAGGCCACGCACCTGAGTCAAATCCGACAGATGCTGACTGATGCAGTTGATTACGCTGTCAAAGATGCTTTCTATACCGCCGAACTTTTCCAAGCCATCTGGCCCAAGTATCTAGATGCGACACCCAGCATGGTGGCTCTTTGTGGTCATTACCATTTGAATGGTTCCATCATACCTCTTGTCCCAGATTGGCAAGAGTGGATTTCGAACGTGGAGAAAACGTTTGAGGAACACAACAACGAAATGACTCAGATTTGTAAGGAACTCGTTCAAGAGTATTACGAAGAGTGGCAAGAGATTGATGAAGATAAGCGCGAGCGTTGGGTTGGGCGCAACCCTTGGCTCTCCCAGCTCGACTGGGAAGTCAAGTCACAGAAAGGTAAGTATGGTGGGGTCCCCAACTGGATTCGACCGTTCATTAAGGACCCCGACACCAACATCGGTGTCAAAAGTAACTTATCCCACTTACTCCTTCAACTTGAGTGGGAAGGCACTCCCATGATTCTCACACGAGATATGGGTTGGTGCTTCTACAATGAAGACGGTGTTCTTACAAAGATCCCTCACCCCAAAGGAACTGGAGATAATGTCGGAGGAGTTCTTTCTAAAGACTTCGTGGAAGATATGTCTGTGGGTCGCCTGAGTAGCGAACTACCACAAGCAAAACGTGCGCTGGAGATCGCCAACTCGGTGAGTTACTGGACTTCAGTTCGTAAACGGGTTATGGATCGCATATTCCTGCCAGCAGCCAATCCCGAAGGTGGCGATGCCCTGGTTACCCTCCCCGAGATTCTGTGCCACGGTACTGTAACCCGACGCACCGTGGAATCTCTGATGGTGACAATGTGCTCCACTAAGAACTGGCGTATCGGCACCGAGTTAAAGTCACGGGTTCAAGCCCCCGAAGGTTGGAAGATTGTCGGTGCTGACTTCGACGGTCAGGAGATGCAAATCGCTTCTATATACAGCGACAAGTGGGAAGGTGGGCACATTGGGTGTTCTCCATTCGGTTACAACGTTTTGTCCGGTTCCAAGGAATCTGGCACCGATCCTCACAGCGCTCTAGCGAAAGTTTGTGGAGTAGACAGGGACACTGCTAAGATCGTGGGATTCGCAATTCTATACGGTGCCGGTGTTCGAGGTGTACAAAGTTACATCCGTCGCAAATACCCAGAAAAGACCCCTGAAGAAACCAAACGTCTCGCATACAACCTGATTCAAAAGAAGAAGGGGATGATGAGAGAAGGCAGGTACGAAGCAGGGATTGACTCAGGTTGCTTCAACTTTATGGAAGAGATTGCTATGAGGTCTCGTGTACCTCAGCTCCCTTGCTTGGGTACTAAGATCTCAACTGCTATGAGACCCGCTGCCGTGGGCGATGACTTTAAGACCGGGCGGGTAAACTGGACCATCCAATCCTCCGGAGCAGAAATCCTCTCGATTATGCTCACGGCTGTTCACTGGTTGGCAGAGGAATACAAAATACCCTGCCGCTTCGTACTTAGCATCCACGATGAAATCTGGTTTCAAACTCCAGAACGTTACGCTGAGCAATTTGCTGTGCTCTTTCAAATCGCTCACGTCTATACCTGGTCTTTATTCCAATCGGCGGTGGAGATCCCAGATCTTCCTCTGTCCCGTGCCTACTTCTCCTCGGTGGCGATTGACGACCGCCTCCGTAAGACCCCGAAAGAGAAGACCGTTACCCTCTCAAATCCAGGAGGGGAAAACGAAAAGTTCGGTGTAGAGTACTCTATGTACGAACTATCCGAAATCGGTGCCATTGACAAACTCAAAACCCGCTACGAAGCAATCCAAAAAGGAGTAATCTAATGAAGAAGCAAAAGAAATCCCGTGTAGAAAACGTGGGGGTCCAACTTTTCAAAGGCGTTAATGACAGTTATTACATGACCATTCCTTATGACAAGAAAGACAGGGTGATCCCTTCTTCGGTGGAATGCGCTTACAACGCCCGATACTTTGGAATCCAAGAAACCGTAAACATGCTACGCTCTCTATAATGGCGTTGCCCCTTCCAGCAGACCCCTCATACCGAAAACTCGTGGTCACATTTTGGCTAGACGACATTGACGACCGCCTAGCCATCAACCAAGTGCAAGACGCAGAGAAGAGTTGGAAAATTGCCAACGACATTTATCTCTCTCTTCCCCCAGGGGAGGGAGACCCTGAGATTGAAGACTGGATTTTCAAACAACGGGTAAAACTTGACAGATCCACATACTCAACCAATGAGAACAATTTCTGATGGCTCGGCTCAATCTACGCCGGTAACCAAAAAAGCCCCCGCTAAACCCGTTCTGGAAACTTTTTCAACCGTACTCACTGACGGAAGGGAAATCACCATTCGGGAAATGACTGGTCGCGACCTTGTTTACATGGAAAAAGACCTCTCCAAGGCTGGAGATGTTGAAAAAGGCATGAAAATCATCGAGCGGCTGATTGTTGGGGAAGATGAGATCACTTACGAAGAAATCCTTGACCTCGGGGTGAAAGATTTCCGTCGTTTGAGTGAATTGGTCGGTAAGGCCAACGGTTCGGAAGATGAAGACCCAAACTAATAGTTGAGGACGTTGAGGACTTTACTTATTTAGTCAAAGTAGAGGACGGTCCCACATTCCACTTTAGAGAAATAACCCCAAAAGACTTCTATTTCGCCCAAATACTACGACAATCAGAACGAAGTCAATTAGATCTCATCGAAAGACTACTCTTAAACAAAGAAGTTTTAGAAATCGCTAGTTGTTCGGAAACAAAAGTTGCAATCAACTGGGTAGTAGAAACTCTTCTTGAAAAAAATATCTTTTCTGTGGAAAACTGGCTTGAGGTTGCCTACCATTTGTGTAAACAACGGTGGGATTCTTCGGTAGACTGGCTAGAAACTCAACCCATGAGCAAAATACACGCCATGATTGATGTAGTTAAGAAACACTCCGAAGAACAAGAAAAGGAAATGAAGAAATCTTCTCGGAGAAAGAGATGATAAAATTCAAAATCCAAGGCAACGGACTAACGCCTATGAACCTTAACTGGTGGAGACCGACAAAGGAAGAATGGACCCCCGTTCTCCTTGACGACCACCCTCAATTCTGGAAGCGAGAGGTTGATCCCACTTACCAACAGCCTTGGGAGAGACTAACCCCAAGATACGCTTCTTGGAAAGAAAAACACTACCCTGGACAGCCCTTACTAAGGGCTACAGGTTTGATGCAAGACGCTGCCTACATTTATACAAAAGACAATACGTTTTTTGTAGGGTCTACCGATTACGGTGGATATAATCAATTCGGAACCTCTAAAATGGCCGCCCGCCCTTGGGTGGGAGTGCCTGACATCTCACTCAAGCAGATTGTTCCAATCTCTTGGAAAAACATTTTATCAAGGAAACGCTAATCATGACACGACGCTCAACAAGACCCACACCCCCAGAACCCGCTACTGGCGACCTTCAAAGGACCCCCGAAGTAGCAAAGATTGAATCACCGGTTATTCTTCAAAAAGAAGCTCCTGAACCCGAAAATCTCGAAGTTCAGTCACAAACTGAAGAACCAGTGGCACCTGCAGAAGCAGCTGCTCCAGAGAAAATCCAAACGGATGTTCGCGAAAAGCTGGCCCGCCGCACCGACAACGAAGATGTATTTGTTCCTGCAAACCCGGTCGCTCTAGAAAAAGCTGCCAAGGAAGTAGCCAAAGAGCAAGGGTTTGAACTTACCCGAGGTACGTCAATTGGCGCCCGCTTACTCGCTCGTGCTCAAAAGAGGGCTTAATGACAGTATCCATCCCCTTCCAGCAGCAGTTTACTTTTCGTAAGCTAGGATATCTGTATTTCACTGATTCTCTAGACTACAGAGAAGTGCTGAATCAGAATCCACAATGGAAGGTGACGGAACTGCCTCCAATAGGAGCGCAATTAAGAATATCCGCTAGCTCCAACACTACGGGAACTCCAGGTGGACTTGCCCAGGGTTCCTTTATTTTCACGTCCCCGGATGGACAAAACAATCAAAAATTTTTCCCTTACGACACACAATCCGAATACACACGATCTCTCAATCGCTACACCCTACAAGGCGTTATCGATCGCGAAGCATTGAATGGAATAACTTTCGACAGCGAACAAGCCGTCACAGGGATTCAGTAACCGGGTAAAAGTAAAAGCATCCATATGCCCTGAGGTAGCTCTGCGGAGACCACGTAGGAATCCTCCTAGCCTACACTACCGAACGGAAAATAGGAACATCCCTGTATAAAAATGGCAACTTTTTCACTAGGCACCAGTGGTAATATCTCTGGCGCACCTGGCGTTTATATCAATGAACAAGCCGGGAATCTCGCTCGAGCGGATATCGCCGCTTTTAGCACCGTATATATGCTGGTCGAAGCCGAAGAGAGCGTTCCTACCCTCTCTAACTTCCTCCCATTTAACACACCCGTATCTATCACATCCCTAGCTGACTACCGTCTGCGTCTTGGTGGAGTTATTCCTACCGGTCGTATTCCGACCCTTAGCTACAACTGTGTCAACGAGTTTTTCCAAAACGCCCAAGTTGGCGACCTGCGCGTTGTTCGCGTAGGCACACCTAACCAGATTGTTGAGGTTGAATTCTTCCCCTCTGGCACCAAGATCAACTCCACTGCTCTGCCCTCAGCACTGATGGCCGGTAACGTGGTTTATGTTCAAATGAACATCAACGGTCTTCAACTCACCAGTGGTCTGACTAACACATTCAACACAACCTACCCTGGTTACACCGCCAATAACGAGTATTTGGGTGTTCCTGTTCTAATCCCCGTAAACTATGTTTCGGGTGACGAAGTCAATAATCGCAAAATCTCCGCCGCTATTTCCCTAGCGGTTAAGAACGCTATTGAGTCTAACCCTTCCGTTCGCTCTTCTGTTTATGTTCGCGATTTTGGCAATGTAAACAAGTTAACACCAGGGAGCAACTCGGAAAATGGTTTTGTAACCATTGCTTCCACAACTTTCGACGGTAACGTTTCAGTTGTAACCAGTGTGTTCCCCGTTGGCGACAACTCCGTGTTCATGCAGAACACCTACGATATTCAAAGCATCGTGGGAGAGCAAACAAACCTCGAACGTGTTCCCCAGGATTACACTCAGTGCATTGACACTGCTTTCGATGGTCAGCAAGATCAAGGATACCTGATTACCCCTACCGCCTACGCTCAGTTCGACGCTGCTGGCCGTGCCCTAGTTGGTGCCGCTGCCGCTCTTCATTGCGAAAGCAATAACTTTAAGTGGATGGCTCTGGCTGATCCCGGCCCTTACCTGGTTACCGACGTAAACGAATATTCCTCCTATACCCCTCACCAAGCCGCTGCTGACTTGATGACCGGAATTAAGTATCTGGTTGATAATACCATTTTCGAATGGACCGGTGTTGACGTTTCATACGACAAACTCAGCTACCAGAGCATTATTTTCGGACAACCAGCTGAAGTCGCCATCAATGAGTCTGCCAACCTGGTTCCAGACAACACTCAAGTCGGTGCTCTTGACAGTGCCAGCTATACGATCAACTCCGTGCCTTCGGCACTGCTTGGTCTGTTTTCTCTGAATACAACTCAATATTGGCCCGTAACCCTCCCCATTCAGCAAGTTACCTTGTCTGGAGCTGGTGGGACCGGTAACGACTTCCAGAGTGTAAGCATTCAAGGACAAACCGGCACATTCAATTTGAATGGTACCAATGTCTATGTCATTGCCCCTCCTTCTAACAGTGCAACTAGCTCAGAGTATTCTCTGAACAACGTGTATCTGGCTACGACAGCTGCTGATGCCACAAACATCTACAACGCTGTTGTTCTTGCTGGAGGATCTAGCAACATTGTTGCAGTTCCCAACGGTGCTGTTTTCGTGGCCGCTCCTACCGGTTCGACCGGAACAGTGTCCTATGAGACTCCTTACTGGAACCAACAAATAAATATCAACGGTCAAGTCTCCGACTTGATCGAGAATATCTCCGGAGCTTCTGCTGGTGTAAACACCCTTCACTTGCCCGGTACTCTCCAGAGCGCCACTGAGACTTATCGTTTAAACTGGACTTCACGTACCATTTTCAACGCTAACGCCTCCATCGCTCAGTACAGTGGTACCAACACCGCTTTCACTGGCGCTGCTGCTCTGACCGTTCTCAACCACGGTCTTCGCAATGGTCAGGTGATCTTCTTCACTCAACCCGTTGTTCAGACAAGTCCTACTCCTGCAAGCAACAACTTGTTTAGTGCAACTACCAAACTGGTAAGCACTCCTTACTACGTGAAGGTTATCGACGCAAACTCTTTTGCACTTGCTAACTCCCTCACCAACTACACTGTTGGTTCCTTCGTTGGTATTTCCTCCGGTTTCACTGTTACAGCTCTACCCACCATCTTCTACACCCGTGTAATCGGCGGTGGCGTTACAGATGTAACTCCTTACGAACTACTGACCCTTCCTCTGATTCGCGGACGTAAGTACGAGTTTGATTCAAGCTCCATCTTCAACCAAGCTGCTGCTGCTGCTGTAACACCTTCCGGTTTCGTGGCCAGCAACCCTTCCGCCTCGATCTACCTGAACAACAGTTCATTGATTCTTGGACAAGAGCAAATCAACCCTTACGGTGAAGACCTCACATCTGGTACTCAGTGTGATTTCCTTCCTGGTTTGAATCTGGTAAACCCCACCACAACTCCTGTTGCGGGGCCTGCCAACGCATATTGCGTACCTACTCTCGATCAATTTTTCCAGTCGGAAACTTACTTGGTTCCTGCTATTGAAGGTATCAACGGTGGTTCCTTCAACCCTGCTGGTACATCTACCAACGGGCCGATTGCTACCCTTGCTACGTCTGTCCCTGCGACTGGCGGTACAGGTGGTACTGTTGGAACTACAACTGGCGTTGCCGTGACTGGTGGTACAGGTGCTGGTGCTACAGTTAATGTCACCATCGGCACCATCGGCACCACCGGTCCTATTGCTACCCTCGGTGGGTTTGCTGCTGGTGCTGGTACACAAACGGTTAGCTCACTGCCTTTTGTTGCCAACTTCACTGGCGTTGCTACAACTATCTCCGCTGGTACTGCTGGATCGGGTGCTACACTGAACGTGACCGTTGGAAACAGCGCTAACGTTGGTGCTGTTGCCACTCTGGGTACCCCTGTTGTCAACACCCCGGATGTGGCAGGTCCTACCACCTACACCGCCTTGGCCACCACAGTCACTGGTACCGGTGTCGGTCTGACCCTCGACATCACAACTGATGGTGCTGGTAACATCGCTACCGTCGCCATCAATGCCCCTGGTTCAGGTTATGCTCTTACTAGCACCATTAACGTGGTGTTTGGGGTAGGTGACGCAACCATCCCGCTTTCTGCCATCATTGTTCCAACTGCTGTAACTGCGGTTGCCCTTAATGGTGCTGGTACCGGTTACGACGCCACTAGCGTTCTGGCCGTGGCTGCTGGCGTTATCGGCGGTGTAACTGGTGTGACAGTTAACGTTGCCACAGTGACCTTGGCCACTGGCATAACTTCTGTCTCCCTTAACAACGGTGGATCGGGATACCAAGCTGGTCAAACCCTGAACATCCCCGCAACTGGTGGCGCAACTGCTGCTACTATCCTAGTCGGTACGATTACAAGTGGTGCTGGCGTGTTCTCTGGCCTGACAGCTTACCCATTAGCTGCTGATTTACTGAACGGTGCTTCTTCTGCTGACGCTCAAGCCCTGATAAGCCGTCTCGTAGGTGTGTATTTCGCAGTTACTGCCAACGGTTTTGCTCCTGATGGAACAACTGCTGTTGTGAACGGTGGTTTCATGGCTGTCGCTTTCAACGGAAGTGCTTACAGCTGGGTTGCTGTTGCCTCTCCGGCCAACGGTGGTGATTTGACCACAATTGGTCAACCTTGCTACGGATCACAAATTGAGTTCGTACTCACACCTGAGCAAGTGCCTCCTTCTGCCCTGTGGCGTTTTGATGCTGTCACTTCAACCGAAATCTTCGACCGCGCTCTGCGTGGAGTTGGTTTCAACGGTGCTCCTCAAGCAATCTTCATTGAGTCTGGTATCGATAACGTGAATCGTCTCTATGACGACTCTCAGCGTTACTTCAACCCCTTCGGTTTCATTGCCTACTACGGTCCTTGGATCGAAAATGGCGCTGGCGCTTACATCCCCCCTTCACCCTTCGTGACAGGCGTGGCTGTTCGTCGTTACCGTTCGGAAGGTTACCAGTTCCCACCTGCTGGTGTCAAGTATCAACTTGCCGATGCTGTGGCTGCTCAAATCCCCATCAACTCGGCTCAGCAAAACCTGCTGAACCCGAACGGATGTAATGCCATCCGTACCCTGCCTGGTTACCCCCAGACAGCCGTGTTCATCTGGGGTGGTCGTACTCGTGTGAACACTAAGGATGCTCAACAGCGCCTTTACCAGTTCGTTAACACCCGTGTTATTTTGAACGTGGTATACGGCTCGTTGCGTACTGCCTTTGATAGCCAAATCTTCAACGTTATTGATGGTTTCGGTGTTGTATTCAACCAGATTATCGCGGTTGGCAACAGCGTTCTGAACCAACTGTACGTGAAGGGTGCGCTGTTTGGTGCTCGCCCCTCGGATGCTTTCCAAGTTATCTGCGACGGTCGTATCAATCCTCCCGAGTCCATCGAGAACGGTATCGTGAACGCTAAGGTGTTTGTGACTCCGGTTCCTACTCTGGAACGCATTCAAATTGACCTCATCCGTGTGGCCATCGGTCAAATGCAAAACGAACTAGACGCTCAAGGTCTAGGACCCAATAACGCCGCTGGCGGCTAATGTTAATAGAGAGTCAAACTACCATGTTTAGGGATCTAAAACTCCAGATACCCGAGACTCTCTTTTTTCACTTGGAAAATCAGGCTCTGGAGCAAGGTGTTTCACTTGAGACACTTTGCTTCAACCTTTTATCCGAACAGAAACAAGAGGGTTCCCTTGTGGATCCAACCTTTTATCAATCTATGACCCTGGAAATTCTCAGGGCAGAGATTAGAAAAGTAATCGAAAGCGATCTCCCTAAGGAGGAAGTTCGCAAAAGAGTAAATGCTATTGAGTTTCAAGTATCCCGCAGGTACATTCGATGAGCCAACCAGATGTGCTGTCACCAAATATCCGAGGCATCAGTTACCCTCTAACGGTATTGAACGGAAATCTTGCGACAAGTACGGATTACGCCCTGGTTACTCAGCAGATCAGAAGTGTTGTTGAGACTCGTTATTTCGAAAGAGTGATGAGAGCGGAGTACGGAATCGGGGACTATGTTCTCGAGGTGTTAGATCCGGGACAAATAAACTCTGCGATCCAGTACAGTATTTTGCAAAACGTCGCTGGTTTGACAAACCTTAGTGTGACTGGGGATTGGTCTCTGTCCGGTGACGATGGATTATATATAATTTTTATAGAGTACGCAGTAAATAACGTACCTCAACCCCCTTTGAATTTCACCCTGGCCAACTAACCGGGTAAAACTAAAATAATAAGGCAACGTTCGAGAGACTTGGATGGCTCAACGATTCAAGACAGCACCAGTCCCCTCAGGTGAGGTCGCTCGTTATACGAGTGATCCGTATAATCTATCGTCTATATACATGTTCGGTAGTTCCTCTCCCTTTACAGGGCAGGGGAATACCATTGTTCGTCCAAACGACGACTTACTCATTCAGAAGGGCGGGAACCGGGCTCTTGTTGTCTATCAGCGTCTGCTCTATGATGAGCAAGTTCAAGGTTGTTTCAAGAAGTTGATGCAAGAGGTTACCTCTCGCCCGTGGTACGTTCAGCAATATTCCGATAAACCAGGTGATTTAGCCGTTAGGGACTTTGTCGCAGAAGTTCTTGAGGAAATGCCTCTTGATGATATTTACGCCGGAATGGCTGAGTCACTGATCTCGGGTTTCTCCGTGGGAGAAATCATGTGGAAGAAAACAAAGAGGGGGGTAATCCCTTTTGACGTCCGAATGAGGGACCAACGCCGTTTCGTATTTCAAGAAGATGAGGATGCTCCTAACGGGTTCACAATGCGTTGCCTCACCTTTAACCGTATGTTTGAGGGTGTTGAACTCCCACAAAGAAAATTTATTGTCAGTCGTTACTGGGTTTCGCACAACGGCGACCCATACGGTTCTGCTTTGGGTCGGATTCTTTACCCTCTTGTTAAGTTTAGGCGTCGTGCAATCGAATCATATGTCCTCTACGGCGACCGTTACGCGACGCCGACTGCTGTTGCTAAAGCACCCCTCTCAGCAAGTACTAGAGAACTGGATACGCTCTACGGTCACCTTTCCAATCTGAGTCAAGAAACGGCAATGATTTTGCCGGAAGGTTATGAGTTGGACTTTGTGGTTCCCTCCGGTTCTCCGGAAGTTTTTAAGAATCTTATTGATTATATCGACAAAGAAATCTCCCTGATTATATGTGGGGAGAATGAAGCGGGACAAGCCGAAGCAGGCTCTCGTGCTTCTTCTCAAGTTGCCAATACTGTTCGTGTTGTTCGTGCCAGTGAGATTTCTGAGGCACTATCTCATACGCTTACTCAAACCTTGGTCCGTTGGATCGTTGATTTGAACTTTGGAATGGATGTTACCGCACCTTCCTTAACTCGTGAGTTCCGTATTGAGGAATCTCCCCTCACAATGCCAGATGTATCTCTTCTTATCCAGTCTGGTTACACCCCCCGTAAAGAATGGATCGAACGCCACTTTCGCGTTGAGCTGGAAGAAAAGAAAGCCGGTGGTGACGAAGAAATTCCTACTACTTACGACCCTCAGCAAGATCAAAACTTATTTGGTTCTATTTTTGGTGCCGGTGGGCAGCCTGCCTCCGAAGCAGGACAACCCACGCCAGAAGAGAAAAATGCTACCAACCAAGATTCGGAAGCCGCTGCTAACGTGATGGACACCCCCGAGGGAGCAACCCCAGAGGAATCTCAAACTGACACTTTGGAAAACCCAGATCCTGAGTCCGAGATCAATAACTTAACAAGCGAACAACCTGACGAAGAGGAAAAAAACCTACTCTCTTGAAGAACTGTTGGGTGAAGATGAAGAAAAATCTGACGAACAACAGAAACCATTCGGTGATGAGAGGATTACCGAAGACGAAGCGGCAAGTATGGATAAGGAATAGGGTAAAATAAGGCAATGGATCACTAATAGACAAGGTGTTCACAAAAAAGATTCACGTTTTTAAATCGGGCGATCAAACTTCTGCTCAAGGCGTTCAGAGATCTTTCTCTGATAAGGATCTTCAGCAAGTAGTGGACACGTATGACCCTTCGATCCACGAAGCCCCTCTCGTTATAGGTCATGCTGGAGACAACGACAGCACACCTGCTTACGGATGGATAAAAGGTTTCTCCCATAACAAGGGAAACCTGTATGCGGACGTCGCTTTCACCGACACTGCAAAAGACCTGGTGAAAGACGGTCATTACCGAAAGGTATCGATCTCGTTTTACTCACCAGACAGCGCCATCAACCCCCATAAGGGTAAGTGGAGTGCTCGTCACCTTGCATTGCTGGGGGCTTCACCCCCGGCGGTAAAGGGTTTGGAGCCTTTCTCTTTCTCGGAAAGTGAAGGAGTCTACGACTTTGCTGTAGCTTTGGCTCTCTCGGACATTTTTGATGAGGATCTCGGACCAACACTTATTGTTGAAAAAAGCCCTCTTGAAATGCTTCGTGAGAAACTAGACGAAGTACGTCAAGATGTCTCAGGTGCGGTAAAAGAGCTACAAGGTAGCCAACAGGAACAAACTACTCAACAACTCAATGATGTTGGCGGCTCATCTACAACAGAGCAACCAGAAACAGCACAAATGGCGAACCCAGACGCCCCCCAATTCAAAGAAACAACCCAAAACACAGGTCGTGAAGGCACTGAAATTGCTCAGCAAACGGCTGACCTCGAAGATCAATTTCCGGAAGAGGAATTTATGGACCAAGGACAAATCAGCCGGAAGCACGTCAAAGGTGCCAACGGCCAAGTTATGCAAGTTGTAGAAAACGTCTACGACGAAGCCCACAAAGAACCAACGCGTGAACGCAAAGCTGCTGCTGACCGCAGCGCTGAAGCCAAACGTCAAAAGGAAGAAGGCAAAA
>Ga0209188_1001875_pt1 | contig 16167 bp, 18 predicted proteins | sample C_130625_EF_Meta_FD_187307 | JGI IMG/M metagenome (GOLD analysis project Ga0209188, IMG submission 187307) | Freshwater microbial communities from Lake Croche, Canada to study carbon cycling - C_130625_EF_MetaG (SPAdes) (version 2) | ecosystem: Environmental > Aquatic > Freshwater > Lake...
GAACAAGACGAAGTGGAAGAAGAAGATGCAGATGAGGAGGTTATTGAAATTGACATAGACGGTGTTACTTATTATGTAGCCAACGAAAGCAATGGTATAATTTATGAAGCAGACAATAATGGAGATCCAGGAAACGCAGTAGGTTATTTGAGAAACGGTGAGGCTATTTTCACATAATAATATAATTGTAATATAAAGCATGTTGAATATTTGCCCCCCGGCTCTTATTTATTTGTTATTTTCACTGGCGCAAATTATTATAGACACATTTAGCGGGCTATATAATTCAGCTTTTATGAAGAGTGTCATAATGATTATGGTTACTTTTTTATTGAATGCTTTATGTCAAGGCGGTTTAGGAATTGTTTCGTGGATTATTGTGTTTATTCCTTTTATTATGATGACGACTATTACGACAATTTTATTATATACTTTCGGATTAAACGCCAGCACAGGCTCATTCAATTATGATAAATCATGTGATAAGAATTACAGTAAATCGTCTTGTAAAAAAAAGGTTATTATTATTCCAAAACCCTTCTTAGATAGTTCGGATGCAAAGGAGTATCCGATGATAAAAAATTACTCCGGAAACAATGAATGTCGCAAATCGCAACCCTCTTCTAAATCCTTTGATAAATATCAGGGTCCGCCTCCTATGTACTCTAGTTCGCCAGAGTACGAAAGCTTCCTTTCCTATAAATAAACTATTTATGTAAACAATATAAATGTTTTTTACATAATTAATCATGTTGTTATACATATTTAATTTCGTTCTTCTCGGCGTGGGTAGTCATTTTTTATTAGAACGATTTTTCCCCAAAACATACGGAGAAACCGTATTTGTAATTTTCTATAATTGTGTTTATGCATACAGTTTTTTTGAAAAGTGCGTTAAAAAAATACTAAATAACAAATATTTAATTTCAACAAGTGGCGCAATAAATAATTTGTTCTTAACCAATACAAATATAGATATTATTAAAAATAACAGAGTTATATCATCAACAACGAAGGAGTTGATTAGTTATCCAACTTATTGTGATTTTTTAATTTACTCCGACAATTCTATCGGATTTTATAATCAAATGAATAAAATAATATATTTTCACTTTCCGCACTCTTTTGACTACGTTTTGTCTAATGTCAGATTTATAAATACATCCATATTTTTCAATGACGGGACATCTTATTACATTAAACTTTCTTCCAACACTGAAAATTACTACGTAGTTGACAATATAATAAATAAAGTGGTGTTATTTTATCTAATTAAACAACAACACGGCGTTGATATTCCTGACGACATACCGTTTACAGTAAAAATGATTGACGAAAATGTTAATATATTCACAATGACGGAAAATGACCTTTGTATAATAAAAGAGCAAAAACACCATATTGTAAAGGAAAATGAATTTCAATATCCTTTTTTTAAAAATAATAAAGAACCGGAGGATAAACAACTCGGCGATGAGCAAACGACCATACTTGAAAACGAATGTGAAATGATTTCCGAAAAAGCTGAGTAAAATGCGCAACTAGTTACTTATATACATCTTATATAAACAATATAAAAAATTGATCAATAATAAGTTATAATGGTAATGGAAGAAAATACCATGGCACTTGATGTGGGTCTTATTATGGAAGATATCGGGTTTCATAAGTTAGCCAATTCTTGGACGATATGGGCTCATCTTCCACATGATACAGATTGGAGCATCAACAGCTATAAGGAAATATATACATTTGATACGGTTGAGGATTCAATCGCGATAACAGAAACACTTCCTGATGTTTTGGTTAAAAACTGCATGTTGTTTTTAATGAAAAAAGGAATAAAACCTATATGGGAAGATCCCAAAAATAGAAGTGGTGGGTGTTTTTCTTACAAAATCGCAAATAAAAATGTCTACGAGGTATGGAAAGAGTTGAGTTATGTCTTGGTCGGTTCCTCAATAAGTAAAGAAAATGCATTTTGTTCAAATGTAAACGGTATTACAATTTCTCCCAAAAAAAATTTCTGTATTATTAAAATATGGACAGCCAATTGTAATAATCAGAATCCATCCATTGTAACGGACGAAGTAAAAGGGCTTGCATCAAACGGATGTTTATTTAAGAAACACACGCCCGAATATTGAGTTTTTTGTAAAATATGCATATATCAAAGAAATATATACATATTTATATACACATATTTATATACACATATTTATATGGCAGAAATTCCTACGCCTTCCATGTATGAACTAATACGCCGAGGGGATTTACAAGGATTGAAGGATTTCGTAAGTTCACAAAGAGATTCCGGCGCTGATATGACCAGTCTTTTGAATAATTATCTACCTCCCCCAGGATATGGAATTCCATTAATCATGGCAATAATGTCTTCATTTGAAAATATAAACGGACTTATTCGGCACCAAGAATACGTTTTTCCCGCACCCGATCCTTTAATAATTGTAAAATTTTTATTAGATCAACCAGAATTAAATATTAATAATCACCAGTCTGGTTGTTTTATCACTTGTTGTTATCGTGGACAATTTGGTGTAGCAGAATTATTAATGAATCGTGACGAACTCGCATTCCCTGAAGACGCATTTCCGCCCGGAGTTTGGGGTACTGACCCCCCAAATACACCTCTAGGAAGAGCAATTGATGGATTAAATACTACTTTAGAACATGCCGACGACTATGAATATACAGTATTCAATTCGCTGCGAACGCCAAAGCAGTATTACAAATTAATAGAGCTTTTGATAAAAGACAAAAGAATGGTTGTTCCATCTATTAGAGAACAAAAACGTTATCATACAACAGATCCCGTGGCAATGAAAATGATAAAAGAATATTTTAATCCGGAAAGTGATGTATGTGAATTGGGTTCTCTATGCACTATATCGGGCGGTAAAAAGAAACAATAGACAACAATAGATAATTTATTTTTCAATGAATATGTTATATATGGAAGAAGGTCAAACAACCCCCATATTTGAACTAATACGACAAGGAAATGTGGACGGTTTGAAAGACTTTATTGGCGAACAAAGGAGAGATGGCACTGACATGGCAAAACTTTTGAACAATTCGGAAACCGAAATGGATCTTTCAATTACGCCGCTTGGAGATGCGATACTTTATTACAGAGACGAAAAAACCCCCAGGATGCCTGGCCGTCCCGTTATTATTTCTCCCTCACCCGAACCTTTAGCGATAGTGAAATTTCTATTAGAACAACCGGAATTAAACGTAAATGGTATTAATTATTTAGCTCATTGTTGTTACAGAGGAGACTTTCAAGTAATAGAATATTTATTGGAACGAGATGAAGTTGTCTTTTCTCAAGACACAATAATGACACAAACCGAGTTAATGAACAATAACGAGATTCCCAAAACACCACTGGGCTATACACTTAATGGGCTAAATAAAACATTAACTAGCGATTTACAAGAAAGATGGGGCGAAGGATTAAGAACACCGGATGAATATTACAAAATTATGCGACGTTTAATGTTAGACAGAAGAATGGTAATCCCACTTAGAGAGAAACCTAGATATTTTGAATATCGCAGGTTTAGAGACCCGGCTGCAAAACAACTTATGAGAGACTATTTTACACCGGGTGGTGGCGCCGCAAGTGGTGATGGCGATGGTTTCGTATGCGACATAGATATCATGAATGCCGATATGGAGTCTCATAATTCGCGCAGATGCACCATATCGGGAGGTAAAAAATATACGAAATAATTTTGTAAACAGGCTTCGTAACAATAAGAAACCCGTACCCGAGTATTAATGACGTGTTTTACTTGTTCTACGTGTTTTACGTGTTCTACGTGTTTTACGCGTTTTCCTTTTTTTCTTACCCGCCACATAGTGAGAAATAACTTCATCAAATTCGTGGGGAATTTTTTTATTATTTCTATAAACAATATCGGTTAGCATTTTTCCTACAGAATAATATCTCCATGCGGGACCATAGGTTGTTTCACCAAGTAATGGCTCATCATGACTACGCACAAATTTATACGTTGTATTATTTGGATTATTTCTAATAAAAGTTACCAAATGTCTCATACCACCAGTTGCGGCTATATATTGAGTTCCTGGAACTAAATTGTCGGAATTTACTAAGAAACGGTCTTCCAAATTAATATTTCTCCACCATTCATTTTCTGCCATAATATATACATGTAATATAAATACTCACATAATCTACTAGATTATTTTGATAATCGGGGGGGGGCACAAAAATAATTATACAAACACAAATATAGGCGTTGTAGTTACGATTGTTAATTAGATAACCAGTAACAGAATAACATTAGGAAATGTTATTTTGAATGTTATTTTGTCTTATATATCTATCAAAGAATGTCCGTTTGCTTGAACATGATTGTTAAAAACGAAGCACATATTATTGTAGAAACCCTCAACAATCTTTGTTCTTATATTAACTTTGAATATTGGGTTATTTCCGATACCGGCTCCACCGACAATACCAAAAATCTTATCCAAGATTTTTTTTCAGAGAGAAAGATTCCGGGCGAACTCATTGAAAATACCAAAATCCTACTACGCGGTTTGGAATTTGTTATTTGATAAAAATCGCGACAAACTCGCCGGATATAATGGAGACATAAAAATTGAAAATAGAGAGAAGCCACAAATATTTCTCTCTTTTACCACATGTAAAAGATTGGATTTGTTTTGTCAAACGATAAATTCTATAATGAATCATTGGTTAGATGTAGATAAAATAGATTACTGGTTTTGCGTAGACGACAATTCGTCGGACGAGGAACGCGACAAAATGAGGAATTTATATCAAGGTATGGATTTTTATATGAAAACGCCAAGCGAAAAAGGACATCGCCAGAGCATGAACATTATATGGAATAAGTTGGAAGAACTAAAATCCACATATTGGATTCATATGGAAGACGATTTTTTATTTCATAAAAAGATGAATTATGTTACGGACGCCCTGAACGGATTGACCGGAAATGTGAAACAAATATTATTTAATCGCAATTATGGTGAAATTATAGAACATTATGACGCAATGGGTCATATAAGTTCCGCAAACGAAAATATTGTATTACACGAGCATAAAATCGGCGCATTTCCTTATTCTAATCATCATTATTGGCGACATTATAGTTTTCGCCCTTCTCTCATTGATGTAAAAACAATTTTAGATTTAGGGAACTATGATTCCGAGAATCAGTTTTTTGAGATGGATTATGCGAAGAGGTGGGAAGAAGCGGGACACAAAAGTGGATTTTTAAATTTTATCACTAATCGGCATATCGGAAGATTGACTTCTGAGAGAAACACGAAAACCGTTAAAAACGCTTATGAACTGAACGAGGAGGAACAATTTTCAAATCCACTTCATCCACTTCATCCACTTCGTCCACTTCGTCCGCGCATTAAAATTATTAATTTGCTAAGGAGACCCGACCGCAAGGAAAGCGCGCGCAAAATAATGGAATCGGAAAATATAATTCCACCACATTATGAGTATATTGAAGCTGTAGATGGCAAAACACTAGATGCCGCGCCATATATTGTAGAATTATTCACGGGAAACGATTTCGGAAGTCGTCGCGGCGTCATTGGGTGCGCTCTTAGTCATTATAATTTATGGAAAAAATTATTGCACGACCCAGAAAACAAATATTATATTATTATGGAGGATGATTTCTCTCTTTGTTCAAATTTTAAAACCCATTTGGAATCAATGAACTCAGAGTTCCTTGAGAAAGACATTGTCTTCCTTGGATATCATATGTTCTCGTCTAAGAGAGAAAAAGTAATTGACTTATACAATTCAAATAAAGCCCCTACAATTTCCAGATTGAATAAAGATTTATATATAGGCGGAACACACTGTTATTCTATAAATAAAACGGGGGCAGAAAAACTTTTGAAATATGTTGAGAAAAGCGGGATAAAACACGGAATAGATTATGTCATGAAAATTGTTCCAGAGTTACATTGTTATGAATCCCAACCTCACCTTGCTTTTGCCGAGTGGAACGAAGGTGGGAAAATAATAGATACCGATATTCAAAATAAGAATCACGAAAGCGACATATTGTTTTAGATGAAGAAAGTAAATTGATAAAAATAAATTCTTGTATTACTATATGAGCAATACGAAAATAGTAAATACATCTGTCACCGATTCAAAAAACAAAAAAATAATAAAGAGAGATGATGCATATCATTACGCATCGTTTACTTTTATGATAACATATACCGTTTTGCTTACCACAGCGACGATTACATTGATTGAAGCACTTCGCACAAAGGTTCCGCATGTTAGACATATTTTAAATTTAGAAACATGTATTTCTCTCGTGGCTGGTTACTATTATGGAATTTTTATCACAAAGGTAAACGATGATACGAAAGAAGTAGATTGGAATGAAATTACTCTTTTGAGATATACGGATTGGTCTATAACCACGCCATTAATGTTGATAACCCTTTGCCTTGTTTTAGGTTCAAATTCTAAAACCGTAGTTCACTTTCCCGTTATTTTATCGGTAATTATTTTGAATTATATTATGTTGTTTACCGGTTATTACGGGGAATCAAATCCTCAATATCGCACATGGACTACAATTGTAGGTTTTTTTCCTTTTTTCGCAATGTTTTACATTATCTTCAAAAACTTTTATGGAAGTGGGGGTTTTGCCAACAAAGTCATGTTTGGTCTATACATAGTAGTATGGAGTTTCTACGGAATTGTCTATGTGCTTCCGGAGGTTTATAAAAATATAGCCTTTAATATTTTAGATTTAGTTGCAAAATGTTTGATTGGACTTGGATTGTGGGTTTATTATTCAAAAATAATTGTGGTTTAACAAAGATTTATATATTTTATTGAAAATACATAAATTATTTACACCTTTTCTCATTCAAGCGAAATAGTTTAGAAGATTGTGCAATCCTTTTTTTTCGTATCTTTTTTTTTTTGATTACTTGATTCGTTAAGCGCAAATTCAACTTTTTTTGTTACAATTTTTTGAGCATTTCTTGACGTGGATTGTTGTTTTTTTGATTTCGGTGGTGACATTTTTAAATTTGCGATATTTCTTGGTTTATTTGATGGTGATTCCGAATTTGGAATATTTTTGAAAGGTGGAATAATGTCAACAACAACTTCCTCAAGAGTATCATCGGCAACAGGTTCAACAACAGAATCCTCGGCAACAGGTTCAACAACAGTATCCTCGGCAACAGGTTCAACAACAGTATCCTCAACAGTATCCTCTGCAACAGGTTCAACAAGAGCTTCAACAACAACATCCTCAACAGTATCCTCGGCAACAGGTTCAACAACAGGTTCAACAACAACTTCCTCAACAGTATCTTCGGCAACAATTTCCTCAACAGTATCCTCGGCAACAGGTTCAATAAGAGCTTCAACAACAACATCCTCAACAGTATCCTCGGCAACAGGTTCAACAAGAGTATCCTCGGCAACAGGTTCAACAACGGGTTCAACAACAGACTCGGCCGGAAACTCGGAAACAGTCTCATAAATAGGTTCGGGAGCAGGAAGGGCAAAAGGCTCGTGAACATTCACGGAAATATCCTCAACAACAGGTTCAACAACGGGTTCAACAACAGACTCGGCCGGAAACTCGGAAACAGTCTCATAAATAGGTTCGGGAGCAGGAAGGGCAAAAGGCTCGTGAACATTCACGGAAATATCCTCAACAACATCTTCAGAAACAGGTTCAGGAACATCCTCTGAAATATTCACCACAACAGGTTCAGGAACATCTTCAGAAACAGTCTCGGCAACAGGTTCAGCAACAGGTTCAGGAACATCCTCTGGAATATTCACTACAACATCTTCAGCAACAGGTTCAGCAATAGGTTCAGCAACGGGTTCAGCAACGGGTTCAGCAACGGGTTCAGCAACAGGTTCAGCAACAGGTTCATCAACAGTCTCGGCAACTGCTTCGGTAACATCTTCAGAAACTTCTTCAGAAACAGAATCGGAAACAAGTTCGGGAACAATTTCCGGAACATCCTCTAGAACATCTTCAGAAACTTCTTCTGTAACAACTTTGGTAACATCTTCGGTAACATTTTCAGAAACTTCTTCTGTAACATCTTCAGCAACTGCTTCAGAAACTTCTTCAGAAACTTCTTCTGCAACTGCTTCGGTAACATTCTCTACAGCGTCCTCTGCAGTAACATCCTTCGCAACGGGTTCAGTGAAATCTTCAGCAACATCTTGGGCAACATCTTGGACAACATCTTGGGCAACATCTTGGACAACATCTTGGACAACATCTTGGACAACATCTTCAGAACAAGGCTCTGGAACAAATTCGGCCGAAGGCTCGGCAGCAGGCTCGGCCGAAGGCTCGGCAGCAGGCTCTACGACATCTTGTGGAACATCTTCTATAACATTCTCAGTAACGTCCTCTTCTATAATATTCTCAGTAACATCCTCACCAGTAATATCCTCTACGACTTCTTCAGTAACGTCCTTTTCTATAATATCCCCTACGACTTCTTCACTAACGTTCTCTTCAACAATGTCCTCTACGAGTTCTTCACTAACGTTCTCTTCTATAACAGCCTCTTCAATAACAGCCTCGCTAAAAACGTCATTTTCAACAACAACATCGCTAACAGCTACTTCCGCCATAACACCTATATTTAAAACGCCAATAATTTTATTTCCAATATCATTCTTTATATTATTTTCCAGTTCTTCAAGGATAGTATTCAATTCATCGTCTACATTATCAAAAACAATGCAGTTTTGCATAAGCATCTTTAACTTTTTACACGCAATTTCAGAATGACTAGTCGCCATTGTTATATTAACTGTCAATATTTTATTATTCCCAAAAAATGTTATTTCATGTTTACTAAAACGAAGCAGCATTATTCAAGAAATTAATAAACAAAAGGTTTCGCCAAGTGGTCGTGTCAATAGTCCAGTTAATGTTGCAGGTAATGTTGTTTGTCCGACACTTGATGCGATGGCGTTTCTATATCCAATTAATGTCCCCGATTGTTGTGATATATGTGGATAATTCACTAAATTGTTAATTGAAGTTGAACCGATACCAAATATGGTTGGGGTAAATCCTGATGCGAGTAGCATCGCAACAAAATAAGTATTTGTTGTTGGGATTGTATAAGGAATTTTGAATGGAACACTATAATTATTTGCTGCTGAATTTATAGTTGAAATTAAATTTGTAACCGCTAATCTATTACCAGACATATCATAAAGCCCTAAGTAAATAGTTCCGGTATTTACGGCTACATTTCCTATAAAAAATGTAACGGTTGATATAGTTTTTCCACTTTGTAAATAGAGTCCTTGAAAAAATATATTTTGAAGACTTAGTGCGAGTGTTGACGTGCATACTGTGGGGTCTTGAGTCCAAGCTATTAAATTTTGCGCTTGGGGCGGGAATGAACCATTATACGCACCTTGTGCACCTTGTGCACCTTGTGCACCTTGTGCACCTTGTGCGCCCGTTGGGCCAGTTGCGCCTGTTGGACCAGTTGGACCAGTTGGACCAGTTGCGCCTTGTGCACCAGTTGCACCAGTTGCACCAGTTGCACCAGTTGCACCAGTTGGACCGAAACAACAATTATTACACCGAGGAGGATTATAAGAAAATATCGGAGTTCTTTGATTTTGACATTCAGTGCGAAACATTCTAATATATGCTAAATAAAACATTTATAAAGCATATATCATGTAAGATTTTATTTAATAAATTACGTTACATGATTGAACATTTTTCAATTAAATAATTTTTTTTATTTTGTTTTTTATGTTTTTTCAATTTTATTTCATAATTTACACATCGTCTTGATTTTAATATTGGTTTCATGGTTGTCTCTGAGCAAACAACCGAAGCAGATTGTGTTGTTATTTTTTCATTATCATTCACCGGCAAAGAATCTGACGAAATTGAAGAAACCTGAGAATCTAAAGAATCTGCGCAACCTGTGGAAACGACAATAGAGTCCAACTCATTCCTTGATTCTGTCGTGAATTCAAAAATCAATTTGGGAACTAAAATAATACTTTCATCAATGCTAGAACTCATAATAATATTATATATACTCGTCAAAATATTAAGAAACCGGAAGCGCAGCAAGACATAATTTAATAGAACCCAACGAGGCAACATCATATTTTACCACAAGAGGCAAATCATTTTCCATATATATTTCAATTTGTGAGCATAAATTTGTACATTTAATAAAATACCCTAAATTCTTCAAAGAAAACTCCCCCTGAATAATTTTATTTGAGTCTTGCTTCAAAATAAATTCCATTCCACCATCGGACTCTGCACGATGAATTTCCGCCGATGCGAACTGACCATAACACTTGAAAATCAACTCTGAACCGACCGACTTAATTTCCAATCTATCCGATATGCAAGACAAATCACGAATAATTTTCTGAAAATCAGAAGAGGGTAAATTTATGACAGAAGAAAATTTTACATCCGGGTATTCAAGCTCCTCCGGCTCAGGTTCAATCAATCTTAATTTTTGTGTTTTACATTGCTTTATCTCTCCGTTTTCAAATTTCAGAGCCAAGTGAGAAACAATTCCATCCACATAATCCGCGTTTTCAATATACATTGTCAGCGTATCATCATTATCAATAGAATTAATCAACTTGAACAAATGAAACATATTGACACCAATAATAATCTTCTCTTTTTTACATTGATAAAACTCAAAATTATGAGCGGCTAAAAACAAATGAACCAGAATCGTGTGACTTTTATCCATATTAATTATACGAATCCCGTCTGGTTGAAAACTGATGTTTGTCTCCAATAAAATATCCTTCATTGCTGCCATCAAAGTCCTAAATGGGCTGATTTGAACGGTTTTTATTAATAAAACAGTATTATCTATATTGTCAGCCGAATTACTATTGGAAAAATTAGACATCTATATTAAATTTAAACGCAAAAATCTTTAAATACTTATTAGAGATAAAATAATAAATGGACGCACCTATTTTTTCCTAAATTGTTGCAAAATAAATGTAAAATTTTTTGAAAAATTATACATTTCATACATTTCACAAAAACACGCGAAAATATTTAAGCGCGTTTGGTGCGACGGGAAGAGTTCTTGCCCTTGCGGCAAAAGTTTCTCTTGGTGCCCTTTGTGGTGTATTTGCAGCCAGGGGTTCTGTTGCAAGTACGCGCGCGGAGTTTACGGCAAGAAGATGACTTGACACGACGACGGTACGTTCTTAAAGCACTGGACCTGGGTTTCGCCATTTTATATATATAGCGAATAAAAAAATATAAAAAAAGTCTCCTAAATAAATAGTAGTAGGTAAATGGCAAAAGAATATTTGGATAAAATCCAAGAAATGTTCAATCAATATGAAAACGACGAATATATGAGTAAACGTCTTAATACTCATATTATGACAATTCTTCCCGCAACATTAGAAACCGAGGCTAAAACCCGGGAGAAAAGAATAACGCGTACACATTTTTTGACAAATGAACAAACCGTTTTTGTCCAGGTTTTCTTGAGTAAATACAAATATTTTTATTTACAAAACAATGGTTGTTTTTACAAGTATAATGGTAAAAATTATGGTCCCGTAAAAGTTGACGACATTCAAAATCAATTGTTGGCGACTATTTCTAAAGATGGCGTTTTGATGGATTGGAAATATAAAACAATAGATGTTGTTATTAAACAAATAAAAGAGAGAAACATCCTGAAATCTGTTCCTGAGTCTAATACAATTCAAAGTGTGTTGAAACTATTTTGTCCAGCCATTTTCAGTGACAAAATAGAGGCAAAATATTTTCTTACTATTTTAGGTGACAATATTTTTAAAGACAAAGAAAAAGAAAAGACCGACCTAGTTTTCTTTGTAAAACCAAAATCTAAAAAATTAATAAATGAAATACAGAATATTGCCTATATTATGATTGGCATGCCAAATATCACACATAATTTTGTTTCAAAATATCATGAGAATTATAAATACGAAAATTGCCGGGTTTTGAAAATGAAAGACTCTATCTCTATTGACGTATGGAAAAGCATTTTAAAGAAATATGGTTTGGATATTTTATGCGTGGCGTCTCATTATTCTAATCGCTATGGTAGTTCAGAATCATTTCTTCATAATAAACACGGTGATTTTGTTAGTTATACGCTATATTTAAAAGAGAACAGCGTCGGGGAAATTATGGAGAGATTCTGTAAAGAATCAATAGAAACTGTCAATGCGGTAGAAAACGAAGTTTCTTCAAAGGTAAGTATGAATTGGAAAAATATACACTATATTTGGAAACAATATTTGTCGCGACATTCTTTACCTAGCATGATTTATGTCAATCAACTCAAGTTACTCCTTAAACAACGATTTACGTATAATGAGGACACTGAAACTTTTGATAATGTTACCAGCAAATATTTGCCCGTTGTTTGTGACTTTATTCAGTTTTGGGAAAAGGCGATTTCAAATTCGGTTGAGGCTGATTTTGTTGACGAATTGGAAATTGATGAGATATGTGACTTATTCAAACGATGGGTGAATACGAGTGAAAAGCATGCTGTGCAGTCAAGCGGGATTTTATGCGAAGGCGATGTCTTGAAAATATTGAAACATTTTTTTAATTCTGTGGAAATTGTTGAAAATAAATATGTTATGGGGGTCGTCTCCCTTGTTTGGAATAAGAAGGAGGATATCGTTGCATCTATTGATTTTTATCGCGGTTCAAACATTATTTACCAGGAAGATATAACGCTGATATCTTTTGATACGTTATATGAAAATTATTGCACATTTTGTTGTAATAAAAATAATAAAAAAACAACAAAATTAATTGTGAGTAAAATATACTTTGAAAAATACATGAGTTTTACTTATTCGGACATTATTAAGTTTGAATCATTCATACCTATCACTTGGAATGCTTAATGTCTGCGGGAAGAACGCTTCTTTCTGCGACCGCCTTTGTGAGCGGCAGGAGCGGCAGGGGCAGCGGGAGCAGCAGGGGCAGCAGGAGCGACGGGGGCAGCAGGAGCGACGGGGGCAGCAGCGGGAGTCGTGCCAATCGCTTTGTGAAACATATCCATCATTGAAGAACTGCTGGCACCAGTAGCACCGGTAGCACCAGGAGCACCTGCGGCGCCAGTAGCACCAGTAGCACCGGTGGCGCCAGGAGCACCGGCAGCACCGCCTCTCATTTTCTTAGAACGACCAGATTTGCGAGTTTTACCATTCAACATGACAAAGCCAAATTTACCCTTTTTAGTGCCGTAACCGGCTTTAACAAGACGTTTCTCTTTTTTGGCGGTATTGTGTTTGTCCTTGGAGACAATACGACCCGCCTTGTTTTGAATAAGGTGGTCTCTGGTAAGACCGCCGCTTGTTTTGTACGCAGTTCCGTGCCAAACCTCGGCGCGGGACCCAAATAACATCTTGCACTTTTTCCCCTTAATAACATAATTGCCGTGGGCGTCTTTTGTATAACGTGTCATTTATAAAATAAACAAAGAAAATAAAAATCGGCTAAATCTTTTTACACATGTCTATCCAATTATTTTCCGAATTCCTATTCTTAATCCATTATTGGGAGTTAAATTGGTTTTTTTCGTTGCGTCAATAAATTCTGTTTTTTTACCTCCTAAACGAGGGGTAGTAAACACATTTGCCAAGCGTTGACTTTGCGTATAATCAGAATTATTTGTTGAAGTATTATTTATATAACTTATAATTGACCCGTTTTCTAAACGGACTTTAAGAGGATTTGGATTACAAATACGCTCCGCATTGATAGTCGCTCCGCTGTTTATACACCTTAATGTATTTGACGCATTTAATGACGAACCGGGAAAAAAATGCAAACTAAAATATAATTTTTGATAACTCATTATACTCTAGTACGAGTTTTTATCTTTTTTGATTTTCGTGATTTTCGCGATTTTCGTGATTTTCTGCCACCCTTTTCTTTTTCTTTCTCTTTTCTTGTAGAATTGTGCCACCGTTTCGCAGCAAACTGTTCTATAAGATTTGTCGTATCACGGTCCAATCGGGTCCGGTTACCAGGAAGCAGATTTCTTGAGTTTGGGTCATTTGGAGCAAGTAAAGTTCTCATGGTTCCCGTTCTAACTTTTTCGGCGTCATATTCTCTTTTCATTCTTTCAACATTTCCTCGTGTTGTCATAGTAAATTGTTGTTTTGTCGCGAATAATTTCTCAATGGTATCTCCATCTAACATTTCCCAATCACATTCAATAGTGTGTAATGATTTGGGAATACCAAAATCACTACCTCTAAAAAACGTTCTTATCTTGTTTTCCCGACAATCTAAATACTCTAATCGCGACATTGTAGAAAGATTTGGCAGGAATGTTATTTTATTTCTTCCAAACCTTAATCGTCTCATTTCCGAAAAACCCAATCCACTAAACGATGGAAACGTTGTAACTAAATTGTCTTGAAAAAACAACTCTTGTAAATTATTAGGTATTGGTGGAATCGCGGTTATCCGATTGTTTGAACAATAAAATTTAGTCAATGTTTGAGGAAGTTCCGGTAAAGATTCAAGTTGGTTAGCTTCTACATCTAAATAGCGTAACTGTGGTGGTAAATCTGGCAATGTTGTAAACGCACTGTTATTGCAAGAAATAGTAAGCACGGTTGGTGGAAATGGTATAACACCGGGTATTTCAACACCATCAGCTAAATTTTGCAGCCGAATTTCTACCAGTTCTCCATTTCTGTGTCCAAGCAGTACATTATTCATTACTATATAGTTTTATTTTTTCTAGTGAAAAGTTTATTTTTTCGCGGCATTTCCCGCATTTTTCTTCCCGTTTTTGTATTCACGATTTTTACCCGCCCTTTTCTAGATTTTTTATTGATTCGCGTATTTCGTGTTCTTCCTCCGCGTCTACTACTAAGGTGAGGTCTAACAATGGTAGGAACCAAATGTTCACGGGTCAATAAATCCGGAACAAGTTTATTTCCTCGCATTGCACTCGCTGTTTTTTGTTCTCTTTCATATCTATCCGCAATTTCAAGAATGCTATTTCGCGTATGCGGGTCAAACCGTTGTCCGGCATTTATTAATGCCCTTAATCTATTAATGCAATCTCCGTCTAATTTTCCCCAATCACATTCTATGCTTATCAGTGATTGAGGGATTGTATAATTGTCTTGTTTGAAAAACGTTCTTAAAAGATTTCCACGACATGACAAACGCTGCAATTGAGGAATTTCACCAAGATTAGGCAAAAATCTTATGTTGTTGTTATCACAATATAGTTCAAGTAAATGTGAATTTGGCGGAATAACAGGTAATGCAGTGAGTGAGTTGTTTCTACAGCTAAAATCTTCCAATGTAGGAGGTATGGCATAAGGAATAGTCGTCAACCGATTGAAATCACAATAAAGGGTTGTTAATCCTGGCGGCATTATTCTTTCACCCGCATCATTCAGTAAAAAAGGGAATTCTCTTACTTGATTTTTAGAAAAGTTCAAATGTACCATCTCCGCCGTTAAATCCGGAATAGCAAGCAACCAATTTTTTTCACAGTATAAAGCAATCAACGACGCGGGTAAATTAGGCAATTCAGACAAATAATTTTTGCTGCAATTTAAGAGTAATAATCCGATGTGTTCAATTTCGGGAAGTGTTCTTAAAATATTACCCTGACAAATGAGGGTGTGCAAAAAAGCGGGAATTTCGGGAAGTGCAGTTAAAAAATTTGACTTACAATCTAAATACGTTAAATTAGGAGGTAAAGGTGACGGAAGTGTAGATAACCGATTTCCTGCACAAGTTAACCTTATTAAAGTATCCCGCAATGGTGGTAATTGTTCCAAATACTCACCGTTATAATTTGCCACATACATAGTATTCATATTCTCCTAGTATATGTTTTTATTTTTTTTGTTTTTACGGTTTTCCTGTTTTTTATAGTTTTCCCGGTTTTCCTGTTTTTCCTGGTTTTTCTAGTTTTCCCGGTTTTCTTGTTTTTTATGATTTTCCTGTTTTTTATAGTTTTCCTGTTTTTTCTAGAGTTTTTACGCGTTTTTCTCATTTTCCTTCCTCCACCACCTCTATCAGGTCTAAGAACACA
>Ga0209188_1001877_pt1 | contig 16162 bp, 12 predicted proteins | sample C_130625_EF_Meta_FD_187307 | JGI IMG/M metagenome (GOLD analysis project Ga0209188, IMG submission 187307) | Freshwater microbial communities from Lake Croche, Canada to study carbon cycling - C_130625_EF_MetaG (SPAdes) (version 2) | ecosystem: Environmental > Aquatic > Freshwater > Lake...
TCATTATTTGAATAGTTTTTATCAAGGTCGCCATCGAAATAAATATAGCTTGGATAAGATTCAAATTCATTAGGTTTTGGCCTATTACCAGTAATAACTATTTTAAATTTATTTGCACGCGTAATAGAAGTATAAGAACCAAGTACTTCAATTAATTTATGAAGGGTTATGTAGGGGTCGGTCTTAATATCTATAAGTAATTGCAAAGGAAGGCTAGTGTCAGCATAGGGATAACCATGGTTTGCCTCTACTTTATTTTTTATGGGGTTGAGGTACCAGTCTTGAAGGGTTCTTTTTTTTTGAATATCGGGAAAAGTATGCCCTACAAATAAACTATCATGGAAGTAAAATATATCGGCTTCTATAGAACCAAACCCTTGTCCGTAGGCTGTAAAAAAGGGAATTGGATTTTCATAATCGTTATGAGAATGGGCATTAGAAACTGTATAATTTTGGCCATAACTAGCTTTAAAAAATACTATACTTAATATTGTAATGAAGAGTATGGTATTTAGTTTTCTTTTTTTCATACAAATGCTTTTGTAAATTTTAGATGTGTTTGCTCAAAGTTCATTTTTTTATAAAATGCATGAGTTTGCATTCTTTTATTTTGAGCAGTTACTTCTAATGAAACGCAATTTAATGCTATTACTTCTTGCTCAACAAACTTTACCAAGTGTGCACCAATTTTTTGGGATCTATATTCTTTTTTAACAAAAAGCTCTTGAATTTCTGCCACTTTACCACCATGATGTAATAAATGTTGAATATGGCAGCTAATAAAACCTAAAGCCACCCCTTCTTCGCTCTCAGCGAGGTAATATAATATGTTATTATCAATAATATTAAGATTAAATATCATTTGAAAATTATTGATATTGAATTTAAAATCTTCCAATAAACATATTTGTTCATATACAGTTAACATATCGTATTCTTCCACTTTTCTAATTTTCATCTTGTTTATATTTTCTATTATTATGAAATTATAAAGTCAATATTACCACAATATTATCTTTATGAAAAAGTACTAGAATAAATATTTCGGTATTGTTTAAGGTTTTAATATTGTGCAAAATTTAACATATGCAAGTATTTTTCAAGAAAATGTTAATAGGACTTATGCTATTAACTTTCTTTATTTCCAATGTCTATGCTCAAGACACTAAAACTATAACAGGTAAAATTCAAACCACCACTGGATTGGGTATTTCTGGAGCTGTTTTAAGAGCAATGCCTTCAAAAAAGACAACTCAAACCGACAATGAAGGAAATTTTAAGTTCACAATTTCAACAACCGATAAAACTGTAGAAGTTTCTTCTTTAGGTTTTTTAGCGCAAACTTATACTTTGCGTAATGAAGCTAGTTTTGCATTAGCCTTACAAGAAGATACTAAAGCTTTAACAGATGTGGTTGTGACTGCTTATGGTATTAAAAGAGAAACTAAAAGAATTGGATATTCTGTTCAAGAAATTAAAGGAAGTGACTTAGTTAAAGCTAGAGATGCTAACCCTATCAACTCATTAGTGGGTAAAGTAGCAGGTTTAACAGTCGGTGCCAACGCCGAAATGTTAGGTCGTCCTGAATTAGTTTTACGTGGTTCTAAAGATTTATTATTTGTGGTTGATGGAGTTCCAGTAAATACAGATACTTGGAACATCTCTCCAGATGATATTGAAACTTATACAGTTCTAAAAGGTACCAATGCCTCTGCACTTTACGGATTTAGAGGTTTGAATGGTGCAATTGTTATTACTACTAAAAGAGGTTCTAAAGATAAAAAGGGCTGGCAGGTAGACTTTAACTCTAGTACAATGACTGAAAGTGGTTTTATAGCCGTACCACAATCTCAATCTGAATATGGACGTGGTACTAACTACATTTATAGCTATGGTGATCAATTATATGATAACAAACAACGTTTACCAGAATGGGGTCCTCATTTTGATGGTCAATTGATCAAGCAATACAATAGCCCTTACGATATTGTAACTGGTATCAGAACTGCTACACCTTGGACTGCAAAGGGAGCAAACAACTTTGAAAATTTCATGCAAACTGGTCTTATTAATAACAATAACATTTCAATGTCTGCGGCCACAGAAAAATCTGATATTAGAATTTCAATTTCTAATATGGATCAAAAAGGTATGGCTCCTAACACAAAATTAAGTTCATACACTTTAGCGGTGAATGGCGGTTATAATATCTCTAAGAAATTAAGATTAGAAGCTAGTATGAATTTGAACAAACAATACTCTCCTAATATTCCTGATGTGAACTACGGACCTAACTCTTACATCTATATGTTTAAAGTATATGGTGCTGCCGATTATGACGTTAGAGATTTAGAAGATATTTACAAAGGCCCACAAGGGGTTAAAGATTTAATCCCGTATGCACAAGAATATGGTCGTGAAAACAGTGCTTGGTTTATGGCTAAAAAATGGTTACGCTCTCACGACAAAACCGATATTAATGGTTATATCAAAGCTTCTTATAAAGTAAACAACGATTTAACTTTAAACTTACGTTCTCAACTTTCTACATGGAGCCAATTAAGAACTGAACAGGTGCCAGCGGGTGCTAACTTAAATACTTACACTCCATGGTTTGTATTTGGATGGTATGGTGACTACCATGAGGATAGCAGAAGATTAACTGAAAACAATACAGACTTAACTGCGAACTTTGAGAAAAAAGTAGGTCAAATTGGTATTTCTGCTTTGGCAGGTGTTTCTGAAAGATCTTTTTCTTACAATTCTTTTTGGGGTACTACAAAAGCTTTAGCTGTTCCAAACTTATATGTAATGTCTAACTCAAAAGATGCGCCATTATCTTATACTTGGAATTCAAGAATGCAAGTTTACAGTGCTTTTTACTCAATTGATTTATCTTTGAGCAAATATGCTACTTTATCTCATACAGGTCGTGTGGATCAATTATCTACTTTAGCTGATGGAAACAATACTTTCTACTATCCTTCAGTTTCATTAAGCTCTGCATTAAAAGATTACATAAACTTACCTTCATTTATTTCTTTTGCAAAATTACGTGCTTCTTTTGCAGACGTAAAAGGTGGTTTAACACAGTCTACTATTCCTTCTGCATTTACTGCTATTACTGGTACAAGTACCAATGGCGGTTTATTAGGATATGGTTCTGATTTGTATGGATCTTATGATGGTCCTTCTTATGCTAACCAAAATGCTTACTCTTTCCAATCTTATTATAATGGTACACCTTCAGTAGGGTATTCAAATACCATTGCAAATGCTTCATTAAAACCTTTTAATCGTACTTCATATGAAGGCGGTATGGATTTAAAATTTGCAAAAAACAGATTAGGATTTGATTTCACTTATTTCACAAGCTTTAACGGACCTCAAATTTACGCTTTACCAGTTGCCTCTTCTACAGGTTATAGTGCACAAAACGTAAATGGTATCACTTCTAAAAAAGTTGGTTTTGAAATTACTTTATCTGGTACGCCAATCAAAACAGCTAATTTCAACTGGGATATAAATGCAACCTATGCAACTTTTAAAGAAACCTTGGATGCTATCTATGGTTCTGAAACAGGTTTATCTTTAAATAATCATATTTTCAAAGTAGGTGAACGTTTAGATGCAATTTATAGTTCTGGATTTGTACGCGATGGTTCAAACAATATTATTTGGTCTGGTGGAACTCCATTAAGAGCACCTTCAGATATTACCAATACTAAGTTTTTAGGATTTGCAAACCCTGATTATACATTTGGATTAACTAACAAATTCTCTTTCAAGAATATAAGTCTTGGTTTCCAAGTGGACGGAAGAATAGGTGGTTCTATTTATGATGGAATTTACCATGATGGTATGAATGGTGGTACTGCTTTAGAATCTGCAACAGGTGATATTGGAGCTGCTCGTTTAGCAGAATGGCAGTCAACAAACAATGGTACATCCGCTATCGTTCCTAAATATGTTGGACCTGGTGTTAAAATTGTTTCTGGAACACCTAAATATGCTGGTGGAGTTATTACTAACTTATCTGAATTAACATTTGCGCCCAATGATGTTGCTGCAAAAGTTCAAACAGTAGCTGGTGCCTCAGGTTATGGAGGAGTAGATGAATATTGGATGACTTCTCGTTCATTTGTAAAATTACGTGAAGTAAGTATTGCTTATTCTTTACCTGCTAACACATTAGCTAAAATGAAATTCATCAAAGGGGCTACTTTCTCTATAATAGGTAGAAACTTATTGTATTTCGCAGAAAGAAAGGATCAAGACTTAGATCAGTTTGCTTCTGGATTCAATGATGCAGATAGAGCTATCCAAAAAGGCGGTCCATTACAATCTGCAACTGCAAGAAGATTTGGATTTAACATTAATCTTAACTTCTAAAATTAACCATGTATAAAAGTAATTATATGAAAATCAAAATTAGCAATATCATCTTAGGCTTAGTAGCCATAAGTTTTGGTATCACAGGTTGTCAAAAAGGAGATTTATTATCTAATCCGAATGTAGCTGCAGAAAGCTCTACTATTCCTTCATCTCTTTTATTAAATCACATAACAGCGAATTTAATGAAGGAAGAAGATCCGATTGTTTCTAACGTTTGGAAATACAATCAGAATCTAACTTCTAACTATACTTATTATTTTGGTAGTAATGCATACGCATGGTCTACTTCTAGTACAACTTATGACAATATTAAGTACTGCGTAAAAATGGAAGAGCAAGCATTTAATCAGTATAAAAATAAAACCAATGTATACTTTGGTTTAAGTAAATTTTTTAAAGCCTACTCTTATATTTGGTTGTCACAAAGAGTTGGAGATATTCCTATGTCGCAAGCAAACGATATCAATAACTTAACGCCAAAGTACGATTCTCAGCACGATGTATATAAGCAGTCATTAGCTTTATTAGATTCTGCAAATATCATTTTTGGATCATTAATTTCTACAGCAAATGCAAATACTAAAGTTGATGCAGGTGATATATTTGGATTAACTTATTTACAATGGCAAAAAGTAATCAACTCATACAAATTAAGAGTATTAATTTCATTAAGTAAGCGTGCTGATGATAATGCAGATTTAAATATTAAATCTCAATTTGCTGCCATTATTGGTAACCCAACACAATATCCTATTATGACTTCTAATAGCGATAATATGGTATACAAATTCAACTCAGCATACAATCAATATCCGCCTCAGAGATATGGTTATGCTCAGTACAATAACTGTGTAAATATTTCTAAAACTTGGATCGATGCTACTGTTCCAAACAGTGACCCGAGAGTAATAGCTTTAACATCTCCAGGTGTTTTAAGTATAGATGCAGCAAACCCAGTAGGAAGTTTTAGTAACTATGTGGGTCAAGTTCAGGACGAATCAATTTCTTCAATGAAATACACTTTTACTAACAATACACCACTTGCTGGTCTAAACTATAATAGATACATGACTCCAACTAATATTGGTGGTACTATATCTGAGCCATATATTTTAATAGGTTACAGCGAGTTATGTTTTAATATTGCAGAAGCTGTAAACAGAGGGTGGGTAACCACACAAACTGCTTCAACTTGGTATACAAAAGGTGTTCAAGCTTCATTGGATTTCTATGGTATCAAACAAGGTGGAACAGTTATTGTAAATAATAATGATGGTACAAAACCAAATTTAGGTACAGCTACATTGGATGTAAATACTTTCTTAACGAATATTGCTTATTCATCTGATGCCGCAACAGGTTTGAAACAAATTTTGACTCAAAAATATGTATCTTTTTTCTTGAATTCAGGATTTGAATCTTTCTACCAATGGAGAAGAACAGGAGTACCTGCTTTCAAAGAAGGTGGTGTAGGTATTGGAACTCCAACATTTAAAATTCCATTAAGATGGCAGTATCCTGTAGATGAGGTTAACTATAATGCAGAAAATAATAAATCTGCCTTAGCATCTCAATACGGAGGTACAGATGACTTGAATGCTAAAATGTGGTTAATTAAATAATTCATCTCATTTCGAAATATTTAAAAGTGGGGGGCCGAACAGCCTCCCACTTTTTTAATTAAAAAATACAAACCATGAAGAAAATACTTTTTGTACTAGTTGCTATAACAATTTCATTGTCTACTATAGCTCAAATTGCAGACAGTGCCACTAGAGAAGTTAAATTACAAGGCGCTGTTAATTTCAGAGACATTGGTGGCTATGCCACAAAGAATGGCAAGACAGTTAAAATGGGCTTATTATACCGCTCTGCAGCGCTAAATACTTTAACCGATGCCGACCTTACTAAATTAGCCGCTTTACATATTAAATACGATTTTGATTTTAGAGGTCCTTATGAAGTAAAAACAGCACCAGACAAAATACCAACAGGTACTACGCGTATTTCACTACCAGCAGGTAGCGAAAATATTGGAGATAGCAACTACATGAAGAATATGGGAAAGTATTTAAAGTCAGATTCATTTATGATGAGTTTTTATACAGTTTTGACTCCATTTAAAGACCGTTACACACCTTTATTTGATAGCTTGCTGTCCAATAAAACAATTAGTCCAATGCTATTTCATTGCACCGCTGGTAAGGACAGAACAGGTATAGCAGCTGCTTTAATTTTATATGCACTAGGAGTAGATGAGCAAACTATTTTTGAAGACTACGAGGCAACCAATTATTATAGACGTAATGAAAATGCCAAAACCATAACTCAAATGACGAAGTACTATGGTTTGGATGAAAAAATAGCTAGTAATTTAATGGGTGCGAAGAAAGAGTATATTGCAGCTACTTTTGCCACCATTAGGTCAAATTTTGGAACTATTGAATCTTATTTAGAAAAGGAATTAGGACTCAATGCTGCTAAAATTAATAAGCTTAGAAAGATCTATCTAGAATAATTCTGTACTTAACATTTGCTTAATAACTAAGTAACTTTTTCCTAACATTAGATTATGTTAGGATATCTTAAATTTGTATTGTTTATAAAAGATATTTATGTTAATTAAAGATTGGCAAATAAGAAAGGCGCAAATAGCCGATTTTAATTATTTCTATCAAGCTATGGAGGAAGTTTATGGCATAGCTATAGAAGAACAAGTATTTAATAAGCAATTTATAAAGAAGGTTAATAGTAAGACTAGTTTTATATATATACTAGAAACAGTATTAGGCAATCAAATTGGGTTCATTGTTTGCGATAAAGTTGAAAGTTTTATAGACAGTAAGCCTAATTTACAAATTCATGAATTTTACATATCTCCTAATTATCGTAAAATGCATTTAGCAGACGAACTTTTTTTACATATTTATGAAAAAGCGTCTAAGCTGGGTTTTAATAAGATAGAAGTGCTTTGTAATTTAACTTCCACCACCACCCAAAATTTTTATACTAGAAAAAAGTTTAAGCCTACCAAAAAGTTATACATAAAGCATATATAAGTTCTTAGATAATTTTCTCTTTCTGCACAGAATACAATTTCTTAACCAACAATTCATATTCTGGTGACATTTATGTTCTAAATTACTATTGAATCTAAATGTTAGTAAATGTCTTTGCGCAAAATTTCAGTTAAAGATATCTATAACTTATTTCCAAATAATAAGATAATGGATACTCTGCCTATAATTAAAGTAGAGCTAATTGTTGAAGTAAGTTTCCAGACATTTGGTCAAGTATGGTACACAGATGAAAATGGCCGCCCTTGGATAAAAGAGTTTCGTGGAAATAATTGGTCAAAAGAAATTTTACTTAAAGACAATCGTAAACTTGGTTTCAGTGCTTTTTTAAATAATCAATTTCAAGAAAAAGGTCAGTGGGTAAAGCTAATAAAAAAAGTAGATGACGAAATTGTTGATGAAAAAGAATTTAATATTGATGAAGATAAATTATTTGATGGTTGGTACAAATTGGGTTAGTAAGTTAGACTAAGTAAAGGTGAATATCTTTGGTAAACTATTTAAATAGAAAAAATTATTATTCAATATAATTAATTAAATAAATTATATCGAATAATACAGTAAATGGCTTTAAAACCATCTTTCCAATTTATTTTTTTTCCTTCCAAATAAGTTCTTCCATAATAAGAAATACCTACTTCATAAATACGTATTCCTTTAATTTTTGAAATTTTTGATGTTATTTCAGGCTCAAATCCAAACCTTTTTTCATGTAGGGAAATAGTTTTTATAATGCTTGTTTTAAAAAGTTTATAACAAGTTTCCATGTCTGTCAAATTTAAATTGGTAAAAAAGTTTGACAAAAAAGTTAAGAACTTATTTCCAATGGTATGCCAGAAAAACAAAATTCTATGTGGGGCACCTCCAATAAACCTGGAGCCATATACAACATCGGCATAGCCATCTAAAACTGGCTTTAATAGTTTATTAATTTCAGCAGGATCGTACTCTAAATCGGCATCTTGAATAATGAGGTAGTCTCCAGTGGCATTTTTGATACCAGAATGAATAGCGGCCCCTTTTCCTAAATTTTTCTCATGTTTAATATAGGTAATTTCAGCTAAGGGGTTTGATTGTATGATATTTTGAATTAATTGCTCGGTATTGTCTGTAGAACAATCATTGATAATGATAATTTCCTTTTTTATATTGTTTATAAGATAAAGGTTTAATAATTTATCGGTTATAATATTAATAGTAGACTCTTCATTATAAGCAGGAACAATTATTGAAATTTTGTTAATAATCATTTGTATATTTATAGGGGTTTTTCAAATTGAGATTTTCAAATTTAACTAAGTTCAATTTAATTAAATGTTTTTAATAAAAAAAATTTAATGCTATTTAATAAGTCAGGCAAATTAGAACATATTTATTTATTCTACATAGTTCTATGTGTAGTTGTCTATATTATAGGCAGCATTACTGTTCCCTTAATGGAAATTGATTCTGTTCAATATGCAAACATTTCTAGGGAAATGCTTTTAAACAAAAGTTTCTTACAAATTTTCGACCAAGGCAAAGATTACTTAGACAAACCACCCATGTTATTTTGGGTTAGCTCATTAAGTATGTATTTTTTTGGTATCAACGATATCGCCTTTAGACTTCCATCTATTTTAATGGCAATTTTAGCAATTTATAGTACTTATAAATTTACTATGCTCTATTATGCCAAAGAGATAGCATTAATTGCTGCCTTGGTACTGGCAAGCTCTCAGGCTATGTTTTTAATAACACATGACCTAAGAACAGATACTATGTTAATGGCTTGGGTAATTTTAGGTATTTGGCAGTTTTCTAATTGGTTATTAACCAAAAAATGGCCTTCTCTAATTACAGCATTTGTGGCTGTTGCTTTCGGAATGATGACCAAGGGTCCCATTGCCTTAATGGTTCCTATTTTCTCATTTGTTCCACACTTATTAGTACATAGAAATTTTAAATTACTTTTCCGATGGGAGTATTTAATTGGGTTATTTATCATAATTGTTTTACTCATCCCCATGGATATTGGATTGTATCAACAATTTGATATGCACCCTGAAAAAATAATGTATGAGAAAACAGGAACTTCAGGCCTAAGGTTTTTTTATTGGACACAAAGTTTTGGCAGAATTACTGGAGAAAGTGTTTGGCATGAAAATGATCATTTCACTTTTTTATTTGAAAATTTAATATGGGGGTTTCTACCTTGGATTTTATTTTTTATTATTGGCTTAGTACTAGAATTCTATACTACATTAAAAAATAAGCTTCGAATAGCAAGTCATGAGGAGTGGATAAGTACACCAGGCTTTTTAATTACTTATACTGCATTAGGCATTAGTAATTATCAGCTACCACACTATATTTATATTGTATTGCCATTTGCTTCCATAATTGCTGCAAAATATATTTATTCTTTAATAATCATCAATGAAAATAAGCAACTAAAAAATACCTTAGCTGCTATAAATGGAATACTTTTTAGTTTAGTTTTAATAATACTTGTTGTACTGTTAGTAATTCCTTTTAAATTAAATTACTATACCATAATCGTTTCCTTATTTATTTTTATTACTATTTTTTGGTATTCAAATTTTAAACAAAAGCAAAAATTAGCTAAAATTATTCAGTTTGCTTTATTTACTATTTTAATTACTAATTTATTATTAAATCAATTTTTCTATCCTAAATTATTAGAATATCAATTAGGCAATAGCGTTAGTAAGTATATACAAACAAAGAAAATAGACAAAAAGAATTTTTATTTATATCAAATTCATGGTGAAAGAAGCTTAGATTTTTATAGTAATTATAGCTTCAAGATTATTGAAAATTTGAATGGATTAAAAAAAGCCGACTACTTATTAATATCTAATAAGCTTATTAATGAAGAAGTACTGAAAAACTTTAATGCTTCCGATACCATTGCGGCTTTTCATGTAAGCACTTTAAATGCTAAATTTCTAAATCCAAAAACTAGGGATAGTGCATTAGACTATTATACTATTTTACAAAAAAAATAAATTAGTCCTATTTTTCTAAAGCTGTATAAATGGCCTACCCCGTATAAACTTAGAATTTACAATAAGTTAATACACATTCAAGGGAGTTTTTTTCAAAAAGTCAATTAAAGTTCTAACTTGGTATCTAAATTAATTTTTATGCCAGTATTTAACGATCTTTCAATCGAAAAAAAGTACCTCATTAATGAGTACGATGGTGACAATGTATTATTAGTTGAACCCATCATGAAAACAGCATCATGTGTTTTAATTTTAATACATGAAGATGTTGAATCTATTGTATGGAAAAAATTAAATGATACTATTTTTGAAATCATTGAGGAGTTGAGCGAAGAAAAAGAGGAAGAATACGACATGTTATTCGAAGAGGAAGAAGACGATTTTGAAATTGAATAATTAAAAATTTTATGAAAAAAATTATCTGTTTGGTACATTTTATTTGTGCCACTTGCATACTTGTCTCTGCACAAGAGGCACATTCACATGCTTTAGGCACTAGTTTACAATTTCCCAATATAATGGGGTATCAAACACTAAAATGTGATCTACATCAACATACTGTTTTTTCTGATGGTGATGTATGGCCAAGTATTCGTGTAAGAGAATCTTTAATGGATAATTTAGATGCTATTTCTTTGACTGAGCATCTTGAATACCAACCTCATTTGGGAGATATCCCCAATAAAGACAGAAATAGATCTTACCAAATTGCCTTAAAAGAAGCAAAGGATCATAATTTAATCATTATTAGAGGATCTGAAATAACACGTGCCATGCCTCCAGGCCATAGCAATGCTGTTTTTATTCAAGATGCCAATAAATTACTTTTTACAAATTTTATAGACGCTTATAAAGAAGCTAAAAATCAAAATGCCTTTGTGTTCTGGAACCATCCATACGAAACACCTAAAAACGATTATATAAGTTTTTTAAATGAAGTGAATAAAAATTTAATAGATAGTAATTTAATACAAGGCATTGAAGTAGTTAATACACACAACTATTCTGCAGAAGCGTTACAAATAGCCTACGACCGTAATTTAACTTTAATGGGCACTAGTGATATTCATGGTTTAATTGAATGGGATTATAAAAAAGGCCCCAAAGGTCCTGAGGGACACAGACCTATTACCTTGGTATTCTCTAAAGATAGAACGCAAGAAAGTATAAAGTCGGCCTTATTTGATCGTAGAACAGTAGTGCATTATGATAATACTTTAATTGGCAGAGATAGTTTATTAATTCCTTTGATTAAGGAGTGTTTGGTTATTAAAAAAGCTTTTTATGAGCCAAAGTCATTGGTATTAACTGTAGAATTAGAAAATGTATCTTCTTGTAATTTTATTTTACAAAATCTTAGTCAATATACTTTAGTAGAAAATACCGACTTAATTGAAATAGAAGGTAAATCAACGCTTAAACTTCAATTTAAGACCAAAGAAATATTGAAACAATTAGATTGGTCATTTAATGTTTTGAACGCGGTGAATGCGCCCAATTCACATCCTACCGTTAATAAAAGAATTATTTTGTAGTATATGAATATTTTGTAGCAAATAATTATTATCATTTAGTAATCATAGTTAAGTAAAACTAAGCTATGATTACTAACTTAATAGTATACATACCTAGTCTAATCAAATAATTTATTTTTAAATTAGCCCATGAAATTTATTCTTATAAATCTTTTATCAATTGCATTATTTTCAATACAATTGAATAGCCAGCCCCTTACTTCTAAAAAATTACCTACTGCTAAAAACAAGATAATTGTAATTGCCCATAGGGGAGACCATACACTTGCTCCAGAAAATAGTTTATTGGCTATACAAAATGCAATTAATGATGGTGCAGACTATGTTGAATTGGATATTAGAACTAGTTTGGATAGTCAATTAGTGCTAATGCATGATGCCACAGTAGATAGAATGACCAATGGGTATGGTAAAATTTCAGAAATGAAATTTGACAGCATTAGAAGTTTACAACTTTATAATAAAAATTATGCGGCTTCAGAGACATTCATAGTGCCCACATTTGAAGAGGCACTGTCAATATGTAAAAATAAAATTAATATTTACCTTGATTTTAAAAACGCAGATGTAAAAAAAGTATATGAAGCTATATTAGCTGCCCATATGCAAGATCAAATAGTTGTATATATAAATACACCCATGCAATATGTAGAATGGAGAAAGCAAGTGCCTTCTATGCCGCTTATTTTAAGTTTAAATACTAAAGTTAAAGACAGTACAGAAATGTTTAAATATTTAAGCAATGTAAATATTGATATTTTAGATGGCAATTGGAATGAATACACCCAAGAAACTGTTAGAGCCTCTTTGTCAAAAGGGGTTCCAGTATGGGCCGATATGCAAGCAGCTATTGAAGATGAAGCTTATTGGAACAAAGGTATAGAACTAGGACTTTCTGGTATACAAACCGATCACCCCAAAGAGCTTATTCAATATTTAAAAAAGCTTTCATTGGCAGCCAAGAAGTAATAATTGTTTCAATATTATTGCCTAAAATTATCTTAAGACTAGTTTTGAAATAAGTCTTAAGATAAGTCTTGAGATAATTAATCTTGAATAATTGTACCTGATACTTTTTTATGTTCTAATCTCTGTTCTTCTTCGTTATCCATTCTAGGCCCTTGTTGTATTTTTCTCCAATCTATGGGCTGATTATATTTCTTCATTGCTTTATTCCAATCAAATACTTCTTGACTAGGGAATTCAAAATAATAAGGAGTATAATCGGGTTTATTGGTAAAGAAATCGCTTAACAATGAAGCCGTAATATCATATTGGTTTACATAGGGAACACCTAAAATATTATACATTACTTTCAAAATGGATCCAAAATTAGCATGTGTCTGAGATACATAATTCTTTTTTACATAAGGCCCAGCCATCATTAAAATACTTCTATGCGCGTCAATATGGTCAATGCCTCCTTGAGGGTCATCTTCAGTTATAATAACCAACATGTCTTTCCAATAAGGAGTTCTACTTAAAAAATGTAGTGTTCTGCCTAGGGCTAAATCGTTGTCAGCAACAAAGGATGCAGTAAATGGATAGCCCTCTTCTGGCATTGGGTCTGCTGTATGGTCATTAGGCAACATCATTGTTATTATTTGAGGTAGACTATCTTTTCCATTTAACCACTTTTTGGTAAACTCTTCTTCAAATTGATTCATCCTAAATTGATCAGGGATATTCGTATTAAAACCAGCAAAGTTATGAGATGTATTTGCCCAAACTCCTTTTTGCATAGGCACCATTACAATATGTCCTGCGCCGGTAGCAGTATCATACCAGTCTTCTCTAACATGCGCTGTTTCGTTAGCTTGTCCAAAATTATAGTAGCTAATTTTTTTTCTATCTAATGCTTCCCATAATCCTCCAATTTCTGCGTAATCTTCAGGGTCCATACTTCCTGTAGAGCCAGGAAATCTTCTACCTGGTGCTGTAGAAAAATAATCGGCTGTTTTTTCAGTGCTAGAATTAGCTTCCACCCACTCATTAGGAATAACGCCCATCATCCAATGATGTCCATGTATAGAAGCATCGCTATCGCAATAAAAATTATCACTCAATGAAAATTGTTTGGCAATTTTATGATGATTAGGTGTAACATTTACGTTCTTAACAATACCATTTTTGCCCATCACATTGACATCTAAACCAAATCTCGCAATGCCACTCTCTCCTCTAATATTTTTCATTTGGCCAAATACTTCATCGAAGGTTCTATTTTCTTTAGAAATAAATACAATATGCTTGATTGGACTTTCTTTACTACCAGGTAGAACAGGTAAGGGTAGGCTATCGGTTTGTGATTTTGTGATAAAAGTATTTTCAATGGTTTGCTTTGTATAGGCCTTTAATGTTTCTATACTTGGGTTTTCAATTTTTTGAAAACTGCCTAATTGAATATCGCCAATATAACTTCCTTGAACCGGTATTTTGAAATTTTTGCCACCATTAGGTCCTGCACCTAAACCTCTGCAAGAAGTTACATAAATAGTTTTATCGTCATTAGAAAGTTTTACGCGAGTTGTACCCCAACCAGTAGGAATTAAGCCAATTGTTTTTGCACTTGCTAGTTCAATTTTTGCTACTGCATTAAAACCTAATAAGGCAACAAATAAATATTTCTCATCTTTTGTTAAATCTATACCAAAGGGTAATAAACCTCTTAATTTATCTATTTTCTGGTCAACTTTTATAGGAATATGCTTTGCAATTCTGCCTCTTTTATAATCAATGACAGCGATATTGTCATTTGTTGCATTTGTGACATAAGCATACTTAGTACCCACCACAATGGAATTAGGACTTGCGCCACCAATCACTTCTGCATCTTCTATAAGTTCACCTAGTAACATGCCAGTTTTTAATTTAGCCTTTACTTTATTTGTAGCTAGGTCAATTACAAAAACACTCATCGACTCATCTGCATTGGGGCTACCTAAACCTGGAATTTTCTTTCCCTCAATTTCAGTACCCTCAATAGATTCTTTTGTATTGTTTCCGTAGGGGTGCCAATTAATGTATTGAGATTGAATATTCTCTTTGGTGGTTCCTTCTACTAAAGGATAAGCATACATACCTACATTGGCTACTAATACTGTTTTTTGATCTGGAGAAATGGCTAAACCAAAGGGTTGTCTGCCGGTAGGAATAGAAGCAATAATTTTTTTCTCGTTTAAACTATACCTAACCAATCTAAAATTGCCTCTGTCTAATATTAATAATTCATTTCTTTTAGCTTCATAGATTAAATCACTTGTAAAGCTTCCTTCAAACTTTTTACCACTAAAAACACCATCTAATAAGATAGAGTCAACTTTTTTATTTTCAACATAGTCATATACAATAACCGTTCCTTCGTCTCCTCCGCTTAAATAAACTATGTTTTTGGTAGTATTAAAGGCTACGCCTAGAAATGAACCTTTTTTTAAAGGGTTGAAAGCATTTTTATTATACTCAGGTATTCTTTTTTGTTGCAGGGTGGCTAAATCAATAATTGTAATGGCGTTTTCATGCATGGTAATGGCCACTTTCTGATCTGGAGAGATAGCTAGTCCAAAGGGGTCATGTGTAATACGAATAGACTGTCCTGCCGGCTTTACAAAACGACCACTGGGCAGTATAGAATAGGAACTGGTATCAATTTTTGACAGCTCATTATATCCAGGAACAGATAAATAATTTACTGTTTGTGTATTTCCTTCTAAAATGAATAATAATAAAGCTATTATTAAAGACAGACTTTTTTTCATATATAATAATTGAAGTGATTATTAATGATAATGATTATTAATTGAGATGATTCAGCAAACCTATTAATAAATAAACAAGAAAAACATTTTGCGCTAAATTATCTTATTGTTAAGAAATAAAATAAAAAAATAATTACTTCATCTTAAGTTAATATTAGTTTTTGAAAATGTTAAAGTTTTGAGAATAGATTTGTACTTCAAAATTTTAAATATGATATCAAAACAAGTAAGTTTAAAGTGGTTATTGACGCCACTAATGTTATTGGGCTTGAGTATTGCCTCACTAGCACAAAGCATTCAAATTAAAGGAAAAGTAATTGATGCAGATACAAAACAGGCTCTAGAGTCTGCTACTATTGTGTTAAACGGCAGCAATACTGCAACTAAAA
>Ga0209188_1001879_pt1 | contig 16149 bp, 6 predicted proteins | sample C_130625_EF_Meta_FD_187307 | JGI IMG/M metagenome (GOLD analysis project Ga0209188, IMG submission 187307) | Freshwater microbial communities from Lake Croche, Canada to study carbon cycling - C_130625_EF_MetaG (SPAdes) (version 2) | ecosystem: Environmental > Aquatic > Freshwater > Lake | place...
TATTCTATTAGCATAATAGCATTGAATAAAATACAACAATCAACCAAATTTTACACTTTTATTGAAAAAAAACCAGATCTACCTACCTATAATCCATGCCAATGATGTAAAAGCATAATATAAAATTGTGTTTTTATATTGATAATTAATTATATTGATGATTACGGGAATCAAATGCCATTGGAGATTGATATTTTGCATTTTTATCCGATTCACGTCGCAATACATTTTAATCATTAATGGTGTAGCAAATAACCACATGACGTTTCTGCTAAATTCATATTGACATATGGTCATCTTGCTAGTCAAAAGTATGTTTGTTGTATATTTCATGTAAATTAGAGATAGTGCAATCGAATCGTTGTTCAATGAATTATATTTAATGGTATGTTTGATAATGTGCATATTATTAACGAATAGGGCAAATGCGTATATGTTTATGATGGAATAATAAAAATATGGATTGTCTTGAATCAATTCGTTATTTGTTTCTGTATTATATTTTGATAGATATAACGCATCTAAGATAAAATCCGCATTACAATATATAAAAACATATAATAATAATAGCGGCATATTATACATTCTCATAATTATATAATATATTATATTCATCTTTATACCACAATTGTAATTCAATGTAATTTACAATTGTGCCGCATTTACAAAAATAGGGTTATCGCTTTCGATATATGATTTACTGCGACGAATAATAGGTCGGCGCGCGAGATTATATCCGGATATTTCACCGAAAATTCGTCGAAATCCTTTTGATTCGCGGTCGGATAAGCAATCATTTTCACACCTGCACGAATACTTCCCAAGATCTTGGCTTCTAATCCGCCGATGGCGGTTATATCACCTTGTAAATTGATCTCGCCGGTTATAGATGCGTCGTGTCGAATTGGTGTCTTGGTAAATAAACTATAAATAGCGAGTGTTATGGCAGCACCTGCGGATGGTCCATCCTTGTTGACACTTCCTTCCGGACAATGTATATGTAGGCCTTGATTGCGGGTTTTTTCTAAGGTTTCGCTGAGCGTTTTTTGCGTCTCGGGTGGTAAAAGGGTCCAAGCGACTGAACGAGCCACATTCATACTTTCTTTCATAACATCTCCTTGTAGTCCAGTGAGGCGTAACTCCAAAAGGGTGTTTGTTGGATAAAATGCGGTTTCTATCGGAATAATCCCCCCCTTTCCAAGAGCATTCGCCCACATTCCATTAATGATACCTATTTGATTTTTTTGGTGGATTGTTTTTTCTGTAATTTTATTACTCTTTTTCAAATATTTTGTTCCCAATTCTTCTGGGGCAATTGCTATGGGAAATGTTAGGTCACCCGTTTCATTGTTGGTTTGCAATAACTGAATATTTATTTCGCCATATAAATCAAATAAAATCTCCTTTAATTTTCGGATACCAGGTTCATATGTATAGCCTTCAATTATCGCGGTTATGACTTCGTCAGAAATTTGTATCACATCTGAAAAACCGAACTTTTTGTTGAATTCTGGAAAAACAAACTGTTTTACGATGACAAGTTTATCTTTTGTCGTTAAATTGTCGAATTTAACACGATGAATTCGATCTAATAATATAGGATCGATTTGTTCTGGATCATTATATGAAAAAATAAAAAGGGCCTTTGATAAATCAATTGGTATTCCGCTAAAATATTTGTCTTGGAATTCATCATTTTGAGTATAATCAATCAAATGTGTCAAAATTCCTATAATCTCCTTGCCCTGTTCTGTTTTACTCACTTTATCCAATTCATCAATATAAATGATAGGATTCATGCATTTACTATCCATCAATATGTCTACTATTTTACCCCATGTCGCGTTTACATAGGTATAATTGTGTCCCTCCAATGTAGATCCATTACATGAACCGCCAAGCGCAATAAATGAAAAGGGACGTGAAATGCCGGCTTCGTTTTGTAGACATTTTGCTAATCCACGTTTTGCCAAAGAAGTTTTTCCAATGCCAGGTGATCCTTCGAATCCAAAACAATAACCGTTTTGCTCACCATTCATCCACTGTGATATAACCTTTAGAATTTGATTTTTTGCATTGTTATGTCCGTAAATAGAAAGATCTAACCGATCTTTCATTTGTTTTATTGATTTATCCACACCACTTAATTCCCTTGTAATTGCATATTTGTGTTGCATTAGTTTTAACAATGGGCTGGTTTCTTGTATAATAGACAAAACCTGTGCTGCATTGTTGATAATCTTGGAATATTCAATGATGGATTGTATAATTTCTTTCTTTTTGGTAGAAAGAACCACCTTTCCACCACTTTCTTTATTCATCATCATTTTAATTTTTATTAGATGACTCTTGGATATTTTGGGCTGTTGAAAATGAGATCTTATTTCTTCGAATATTTTTGTTTGGATGTTTTCATTAAACTTTCCAAGATAGTGGAATATCTCATATAATGTGTATTTTGATTTCGTCAGTGCGCTATTTAAATTGCTGGGATCCATTTTAATAAGCATTTGAAACATATCATTGACCTCTGAAATTTTCGTCAAAATCGGTTCGCACAGATATATACCAAAAGGTATCTTAACCAAACCCTCCAAATATTGTTTTGTTTTTCCGCACTGTTCATCCGGTTTTCCTTTAATTTCTTTTAATTTGACAATCGCCTTTTCTTTAATAACATCATTGGCCCGTAAAAGAAGAATCTGCTGTTCTAATGAGATTTTATTGCTGGAAGTTGAGTTGTTACGCATTTTCTCATAATTATATTTTATGGTTGTTGATATGGTTTCTTTAAAATATTGTTTTATTGTATAAGGTAAACTGTTATGAAGATCGGTCTGATCTTTGTTTTCATTTTCTGTATTATTTGTTGAACCCACCAAGTCGTATAATAAATAGGCAATATATTGGATTTCATGATCTTTATTATATATCATCAGATGAATTAAGAAATCGCGCTTGGATGCCAAATTCATCGATATAAAACGATTCACGATCGCATTTATTTGTGTTTTTTTTGCGTACTCGACATCTGTTTCGATCGATTTGAATATTTTATATAGATCGTTTGTGCTGTATACCAATAAATCCTTTAGTGTAAGTGTATCTATCCATCGATTCAATATCATTTCGTCTTCAGTGCTTGAATTTATTCGGTCTTTTACTTGCTTAATCCGATCATAGATAAACGAGTTGTTTAACAATCCATAAAGGGGTATATTATCGACTAATCCATTAATAATAAGTGTTCTTGATTGTTTTTTATTATGAAAAACGACGCGCACTCCAAACGCGTATTGATATAATGATATTTTATTAGTATTAGTATAAATAATTGGAAAACAATCCATAATATGAGCATGCTCCAATTTCAATGTAGTATCTGTAAGCTTACACTGACAAATATCATTCGAAAACACAGTATTTGCATTCCAAGATTTGTTCACATAGCCGGTAGGAGATATGTATTTTTGTATAATGTTATATTTGTCATCTAGCGCATTTGACCCAACGAAATGATTCGTAAGTACTCCGTCTTTTGCATATAAATGTGCCTGGTCTAGAGGATTATAATCGCATCCAAACACTATACAAAAGATGTCAGTTATAATTTTGGTTCCGACACTAGAAAAGATCTTGGATATTTTGTTATAAACGACTTGCAATCGCTCAATAATTTCATCTAATGTTTGGTTTGAATTGCTATCGATAGATTTATTTATCGTATGCAATATATCCTGTATTTGTTTAAAATTGTCATAACATATATTTATTTCACTATTACTAAATATAGCTGAACATTTATGTTTATTCGTTTCTAATGAATGAAACGTGTTTTGTATTATTAAATAGATTTGCTCGATCTTCGTTCGTATAAATTTTTTCTTATCTACAATATTTTCATTTGGACCATAATTCATATGACGAGAACAACCGCTTATATATATAATATATTTTCATTTACAATAAAATAATATTATATTTGTAAAATATATAAATGTATCTTAATTAATTAAATTAGAATGGGAATTCCAAGTTACTTTTCGTATATTATTAAAAATCATTCTAATATTATACGAAATCTATATCAATTAAAATGCGAAGGTGTATCGTTTCAATATTTATATATGGATTGCAATTCTATTATTTATGACACGTATCATATGTTAGAAAAGACGTTGGAAAAAGACGCCGACGTGGAAGAATTGATTATTACACAGGCAATTGAACGCATCGATCAGTATATTCTGATGATCCAGCCGACAGAATTAGCCTACATCGCTTTTGATGGCGTGGCACCTTTTGCTAAAATGGAACAACAACGGTCCAGACGTTACAAAAGCGCGTTTTTGTCATCAAATGTGGAACCTAAGTCACCCGTTTGGAATACCACCAATATAACACCTGGTACTCAATTTATGGATTCGTTGACGAAGCGCGTTCGCGCTTATTATGCGGATCCTATAAACATTAAAAAACATATCACAGAACGGATCATTTTTTCTTCATCGGATGAATATGGGGAAGGTGAGCATAAAATGTTTTCTCATATACGTTCGACACAATTTGATAAAGAAGACACTGTAGCGGTATATGGATTAGATTCTGATTTGATTATGTTGTCTATTTTTCATTGTCAAATGTTCCAAAATTTATATATTTTTAGGGAGGCACCAGAATTTGTTAGATCGCAAATTCAGCTTCCCATTGATCCAATGGAACATAACCCAAATAATAAACATTCTTGTTATTTCATGGATATTAAAACATTATCAACGGCCATATTATCGGAAATGGGAAGTAATTCATCTGCACGAGTTTATGATTATATCTTCATGTGTTTCTTTTTGGGAAATGATTTTTTGCCACAGTTTCCATCATTGAATATTCGAACAAACGGAATAGACATTTTGATGAATGTCTATAAAAATTATATTGGCAAATTTCCAGAACGCGCGTTCATTTCATCCACCATGTCTATTGAATGGAAATGGGTTCTTTTATTTGTAAAAGAATTGGCAAAGTTGGAACATGGTAATTTTATTGCGCAACAAGATTTGCGAAATAAATTCAAAAAACGCGTCTGGAAAGTTGCGTCGGAAGAGGATCGCGAAAATACATTTTTAAATGTCCCTGTCATTTATAATTTTAAAGAATTGTACATCTGTCCCACCGAAAAGGGTTGGGAAAAACGTTATTATAAATCTCTTCTATGTGATTCAGATCCCAAGACCATTTCTTTGAATTACTTAGAAGGTTTGGAGTGGGTATTTCGATATTATACTCAGGAATGTCCAGATTGGAACTGGAAATATAATTATCATTATCCACCCTTGTTAAAAGATCTACATAATGTCGATATTGTTTCGCCATTTTTCGCCAATAATAAGAATGATCTTTCGCGACGATTAACCGCCGCACAACAGATGGAATATATTATACCTCCTTTAATAAGACCTGAAAATATGGAATATGAGTGGTCTTATATGAGATATATATGGGAAAGCGAAGTAGTGATGTAAAAAATAATTATATATGTATATGGAAGATTTAGCAACAGCACCTGAACCCGTTTATGGAAAAACGGTGAATATAACACGTAAAAACAGAAAAGATACCCCTGTAATGGGAAAAAAAAGATATAATGAAGTTTTTATCGAATTATTGGAAGAATTATCAAAATTTATGATGAAAGGGGGTGAACCATTCCGCGCGAAGGCATATCAAAAAGCTTCTGAAACCATCATTTTATATCCAGGTGATATTACAATTGATAATTATAAGGCTCTAGAAAAAGAACCAGGTATAGGTAATACCATCATCGAAAAATTCGACGAGTTTATAAAAACCGGTACATTGAGGGTATTAGAGCGCGAACGTAAAGATCCAGTGAATGTTTTATCCGATGTATATGGTATCGGACCCAAAAAGGCGAAAGAATTAGTAACAAAGGGGATCACTACGATTGAAGAATTACGTAAAAATCAGAACGAATTAAACAATGTTCAAAAGGTGGGGCTACACTATTACGAAGATATAATGAAACGTATACCACGTTCCGAAATAGATATCTATCAAACCGAATTTCAAAAAGCATTTGATTCTGTGAAATCTGATGATTCTAAAATCGAGATTGTTGGTAGTTATCGGCGCGGTGTAAAAACATCTGGCGATATTGATGTCATTATTACTTCCAAAACAGGAGACGTTTTTAAACAATTTATTGATATTCTGAAATCGAATGGTCTGATATTAGAAATATTATCTAGAGGACCATCAAAATGCTTGGTTATTGGAAAATTGTTGGACAAGGTAGAAGCGCGTCGTATTGATTTTTTATATACCACGCCAGATGAATTCCCATTTGCGATTCTTTATTTTACAGGAAGTAAAATATTCAATACAGTTATGCGTGGACATGCATTGACTATGGGATATTCTTTGAATGAACATGGTTTATATAAAATGGTATCTAAAAAGAAAGGTGAAAAGGTGGCACATCTTTTTAAAGATGAACGGGACATTTTCGCATTTTTAAAATTGGTTTATAAAGAACCCAATGAACGAATCGATGGTCGAGCCGTTCAAACGATTCCCGGTTCTCCTAAGATTATTCCTTCATTGTTAAATACAAACGACATAATTGAAAAAATAGATACGCCAAAAATTATACCTGAAAAAAAACAAATAACACGAAAAAAAAGACAGACCAATGAAGAAAAAGAAGAAAAGAAGAAGGATAAACTAGAACAAAATGAACAAAAAAAGAGGGAGAAAAAAGAACAAAAAGAACGCGCAAAAGCAGAAAAAATGATGGCGCGAGAACAAAAACGGGCTGAAAAGGAAAAGACAAGAAGGGTAAAACCAATAGTTGCAAAAAATAAGACCATAAAAATTTCACCCGAGTTGGAATTGGTCCCGGTCATTCCTCGACTCACAATAAATGAAGAAGTTGAAGACGTCAAAAAAACAGGACCTTCTCCGTCGCGCAAAATTAAAACCGAAAAAAAACATAAAGAAAAAAAGAGAGAAACAAGAAGAAATATGAAAAGAGTGTTGATCGACGAGGCAGCGATAATACATGCTGTAGATCATTTCAAAAAAGACGGTAGTCATATTCTCGAAAATTTATCGGAAGACACACTAAACGCCATGTTATTGAAGGCATCCGACGTATATTATAATATAGATGAAAATAAATTGTTATTGTCTGACAATGAATATGATGTATTAAAGGAATATATAGAGCAAAAATATCCAAATAATAAGGTCGTAAAAAATGTGGGTGCACCCGTAGAAAAAAATAAAGTGACGCTTCCGTATCAAATGCCTTCTATGGATAAAATAAAACCAGATACTGGTGCGTTACAATCATGGCAAAGTAAATATAAAGGACCCTATGTCTTGTCATGTAAATTAGATGGCGTTAGCGGAATGTATACCACCGAAATAACCCCGCCAGCGTTATATACGCGAGGTAATGGAAAAATAGGTCAGGATATAAGTCATTTCATACCTCGTCTTAAATTGCCGACGATGAAAGACGTCGTCGTGCGCGGAGAATTTATAATAAACAAAAAAAAATTCAATGAAAAATATGTTAATAAATACGCAAATGCGAGAAATTTGGTTGCTGGTATTATTAATCGAATATCCATGAATGAAGAAGTTGATGATATAGAATTTGTTGCCTATGAAGTTATTAAACCTATAATAAAGCCGAGTGAACAATTAAAGAATCTAGAAGAATGGGGGTTTCAAACAGTTCAAAATGAAATGAGAGCAAATCTCACCAATAATGAACTATCTGAAACGTTAATTGATTGGCGCGAACATTATAAATACGAAATTGACGGCGTTATTGTTACAAACGACGAAATATATAAACGCACAAAGGAAAATCCTGAACATTCCTTTGCTTTTAAAATGGTATTATCTGATCAAAAGGCAGAAGCCAAAGTGGTAGATGTATTGTGGACGGCCAGCAAAGATGGATATTTAAAACCCCGTGTTCAAATAGAACCCATCCAGTTAGCTGGTGTCAAAATAGAATATGCCACTGGATTTAATGCAGCGTTTATAGAATCGAATAAAATTGGTGTGGGCGCCATTATACAAATGATTCGAAGCGGTGATGTCATACCCTATATTCAATCTGTAATCACTCCGGCCGAAACAGCCTTGATGCCATCGGTTCCGTATAAATGGAACGACACGCGCGTGGATATTTTGCTTGAAGATTTAGAAACAAATGAAACAGTACGCGAAAAAAATATAACCGGATTTTTTCGCGGTATAGAAGTAGACGGTCTTAGTAGTGGAAATGTGTCGCGAATTATAGCGGCAGGTTTTGATAGTATCCCAAAAATTCTCGCAATGACAACGGAGGATTTTTTAACGATTGAAGGGTTTAAAGAGAAATTGTCGGAGAAAATATATAACGGGATACGCACAAAACTCGACGCTGCGACCATTGGAGACATTATGGCTGCATCCAATTTATTCGGTCGCGGATTTAGTGATAAAAAAATAAAACTTATTTTGGATGAATATCCAGATATTCTGACATCGAAAGAAGATGCGGATACAAAATCCAAGAAATTGGCATCGATCAAAGGAATGGCATCGAAAACCGCTATAACGTTCGTTGAACATATACCTCGATTTATAGAATTATTGGAAGAATGTAAATTGACAAATAAATTGTTCAATAAACCGACGGACGACAAAGAATCGAGTGTAGCGAACATCGACTCTTCGGATCCTCTATATAAAAAATCCATTGTCATGAGTGGAACGAGAGACAAAGAGTTGGAAAAGATTCTCGAATCGAAGGGTGCTAGTCTCAGTGGTTCAGTAACGAGTAAAACGTTCGTTTTAATTACCCCTGATGCAAATTCAACGACTGGTAAGTCCGCCAATGCACGCAAATTAAATGTGCCGATATTAACACCGGAAGAATTCCGAGCGAAATATTTGATGTAAAATGTTTATGCTAATAGAGAGTATTATAGGGTTAGGTAGATCTGGTTTTATTTCCACACCATAAAATAAATTATATATAATACAATTATTCTATTAGCATAATAGCATTGAATAAAATACAACAATCAACCAAATTTTACACTTTTATTGAAAAAAAACCAGATCTACCTACCTATAGAGTATTATTAGCATAAATTCATAAAATTTCAATTTTAATATTTTCGGTTTCTTCATTCTTTCTGTATTCTTCGTGTAATTCTGTAAATAATTTGCCATATGCATAAATTAAACGCCCAATATTCATATTATTATGTTGCAAACAAAATGATAAATGTGATACATAAAAATCACTGTATAATACATTTACAAAACCTTTATCGATAACATAATCAAGTGATAACACTTGTTCATCATCATACGTATGATAACAGTCAATTATTTTGTGCCAATTTTTTCCTTTGTAGCCGAAAAAATTAATACTATATCTATAGTTAATTTGAATTACCTCTTTATTATATTCGCGATCTAAAAACTGCCTATAATTTTCTATAAAATAATTGTGTAGCTTTTCGGCCTTTTCTCCACTTTCCCATAATGAATGTGGCACTTTCCCTATAGGCATTGGTTCTATTATCATCAATTCTTCAGGAATCAATCCATAAATATGCTGTTGGTAATATGCTGCAGCTGGATTATTAATTGTATTTGCATATATTAAATCATATTCACTATTTTTAACAAATTGTATAAATTCTGGTAGTTTATTCAAATCTATAAATACAATATCATCGTCGCATTTTAATATAACGTCATTTTCATAATCAGCATGTGCATAATGTTGATAATAACATTTCCACCATGCAAATTGTTTTTCACATGGTTCCATGAAATAAATTCCACGATTTTGCGTAGTTTCATAACTGATATGTCCTATCGCACCGAAACCTGTTTTAAAATAAATTTCTTCTATTTCGAATCCATTTATTAGTTTTTGCGACATAATCACTTCATTTTTCTTAAATATATATAAATGATTTTCAATTATTTTAAATTTGAATGTATTTGGATTGCTACCATCTGCAATACCGATTTGGTTTAAACATCCGATTTCATTGCCGTTTTCTCGAATGACCGACTTTGTATTCCACCAACCACCCAATACAATTTCATATTCAAACACATTGTTTGATAATCTAATATGTATATCATTTGATGCTCTAATATTGATGTCAAACGACTGATCTACGATTGCCGGGTGGATAGCTACATAATTTCCTTGATCGGTACTCGATGTTCTCTTTAAATTGCTTATACTTTTCAAATATCGTTCATCAGATTCATTCCTTGTATAATTCCATAAATGAACTTCGTCTATCATATTTCGTTCGAGTGCCTTTTGTAAATATTTCATTAAAATGCGTAAATTCGCTTCTCTACCAGCAAAAACGGTGAGAATCGTTTTTTCTTTGGATGTTTCTTTGGATGTTACAGAATCATCCAATAACTGAAGTAAATGGTCCGATATTTTATTGTTCGAAAACTTTTCTTTCAATAATAGACCTTTTTGAATATAAGAGTGTCTTAATTCTTCATCATTATCTAAGATTTTAATTTTTTCTATGTATTTGTCCATAATCGGAAACCCAAAATTAGGGTTAGCGCATTTTGGGTTTTCAAAAGTACAGGTGTCTTTATACCAATATAAAAGATCATCTTTTGGTATAATATCATCTGTATCAATGTAACAAATCGCATCACCATATAATTCTTCAAATACACCCTTTCTTGGTACAATTACAATGGTGCCATGTAATAGGGCTTCTAATACACAATATGCAAATGTATCATAATGAATTATATTGTCATCTAAATTTATTAACGGATAAACGAAATATTTGCTTTTTGCAATGTATTTAAAAATATTTGATTTGGACGCATTGTTGACAGAAACGATTTTGCCATTGTTATGAATATATGATTTTGTATACCAGTCTCCGACATCATGATATGTACTTGCATATAATCCATAGTCATCCAATTTATCAACGATATGTTCAACCATTTTATATCCTCGATTTAAACATGCAAAAAAACACAATTTGTTTTCTTTTTCACTTATATTTACAGAGTGTATATCATTTATGTCTATTGAATTGTAGAGCAAAATACTTGAATAATTATTTAAAAATGGATGTTCCATTAATAAATTGGTCTTTGCAAATTCGGATATATAGGCGATGATCATTTTGTTAGGTTCAACTGTAAAAAATTTATTTAGGTTCCTCCAACCACCATCTTCATAATTGGAATTATTTAAATGATTATGTGTTAACATAATTATCTTTTTATAGGATGTTATTTTATCTAAAATGGTTAGCGAATAAACATCGGGGCTGATAATTATATAATCACACTCTGTTGGTTCGAAATTTCGAAAATTAGTATATTGAACGTTTAAATAATTGTCTTCTTTTACTTTGTCATATATAGAAACGACTTCGACGTCGTGTTTATTGTCTCGAGCAAGCCCTTCTGCTAAATACGCGATCCCATTATGACTTCCCGAAATGCCTCGAGAAAATCGTCCCTCTTTTCCGTTCCAATCGGATAAAGGGAAAGACTCGGAAAATATAAATTTCATTGAAATTATATTTCATATATATTTATATTCTTATATGGATGATAACTAATTTGATTCAACTATATTGTTGTTTTCGTTCATATTCATTTTATTGCTAAAATAAACTATATTATATAGTTTTGCAAAATGAATGACTACAATGAATAATTTTACGTAAAAAATATTTTACAAATATACACCAAACCCTACATTTTTTACATAAAATCTTTCCAAAAATCCTTTCGGAAATCTTTGAAAATGTTCCAATCGACGGCGTAGGTCGAAAACAAACAGCTATGTATAATGTTTTCATTGAATTTGGCGCTTTTTAGGGCTTTGCATATATTTTCCCCCTCTTCTTGTGATTCGATTTGAATTCCCATTGAGTGGTGTGTCATACCATATTTTCCTTCCATATCAATAATCGGGTTCTGAATACCACCGTCTCCAAATATCACTTTGGCAATTCCAAAATGTCCACGATTATTGACATTACTATATTGGCAATTTAACCCCGACTTTGGTGTTGAATGCACGCATGGATATTGAAATTCAGAGGTCTTTGTTGACGACATCCATTTTTTTCTAGGTTCGTATGCCGACATGCTCTGCATAATTGGACATTTAGATTCACTTGCAGACTTTACCATTAGATTTTGAATTTCGGAAACATTCGAATTTGGTAACCAATCCATCTTGGACAAATCGAATTCTTTAACCACTCTGTTCTCATCGCTTACGATTGTATTTTTTGTTTGACGCGTCTTTTGCATCAAATACCAGTCATAACGAGTGCCGCAATGAAAGGTTTTTTGACCATCCTTGATTCCATGAATTTCTAAATAAATCATTTGATTTTCTTTCGTCATCAACTCGAACATCCGCGCAAACTTTCCTCGATCCGTATTCGGTTTCCTCCATCCAGGTGGATGGACAAACAATAAATATCCATCAGGAAGCAACCAATGTTGTAACGCATTTTTTGTAAAATCTTGCCAAATGGTATTTCCAGTACCGGTATCGCCGCTAGAGTTATAGGGAGGATTCCCTGTAACTGCATGAAACCCGTCAATGGACCATTTCGACCGAATGTCGAGTTCGAGAGTATTCCCAACATGAGAATGAAAATCGTAATCCAGTTCATCCAAGCCACAATAATGTTGAATGTGACATTTTAATATCTCGGTTGTAATAAAGACATTTAGCGCCGTTAGATCCGCATAATAAATGCACTCTGTCATGATGGTTTGACAACGTTCGATTTCATCAGGTATAGCTGTTTCCAACCCCCTATAAAACATGTCAAATATGCCTAAAACGAAATTTCCCTTCCCGCAACAGGGTTCAAAAACCCGGTGTGGCGTTTTCCAAAAATCTTCAGGCGCCTTCTTTACCATATCATCCACCAACGTCTTTGGTGTCGGAACTTCGGCATTTTCTTTCTTCTCGTTTGCATTTGGAATGAAATGCTTTTCTATCAAATCGCGAACTTTGTGTGACGGTGCGATACTATAAATTTCGCGTATATTATTCACAATTTCTTCATTGTTGTCTATGATATCGTTCATTATATTTACTATAATATAATAATTGTCATGACCCAAATCAATTTTTTTATTCCGCAATAGCGCAATGATCAACGATTTTGTGTTGCTGTCCAAGAATATTTGTTTGAAATCGAAAATTCGGTAGGATCGCGAAATCAGCGCTAGCAATGGAAATAGGAAACTTTTGCACATCTCATATGTCTGATTGATCAAAATTTCGATATCTTCAGGCAAAACCTCTTCTTTCGTTTCTATTCCAGTATTCGTCGGCGCATCGATCTGTGTTTTTGTCTTATCGCCCTTTGGACAATTCGGTTGCTCTCCGAATAAATCGGGATTGATCGTCGCCTTTATAACCACTAATTTATTGTGGAAATCGGTTTTGATGAACTCTCGCATAGAATCGTCACATACTAGATGTTCCAAGAAAGGAGTATCGTCTATTTCTTTGATGATATTTTCGGCAACGGTTTGATAATATTTCTTAATTTCAACGGAGGTGAGTTTGCCATTATTAATCTGTTGCGGATCAAAGAGAAATACATTTTGTTGAAACAGATAATAGAGTATTTCCGCGTTTGTCTTGTCTGTCTTGGTGATCCTTCTGTGTTTCTGAATCACATCGATCAGGTATAAATAAGTTCGCTGAATGTTCATATCCACATTGATACCAATCGTTTTTCCTTCGGACTCTGTGAGCGCACGCGAAAACCGTTGTTTTTGGTTGTCTAAATTGTGTCCATCGTCTAGTGAAATCGTGACATCACAATCATGGTAGGTAATTCCGACGCCACCCTTGTTTCCAAGCAATAGAATACAACCGCGCTTCTTAGCATTGACCGTTCTCTGCATAATGGAATGAATGAAATCGTTGTAGCTCTCTTTCACGGAATTGGAATCGTCATTTGAACTGGAATATTCTATGTTGTAATCGATCCATAATTGATGTTTTTCCAAGAAACTCTTTAGGGTTTTTTGTAAGGCGGAAATGGTACTATTTCTGGTATTGGTTGGTAGATAAAGGATAAATAGACGTGGTTCCCCTACACCGGATTTTCGTGAAGCATAGTTCGTTTGCGTACGCTCAACCTGTTTGAAAATAGTGGTTTGGTTCATTCGATTGTTCGAAATGATACATTCAAAGAAGGATTGTAAAATGGCTTCGCCATCTGAATCTCTGCATAATTCAAACTCTTCGGCATAATCTGCTTCTCCCTTTTCATTGACTGTTTGTTTGAGTGCGAAAAGCGAGCTACAGCTATAGCCATATTTCGTCCCGTATTTTGCATTATATTCGTCGATTTCTTTGATCAAAGTTTCGGGGATCGAGTGTTTCATTAAGACTTGTGTGGGATATTTGGAATAATCCTGGTTTAGCATTTTGTCTGATAAACATTCTGTGAATTCCTTTCCGTGTCGCGCTGTCATGTAATCTATGATCTCGACATTTTGTGTATCTTTTTGTAAACTCTTCATATAGGCCTCGTCTTCGATTTCCCATTCGCACGTGGCGGAAGCCGGGATACCATAATATTTACGTGTTTTGTCCGCAGTGCCAGATGCAAAGATATTGTATTTGATTGTTTTACGAATGTCTTCCACTATGGCGCTTTGCATGTCATTGCATTCGACATCCAATATTTCACTCTTGGTTCTTAATGTGGATGATCCTTGATGTGATTCATCGATAATCATGATATCAAACCCGATCTTTTGCAAAAGCTCTTTTTTCTTGAGTTTTCCGTCTTTCTTGAGAAATTGGACACTACAGAATACGATACCCTCAAAACGAGAATCCAATTCATCAAATTCATTCTGTGTTTTATAGGTGATTCTTGAAAAGTCATTGTAGTTTTCCAAATCTTCGATGAAACTTTGGATGGTGGCTGGCACTGCTGTCATTATTAGGATCTTTTTCTTTCCGGAATTCAGCAAATGTTTACAAATAGACAATATTGTTATGCTCTTTCCGCTTCTCGGTTTATGTGCAATACACCACAATGTATGTTTCGTGTTGTTGATAAAACGGCGAAGTGTCATTTGTTGATGTAATTTCAATTGCAACTGTTTTCTTGGACTCGATAAACATTCGGCGTTGATGTAATCGATGAAATCGTGTATCTCCATCTTGTTTTCGGAGTATTGTCGACAGAATATATCTAAAGCATTGATAACATCGACCTCGTCAAACAGAAGTTGATTTGCAATGATGGTATCATGTAACTGTTTTTTGATGTTCAAATCGTTTTTGTATTTGTGTTGCTGATACAGGCCTTTATGTTTTACGACAAGACCGATTTTGTAATCGGTGGAAAGAGCCTGTGTGACGATTGTATCATTTATGGTGGCAACGTCGGTCTCGGCAAACCTATTTTTATATTTGACCGAAAATACAACAAGCGTTTGATGTTGTTTCATGGCCAGATCAACGATATTGTTGCCACCGCCGCATACCTTGACTCGCAATAGTTGGTCAGCATTTGTCACGGACTTGAGATTCTGTAACTGACCATCACAAATTTCGGTGTAATGGAGACCGGTCATGCATTTTAATAGAATGACGATTTGAACAATGGATTCGAAAATCCAGCCCTGTCGTGTTTCGTCTCGTGTGATTGAACTATTTCCATCGGTCATTAATAGTTCAAACAATTTCTCTCCTGATAATTGTTTGTGTGACAACATATTGGATAAAATATCAGTTCGGATTATTTGTTTTTTGAATTGACGGGGTTTCTTCTTAATAATGATAACCTGTTTTGCTGTAGTGATTTCCATGTTGAATAATGTTATTAATTGATGATGTTTTCATTGTAAAACATAAAAAGACGAATCAATTTTGATGGTAATTATTTATGGCAACCAATCATATAAACTTAATAAATAATAAAAAAGGCTTCAACTGTTAGCGAAATCGTTTACAAACACTAATATAATCTTCAATTGTCTTACTGGGTTTTATAGATTCGTTTACTAATTATATATTCTAGAAGTTAA
>Ga0209188_1001880_pt1 | contig 16146 bp, 12 predicted proteins | sample C_130625_EF_Meta_FD_187307 | JGI IMG/M metagenome (GOLD analysis project Ga0209188, IMG submission 187307) | Freshwater microbial communities from Lake Croche, Canada to study carbon cycling - C_130625_EF_MetaG (SPAdes) (version 2) | ecosystem: Environmental > Aquatic > Freshwater > Lake...
AGGAGTTTTGGTTAATTGATCTAATGTGCTAGATAAAAACTTTTGATTTTTATCTGTTCTAAAAAATGTAGGTAATAGATTAATTGATTGCTTATCGATATTTTTATTATTAGCCATTGTGACTTATTTCCTTAACTGCTCGAAATACTTGTTGATTTTAATTCTGACGCGGTGAGATTATCAATTACTTGTATATCATTAATTGTTGTTCCGCTGACAAATATTTCATCTCCGGCACATGTAATTTGATATAAACTACCAAAATTAGAATCCATCTTAGGTACAATAACAAAATTAGTTATGTCCGGAGTCATCAAATTCATTACATATGTAGATAGTTCGCTAAAATTAAATGTTTGTCCAAAGTTCCAATTATCAATTTTAAAGAAATCTTCAATTGCTGTTAAAATTCTAGTTTGTATGTCAGTGGTGCTAATGATCTTAGCAGGATTTCTAACTGCTTTAAAAGTAGCCTGTAATTGTGGAACTGCTTGACTTCCAAATAATACTTTATATTTTGCAGGATGAAATACAATTTCATCACTAATGGCCTTTATAGGCTCTAATATTGCAGCATAATTTTCTTCTAAACTTTGTGTAGTAGGAGGAAGAGGTTCAATTCCTGTTCCTGATGCAAGCCAAGCTCTATATGCTTGATCGTATGACGAAATTAACAAATAAACATCCATTATATTTGTTTTTCCAGGATCAATTCTTCTTTCTTCTCCACTATTATGCACGTAATGAAATTTTAAACCGCGACGCCCCGGGAAAGCATAATAAGACGGTTCTAAATCAAATTCATAAGTGCTGTTATATCGTTTAACTATATTGACATCTGAATTATAAAAATAATAAAGTTGACCAATTTCTGGTGTTTCTGCCTGTAGAAGATCTGCCTCATTGGTATATGAAATAATGTAACTTGAAGTGCTAATAACTTGATATCTCATACCGTCAGCCTGTGTTTGAAAATACACAAAATTATCTTTAAATCCAGTTTGTAAATTTATATGATCAGGATTAACAATATTGTTAAATGAATCAGGGTCGTCAATTTGACCGTCATCATTTTTATCAAAAAAACTAACCATTACTTTTTTAGGTTCCATGTATCCGTCAGGTTCTATAACGGCACTATCAATTTGCCAATTGTAATCAACTCCTAACGAATTAGTGCCAGTTGATTGTTTGTTAATAGATAATACATTTATTTGATCTTTGATAATAGTATCGGTTGTAAAATCATAATTTTTCTTAGATTTATCTATAAAAAATGCAGTTTCTTTTTCACTTTCAAAAATATAATTTGTGGTCCTATATCTAACTTTATACTTTCGACCTGTCCACTCAAATGCAACCATCCAACTAGAATCTTTATTAATATTGCTAGTGTCTTTTTGATATATTAGGCTAAATGGAGTTTTTAAATCTAAATTAGTATCAGAAATAATATACCATTTGCGTGTCAGTGTATCAAAACTTATACCAAAATTCTTTTTTGATAAAGCTAGATTAACTATTTCATTTTCTAATGAATATCCTAAAATACTCTGAAACTTAGGAATAATCTCAACAGGGGTTGCACTGCTAGTTATTGAGCCGTCGCCGGGTATATTGCCTGTTAAAATAACTGGTCCCACTCCCCCTGTTAAATTTCCTAAACCACTGTTAGTACCGTCGCCCGTAACTCCAACAATTTGAGACCAAATATATGAAACAGTAGTTTCATCTTGAATAGAAGTTAGTTTACCAGTTGGTAAAAAGTATTGCGGCACTCCTTTTTTATCGGGAGCAACAAATTTAATTAAAGCGCCTGGTTCAAAAAATGACATAAAGTTGCTGCCAAAAGTGCCCAAAGAGATGGGTCCTTTATCAGTAACAAAATATCCACGAGTTTGGTTAGTTGTTTTATTTGATTGCACCCATTTTAATCCATATCCAGATACTGCAGGTCTTGAATATTGATCTAGATAAAAAGATTTCAATAAAGGAGAATTTATAATAGGACCTAGTTGACTTTTTACAACTACTAATATTTCGTTCCTAGATTCAAAAGTAAATTCAAAATTAAATTCTTTATTTTCTTTATATAATACACCATCGTTAGCAAAAATATTTGTCTTACTATATTTTCCAGTTATATCACTAAGTTCATAATATTTGCTAATACCGCTGCTTAATCGATTAATGCTTTTAATTTTAATAATATTAGAATCAACATTGAGAGGAGCAATATTATAATCCTCAGCAGTGATCATTCTATTTTGAGTGTAATACGATTGGGGGGCTTTTAATTTAATATTAGCATCGCTTTCTGATACTGCAGAATTAGTAACAGTATATTGAAGACTCAAAATAACATTTAAAGAGTGACTTTGACCCGATTTACTAGTATAAGGAATTTTAACAGAAATATTGCTTAACTGCTCTGGCTTAATTGTATAAGCCAGACCGTTACTTTGTCTATAATATAATCTAAAAGATCCAGTAGGCAAATTACCAAAACTACCGTCAGCAAAACTTAAATCAACTTGATCGTTTTCTCGAGTAATAACTCCGTAAATGTTTCTTTCATTTTTATTAATACTATTATAGATAATATTATTACCAGTAATTGCAGGAACTTTAGTCCATTCAGTTTGATGAGTTTTTCCATCTGCTGATAACTGCCACAACCATACATCAGTGTCATTAATGTCAGGAACGTTTACGCCAACAATTTCATTAGGAACAGGGCTAGTTACTGAAAAATTAGAAGCAGATAACGAACCTTGACGAAAATGGATGAAAAATCCAGTATTGGCACTGGAACTACCTTTGTTGTCGTTCTTAAACACAATACCAAACTGAGCGGCAGGTGTAGGAGTTTCTTCATAAATGAAGTTTTTTCCATCAAAAGTAGACGAAACTAGTTCAAACGACATCTGATTTCCTCCAATATTCTTTGCAAAAGAATAAACAGGGACGTCAGTAGTATTAGTGTTAATCTTATATTGTTCGGTAGGAATTCCATCAATTGTTTTTTTAGCCAACGGTTTTCCAAATGCAGTAGGATTAGTAACCGAAGCATTAATAATAGAAATAAACTGCTGATACCAATTTGAATTTGTAGGATCGTTCCATCCAATAATAGAATTAGCTAAATTAATTCCATTAGAATCTATCACATTCTCAGTTGTAGAAATTGAAGATATTTTTAAAAAGCCGTTAGCAGGAATATTTCGTTTGGCATTATAATTGATCAATCTAGCTAGACGTAGAATGCTTTCTCTGCGTTCTGCAGTTTCAAGAAAATTTTCTCGAGCATTTAAGTCAATACGAAAACTTAGATTTTGACCTAAGAATGCTATTAGATCAATAAGAGCAACATATTCACTACTATCAATATAATCATTAAAATCTTCGGGATAATTTTCTCGAAGATAAGTGATCATTGTTCGACGTAATGTCTCAAAGTCATAACTTTTAAAATCTGCATTACGGAAACTTTGATAGATTTTTTTCCAGTCTTCTGCAATTAAAAGCTGATTAGTTGTTGATGGTATCATAATTATAGAATCTCTTTGATACCGTATTTATTGGTTTAATTAAGTTGGTATATTATTGCGTAATAAGACCTAACTTTTTATCAAATGACATTTTCATATTTGCTGTTTGATCAGTACCAATATATTGTAGTGTAATTTCAAGTAACATACCATATTGTTGTTCGTTGATATTAATTTGAATAGGAACTGCTCTAGGATCGCTATTACATATCCTACTAATATCATCGCTTAATGCTTGTTTAACATCATCAGTAAATGGTTCAAAAATTAAATCCCAAATTATAGTTCCAAAAGACGGATTCATTACTCTTTCACCCTTTCGAGTGTTAAACTGATTAATAATATCCTGTTTAATAATATCAAAATCATAAAGTCGAGTGTTTACTGAATTTGGGTCTACAGAACTGTATCCAATATAAAATTGACTCTTTTTTGCAGTGTGCTGAGAACTATACTGACTAGGATTAATTTCAATATTTTTGTATGCCATGATATTATTTATTGTCCAGTTTTAACAGGATTTCCGTAGCTGTCTGTAAGCACGGAATTAGATCCAGTACCTACTGTTCCCTGTGGAATAACTCCACTTGTTTGAAACTTTGTTTTATATTCGGCATAATATTGCTGACGTTTTGCTAGACCGTTAGTTCCGCCATTGACTATTTTAGTAACTGCTAAACAATCATTCCAATCTACACTTGCAGTTCTGCTCTTCTTATATTCATTAAAGAAAAATACAACTGATTTTGCTGCCCATTCAATAGATTCAATTAATTCAGGTTGTGCTTCAAAATCAATTCCTGCATTAAAGAATTTAGTCATCTTTTTATAAACATCTCGACCTGTTAATTGAATAAATCCACGACCTTTGTATCGAACTCCGTCACCTGTTTGTGTATTTCCTAAATCTTTTCGACCTTCGTATTCAGCGCCACTAGCATATTCTCTTAGTGCCCTAAACCCATCGCTTTCAACTTTACATTGAGCCATCCACGCAGCCAATTTAATAGGATCGTTAACTCCTGCATTTACTAAAATACTTTGCAAATAAGTTTCATTTGCACCGGCATTTTTACTTGCCGGAATTGCTACCGGTGTGGCATTTACTGGTGTAGCTCCTGGCTCGGCAGTAGGGCTAGATGGGCCGTCTGTCCTAGGAGTAACTTGAACATCAGTATTAGCCGATGTAAATTTTGTCGGATTAGTATTTTCGTGGTGATCCCAAGGTTCGTGAGTAGGGACACGTTGCATAATACTATTAATATTTCCCGATTTATAAAATTGTCCGTTTGCCCATCCGGAGTCATCTGAACGATTAGGCAAGCTAAAAATATCTAATTTATCGGGCACATCGGCCGTTGCTGCTGCTGCTGCCGGTGCGGCTGCCGGACCATTCATATGTATTTGCGTAGCAGTTTCTAAAATATTTCCAGAAGCACCAATATTCATATTAGCACCTGCACTTAATTTCATTGCATCGCTACTGGAAATATTCATAGTAGCACCTGCACTTAATTTCATTGCATCCCCGCTGGCAAGATTAACAATTGCCCCTGCCTGAAATTTAATATCACTATTTGCCAATAAATTAGCGTTTCCTCCAAATACTAGTTTTCCATCTTTATCACAAATAACATTAAATCTGTTAACACAGTTCATTTCAATGCCGCTAAATGCATTCATATTGATGTTTCGGCCCGCTTCAATATTAACATCTCGATCTGCACGAAAATTAAAATCATTTTCTGTATGAATGCTAACACTGTCTTTAGCATAGATATCTATTTTACCATTTGAAGTAAGCTCAATCCATGCATTTCCTTTACTGTTTGCAATGTAAATTAGATCACTAGAATTGTGCATGAGAATTTGATGTCCTGTTCTAGTGCGAATGCGAACTAGTTCGTTCTGTCCATTTTCGTCACCGTCATCCATTACAAATGATGTTCCACCTAATCGACTTACCGGAATAGCGTTGCCTCGATTAGCATCGTATCCCATAGTTCTTTTGTTTGATGAATTTGTATCATATGGCCCAGGCGTGCTAATACCAAATACTTTGCTTGGAGCTTCTCTGCGTGCAGAACTAGAGGTGACTCCTCGAATATCGTCTAACAATAATCCTTGAGCTAGTAATCTATCTGCAAAGGGATGAACTGGTTTTTTTTGACTTGCCGGATCTAATAAAGTTTTTGAGCTTCTTTTATGGAATTCTGCAACTGGTAATCTTTTGGTGCCATATTTTAATTCTTCTTCCGGTGTTAGATAAACATCAGAACCGTCGGTGCTTGCTGCAATACCAGGAACCATATAATTTTGAAATTCATGAGGGATACATCCTAACCAATAACCTTGATTAGGATCACCGTCAATGAATATTACTAAAACTTTTGTTCCAATATCGGGCGGCACCATCCAAAAACCATAACTTTTTTGAACATCGTCATATTTTCTAGGATCAGTTCCCTCGAACTGAGGATTCATTGCCCCATAGAAAGGACTGAGATATTTTACAGGATATACTTGTGAGTCAGAAAAAGCATTACCAATAGGTGCACCTTTTTCAATAACAACTTCACATGATCCCATTCGTGTAGTATCTTTTAGATTAGTAATCCGAGCCACGTAAGGTCCTGGACTAGGTAATCTGCCTATTAGTCTTGTTTCTATTCCCATAATTATGTTCTATTAATTTTCATTATTGTATCAAGTGGACTATTTAAAGATGCACTGTTACTTCCAAATTTATTAACTACAGACAGTGCAGAATCAGCAGTAGTTTTTAATCCTCCAGGAAATGCAGATGATGAACTATTTAATGCTGTTTCTACACTAGGTATATTACCAGTAATTTTAGAAAGACCTGACTGCACTGTAGAAAATTTATCAGATAACATTCCTGCATCCGGCAATGAAGACAGACTTAAATTTTTTGTTGCAGGAAGTATGGATGCAATTCCAGCAATAGAAGATGCTCCCGGAATATTTGCAATAGATCCGCCTTGAGAAATAATTGCTTTTAAGTCTGCCAAACTAACGGCGGCAGCGGGTGCAATTGCTGCAGGTTGGCTTATTGGTATATTTGATAATGCATTTGTAGGAATATTATTAACAATTAATCCTTTCTTAACTGCACTTGATAAATCAACTCCGTCAGGAATTGATTTAGCAGCATCGGAAAGCTGTGCTGTTATTTTAGCTTGCAAATCAGGACTTAGCCCAGCAAGTTTGCTAACGTCAACTCCTAGTTGACTTGCTAATGCAGACGACGGACCGTTAAGTCCGTCGATTTTAGAAGAAACAGAAGATGCTAACCCGGCTGAATCTTTTCCTAAATTTGTAACAGCAGACATTGCCGAACTACCTAAGGTGCTTGCAGAGCCTAAATTAGATGCAAGGACAGTGTTTGCTAGATCATTTGCGCTGTTAATAGATAATCCTGCAGACTTTGCAGTGTTGGTTATCTGAGCAATTGATCCTCCTGCACTATTAACATTTGTCGATAGCGCAGACAGACCTGAATTAGTTAATCGAAGAGCAGAATCTATGTTTGATAACCCTGCTAATGCAGATCCCGATCCTCCAGATACAGAATTTAATAGTGTGCCTACTGTTGCAATACCGGCAGTTGCACCTGCTAATGTCCCACCTAAGCTGCTAGCAAATTTTGATAATGATCCCGGTAATCCAGTTGACGGTAATATTTTGCTAGCAATTTCTGCTGCTAGATTAGTAGTCGATGCTCTTAAGGTTGAGGGAGTTTCTACAGGAACTTCAGTGCTAGCCTGTTCAGGATTAGCAACCGAATTAAAAATTGCACCTCTTGATTTTTTAGGAATATTTTTATCTAATTGAAATTGTCCCGGAACACGTATTAAATGTAACTTTTGTGTGAACATTCCATCAGTAAAAGCATTGTTAACTGATATTACCCTAAATACACCGCTGTAAGGAGTAATTTTATTATCAAATATTGCTTCTCCTGTAGTTTCATCAATGTCTGTTGGATTCTTAAAAATTACAACAATCATAACATCCGTAGATGTATACGGTGCTTCCCCTTCGCCAACTGTACCATCTTCGTTGGCCTTAGGTCGATAATTTCCCATGCTGCCAGTTACTAGATAAAAAGGATCCCCAATAATTTCAATTTCGGCAGTGCACTGATCTGTGTTTTCGAGAATAGCTTGATGCATGTTTCTTGCTAGATCGTCATATGGATCTGCTTGATTTCTTTGTCCAGCGATTGGTTGATTACTAGTAAATGTATCTGTTTGTTTTATATCTTGTTTAACTGTAGATATTCCTAACGGAGAATCTTTTCTATCACCTGCAGAAGTGCCGGGCAACTCAGTCTTACTAGGATCGGGACTTTCTACAGAATCTGAAGATGCCGGTCTACCTGGTTTATTACCCAATGCTTTAGGAATAGCTTGAAAAAATAATGTATTAAATTTTAATTGAAAACTTTTAATATCAATATTTGCACCAGTATACAGATAGTTGTAGGTTCGATTTGCAATTTGTAAAAAATTGCTAGTATCAATTGTTTCATTTGCTATTAACGGTATACGAGTAGAATGAATTTTGTATGGCAATACTACATATCTGTATGTATAAAAAGGTTTATTTGTTTTATTGTCAACTATGCCTTTATCAATCACTTCTATATTAACTGTAAAATAGTTAACCATTCCGTATGGATCAATAGTTTTTGTGTTAGGTTTACTTAGATCTTTTAAAATATTTTTTAGATATTCGCTATTACACACAATTGATATGATACATTCGTGTATGTTCATTCCGGGAGAAAACATTACTACAGGAGTAGTTGGACTAGCTTTAGACTTAGTTGAACTTTCAGCAGGATCATCAAACGCATATACTGCATTTGATTTAAGAAATTCAGCTATTTTAGAATCTAATATTTCTCTGTTTTCTTCATTGTCGACTATTCCTGTTTGATCAACTTTTGGAACTATTATCTCATATGAATTAAAATTGTTAGATTGACTAGTATCTCTTTCATTAGCTGTATCAGATTTTGAAGATTCGTTTAATGCATTTTGAAAATCTGTTAACAATTCTCCAACATTATTGCCTTTTATCTTTATACTAGAAGTTAATTGAGAAGGTGTACCAAATGCTCGTTCATTGAAAGGAACACATTTACATTTATATTTTGCACCTGCTTCGGTTACATCTATATCAAGACCTGTGAAGCTAATAATAAAGTATCTTGTAGAATTTGGAACTATTTGTGCAGTTTCGGCAATCTCTTGTCCGTCCGGATATCCTATAAACTCCATCTTAAAAAGATAAGGAGTGCTCATATATGATTCGTAGCCTGCTGCTACTGCTGAAACTTGTAAGGCTTCAATAAATCCGCTCATGCTATAGGGTTCATAAATTTCAAATTCTAACTTTGTTGCCACACTTAAATTAGTTTGTTCATTAGCACCCATTAAGGTATCAATACGAACGTTGTTAATAAAGAAATCAAATCGGCCTGGACTATTTTTATTAAATGAAGACACAAGACTAGAACCGATTGAAGTATCTGCCGTGATTATGTCTTTTATATTTTCACCAATCACATTACCGCCTCGATCTTTTTTAGCTGTTACTTCAGTTCCTGTAACTCTATTAATTGCTGAGACATTTGTAGAAATTCCTTTAGTGCCTTTACCTCCAGATCGCGCAATTACAAAATAATTTTCAGAACTTCTATAAGATGTAGGATCACTTAACGCCTCTTTTCGTAGAGAAGCTAGAGTAAAAATATAATTGTAAGAACTATAATTGTTTAGTGGATTAGACTTATTAGACTTTACTACCTTAGGTGGAGTAGTGCTTGAACTGGTAACTGGCATGTTAGAATCCTAACGAGTTTTTTAATGTAGACAATTTTGGCAAATAGATTATCTGCCCTGCAAACATATCGTATATAGGATCTTTAATTAAATCTTTGTTTCTAACAGAAAATACCCACCATAAATTGCTATCTCCATATAGATCGTATGCTAGTAAATCTGGTCTAAATTCATATTGACTAGTTAAAGTATATTGAACATCATCTGTTTGATTAGGTATATTCCTAAGATTAACAATATCTAGATAGGAACCCGTTATTTGTGTAGAATAATAAGGACTTAATTTTGAATATATAGATGACATTATAGATAACCTTTAGATCTTATATTATTATTCAGATAATCACTGACTGTAAACTGTTGTATTTCATTTCTGCTGTAAACAGGAGTTAGTGTAATAGTAATAGTAGAAAGCACAGGTGCACTAGATAATGATTTAGAAGTAAAATAATCAACATTCTCTGGAAAATCTACTTTAACAGATGATACTGCAACAGGAACATTATTCATTATGGCATCACCATAGGCAAATAATCTACAAACAGGAGGAGGACTTCCTGCATTTTCGTCATCTCCCCAACGCATTTTGGTCAATGCACGGAGCAAATGAAGTATACTAAAATAAACTTCTGCTTCATAATCATTTTGAACAGTAAATTTAGCACCTAAAGAGATAGCACTAACTGCACTATTTTTATAAAAATATTGATTATAATTAGAGTGTGTTGCTGAGATTGAATTATAAGTTGCAGTATATTCTTGTCCTATTGTAGGAGTATAGGGAAATATAATACCCTGCGATTTAACTAATGTATTATTAGGGCCCGCGGCTTGCCCTACTAGATAGGACATAGGAACTTTTAGTCTAACCCTATGATCTTTACCTCCTCCGAAAGTAGGAGTTGCAGCAGTAGGTCTAGAAGGTTGAGAAGTTACTGACTTTGATAAACTTATATTCGGTTGAGCGACAAAATTAGTTGCATCCAGCGTTGGTACTATATTTGTAGTATCAGCATATTTTGCCGCAGTATCGGCGTCTGTCTGAGACGGATTAGTTGGAATCTCACCACTAGGTAATGTTACTTCAGTTAACGCAGCGTCGGCTTGAGATAAATTTGTTTCAAAGTATTTGTTTTCTCTCGAAATAGCAGAACTAATAGTTGAATATATGTCTTTATTTTCTTGAGTTTCAGCACTAAATGTAGCACCGTCGGCACCAGGAACACCTTGTGCAGCTGCCAAAGCTGTTTCAGCAGCAGCTTTTGCTGCTGTTGCTTTCTCTTTATATAAATTAACCTCAACTTGATACTTCTGAATATCAGTTTGATTACCTGAAGATTTTGCGGCGCTTAAATCCATTAAAGATGCAGTTAGTGCGCCATTGAAAGACGTGTATGCAATTGCTGAAGATCGGGCTTGTTCTAATAATGGATCTGCCATGTTTATTCCTTTATATGCTATTTAACTAATAAATAATATACGCACTTAAATGGTTGACATTGGTGTTGCCAATATGCTACACTGATAAAAAGGAGATCATTATCTAAATGACAGTAACAATAACCCCCACCGGTCGTAAAGTAAAATATCTAAATAATAGAGATTTACTAGCAGAAATACACCGAAGTAAATGCAGTTTTAGCAGTTATACTAAACCAGAATATAGTCAATATGATATTATTCTAACAAGTTTAGATAAAATTAATATTAGAACAATTGCAGATGCCAAACGTAACAAGGCAAAACGTCTAGGACTAGAAGCATTCACTAAAGCAAGACTAGCAGGCGATAAGAAGATCAAACTATCAGAATGCTTACCAGATTACACAACCGTTGCAAAAACAGATGTTGTTATACGTATTATGACATTTGATCATATTCCCTTAGCTCCTGGACGTAAAAAAACAACTAAAACTACAGCAGATGCGCACGAAAAAGTAAACTTTCCTCCTTTTCAACATTGGAAGTTTAATGAAAGCGGTGAACTAGAATGTGTAGGTAAGAGTCATTGGAAAGGCTCTGTAGAAAAAGGTAAGTTTAGTAAAGATCACGGACGCATTACTGAGAATCTAGGCAAGATGTATATCAAACTTAGCGAGAGATATGCCCAACGTAGTAACTGGAGAGGTTACACTTATATTGATGAGATGAAGGGACAGGCTATTTTGCAGTTAAGTCAGATTGGTTTACAATTTGATGAGAGTAAATCAGAAAATCCATTTGCCTATTACACTGCCGCAGTTACTAATTCGTTCACTAGAATATTGAATATTGAGAAGAAAAGTCAAAATATACGAGATGATCTGCTAGAAGAAGCAGGATTGACTCCTAGTATGACCCGCCAAAACAAAGCAGAGTTCTCAGAAGAGATTGCCCGGCAGGCTGAAATATATAAAAATCTACGTATGCCCAAGAGCCAAGATAGTGATTTTGAAGAAGATAGTGATACAGCGGCTTGATTGTATTTGGCTACTATGTTAAAGTAAGTATAGGAGACAATAATGAAACCATACGATCCGGAACTATATAAAAAACACTGTACAGTATGTGATCACTCAAGTTCAATTTGGGGAACTGTTGATTTTAATAAAAGCTGCGAAGAACAAAACGGAACTTATTTAGATTACTGCGGAGTTGCCATTTATTATCTTAAATGCAATCACTGCGGACATTTGTTTAGTACTGATTTTGACGATTGGTCTAAGGAAGACTTTCAGGATAATATATATAATGATGATTATTTACTAGTTGATCCCGAATATCAAGGTGCCCGAAGTCTTAGAGATGTTGAGTGGTTTAGTAAATCTATAGGATACAATAAAAATATAGATATTTTAGACTACGGAGCAGGACCTGCAGTATTTGGTTCAGAGCTAGTTAAACTGGGATACAAGGTAGAAAGCTGGGATCCCATGTGGGATAAACCAGTTTCTTGGGCTACAGACAAGCAGTTTGATATGATTACTGCTTTTGAGGTACTTGAACACAGCCCAACTCCTAAAGAAACTCTAAAAGAAATGATGCAATGGCTTAAACCTAATGGCAGCATTCTTATTACTACACTAGTTAATGACATTTTGCAAGGAAAAAGAGATCCAGCTTATTGGTATCTGTCTCCAAGAAATGGACACGTAGCTATGTTTTCAAATAAAAGTTTAGAAGAACTTTTTGCATCCGTTGGGATGAAAGTGCAACACCTTGCGTGGAACACCCACTTAGCAACTTATTAACATGTCATTATTTAAAAAAGTAGCCTGCTTTACAGACTTGCATGTGGGCCTAAAAAGTAACAGCCAGCTACATTTACAAGATTGTGAAGATTTTGTTGATTGGTTTATTACAGAAGCAAAGTCAGCAGGATGTGAAACAGCAATCTTTATGGGTGACTGGCATCACAATAGAAATTCTATTAACCTTATTACTCTAGATACAAGTATCCGTTGTCTGGAAAAATTAGGAGCTGCATTTGATCAGTTTTTTTGGTTTCCTGGCAATCACGATCTGTTCTATAAAGACAAGAGAGATATTCATAGTTCAGCATTTGGCCGACATATTCCAGGAGTCACTGTGGTCAGCGGCGTTCAAACTATAGATGATGTTACACTAGTTCCTTGGTTAGTAGGAGAAGAATGGAAAGATATTAGTAAAACCAAGAGCAAATATATGTTTGGTCACTTTGAATTGCCATTGTTTTACATGAATGCCATGGTGCAGATGCCAGATCACGGTGAATTACAAGTCTCTCACTTCCAGCATCAAGACTATGTGTTTAGCGGTCATTTTCATAAACGTCAAAGTCAAGGTAAAGTTCATTATATCGGTAATGCATTTCCGCACAACTTTGCAGATACATGGGACGACGAGCGAGGGATGATGACAATGGAATGGGGCGGAACACCAGAATTCATTAACTGGCCTGACTGCCCTAAGTTTAGAACTCTTAAGCTCAGTAAGCTGATCGATGAACAAGATACTATTATCAAAAGTAAAATGTATCTTAAGGTAAATCTTGATATTGATATCAGTTACGAAGAAGCAAACTTCCTAAAAGAAACGTTCATGGCCAATAAAGATATTAGAGAAATTAGTCTAATACAAGAAAAAATTAGTTTAGATACTACAACAGATGATACACCGGACGCAAGTTTTGAAAGTGTTGATCAAATTGTGTTGGAGCAGTTAGTAGCAATTACAAGCGATCAGTTTGATCAAAAAATGCTGCTTGAAATTTACAATAATCTATAAATGTTTAAGATAAAAAATATAACCGTGAAAAATTTTATGTCTGTGGGTAATCAAACACAGGCGGTTGACTTTGATAAGGAACATCTTACCTTAGTATTAGGTGCCAATTTAGATCTTGGCGGAGATGATACTGGATCTAGAAACGGAACGGGCAAGACAACAATTGTTAATGCACTAAGTTATGCACTTTATGGCCAGGCGCTGACAAATATTAAAAAAGAAAACTTAATCAATAAAATTAACGGCAAAGGCATGTTAGTCACTGTTGAATTTGAGAAGAGCGGTATCAAATATCGTATTGAAAGAGGACGTAAGCCCAATGTGCTTAAACTTTTTGTTAATGATCAAGAACAAAAAGATGAGAAAGCCGAAGATGATGCGCAAGGTGATAGCAGAGAAACTCAAAAATTTATTGACACTCTATTGGGTATGAGTCATACTATGTTTAGACATCTAGTTGCACTAAACACTTATACAGAACCATTCTTGAGTATGCGAGCAGCTGATCAGAGAGAAGTCATCGAGCAGTTATTAGGCATTACCTTACTTTCAGAAAAAGCAGAAGCACTAAAAATTTCCGCAAAAGAAACGCGAGATGCGGTGCAAGTAGAGACTATGCAGATTGAAAGTATTAAGAAAGCCAACGATAATGTTCAAAAAAGCATCGATACTTTGGTGTTAAGAAGTCGAGCATGGGATGCTAAGAAGGACACTGACTTAGAAAGTCTGGCTAATTCTATAATGCAGTTAACAAATGTCGATATCGAAAACGAATTAGCACTGCATGTTGAGCTTAAAGCATGGTCTGATCACAATATTAAGATTCAAAATTTGAACAAACAACGAGCAACTTTAGAATCTGCGTTAGGGCAGGCCGAACGAACTGTTAAAAAATACGAGAAAGAACTAGCAAGCCTAGGAAATAAAACATGTCATGCCTGTGAACAAGAGTTACACGATCACAAACATGAAGAAATGACTAATCTTGCGGTTCAACATCTAGATGAATCAATGAAATATTTTGATAAAGTATCACAGGATTTGAAAAAAATTGTAGACGAGCTAGGCACAGGAGAAATGCTACGTAGACCGTTGACATTTTACGATACTGAAGCAGCAGCACTAGGACATAAAAATAATTTAGAAAGCCTTGAGAGATCGCTTTTTGCAAAATCAGAAGAAACCAATCCCTACGAAGAACAAATACAAGAACTTCGTAAAACTGCACTTCAAGAAGTTTCTTGGGATACAGTAAACGAATTGGCCAAAATAAGAGATCATCAAGAGTTTTTACTCAAATTGTTAACTAACAAAGACAGTTTTATCCGCAAAAAAATTATTGATCAGAATTTAAGTTACTTAAACAAGAGACTAGGCTACTATATTGACAAGTTAGGATTGCCACACACTGTTACATTTCAAAATGATCTTACTGTTGAAATTACTCACTATGGTCAAGAATTAGATTTTGATAATTTATCTCGTGGTGAACGTAATCGATTAATACTATCAATGAGTTTTGCATTCCGTGATGTTTGGGAGAACTTGTATCAAAGTATCAATTTATTGTTTGTAGACGAGCTAATGGATGCAGGTATGGATGCAGCTGGAGTAGAATCTGGACTGGCTGTTCTAAAAAAGATGGCCCGTGAACGCAGTAAGAATATATATTTAATAAGTCACAAAGAAGAATTAATTGGTCGAGTTAACAATGTGTTACGTGTTGTAAAAGAAAACAGTTTTACTTCTTACTCAAACGATGTGGACTTCGTAGAGGCATAATGATAAACAAGTATGTAGAATTACATGAAAAACTCTTAAAACTTTTATTTGATTATCACAATTATCATATTAGGTTTTTGGAGAGACCAACTGCGTATACGCAAATGGATCTTATTAAGACACTAATGCAGTTAGGTAAATTAATACGTGAAATTAAAAAGAATAACCAATCAATTCGTAAAGAAATGGCGGTTAAGGTTAAAGAAAAGAAAAAACTAATAGCTGCTAAAAAAGAAGCTAAACAATTAAGGAAACAACAAAATGACAACAATTAATGAACAATTACAAGCACAATTTGCAGAATTTCTAGCAGAAGATGCTAAATTTACAGGTGGCAATGCTGCTGCTGGCACACGATCAAGAAAAGCATTGGCAGAATTAGGCAAGCTAGTTAAAGCTCGCCGCAATGAAATCACTGCTGAAAAAAATGCTCGCAAGGAAGCCAAGGCAGCAAAGTAATTAATGACTTGGACTTATCAAGGTCAAGTTGTAAATGAATTACCCGATGACTGTATTGGTTTTGTTTATAACATCACTAATATAGTTACCGGGCGCCAATATATTGGCAAAAAATTAGCAAAATTTAGTAAAACGACCTACAAGACTGTAAAGTTAAAGAACGGCACCAAGAAAAAGAAAAAAGTCCGCAGCAAAATTGATTCAGACTGGCAAGAATATTACGGCTCCAGTGTTGA
>Ga0209188_1001884_pt1 | contig 16111 bp, 32 predicted proteins | sample C_130625_EF_Meta_FD_187307 | JGI IMG/M metagenome (GOLD analysis project Ga0209188, IMG submission 187307) | Freshwater microbial communities from Lake Croche, Canada to study carbon cycling - C_130625_EF_MetaG (SPAdes) (version 2) | ecosystem: Environmental > Aquatic > Freshwater > Lake...
TTAGCTACTGGGACTGTTCCTACTAAGGTATGGTCAGCGTTCCAATCACTAGGGCGTACTAAACTGGTGTCTGCATCATCAGGTATTGTTGAAACCTTACTATGCTTTACTGTTATAGCCATTATTGGACACCTTGTATTTTGCCATCAGGCCCACGAATTACTGTCTTAGGCTGATTTAACTTATTCATCATTTCGCCAAGCATTTGTACCATTTGGCTACTGTTTTGGTTAATAGCATCTGCAACAGGTTTCATTGGGTTTTCCATAGCTTGCACCATATCTTCTTCGTGCATATAGGCCTCTGAACCATCATCATTTTGTGAGCCTATGCGAGCTACTTCAATCTTAGCACCGTTGTTAATGTGAGCAAGAAGCACTTGAGTATTGCGCTCAGTCATCATTTTCATTTGGGCAATCTTCATTTCCAAATCAGCTTTCATTTGATCGGATTGCATCTTCATTTGCGTATCTGCTTGATTGCGCTGTTCTTCTAACTGGAATTTAAGCTGATTCTCTTGTGCCTGATATTCCTGTTTAGCTTTCTCAAGTTGCATCTGCATTTGCATCTTCTGTTGTTCTAACTGGGCAGTTTGTTGTGCTTGTGCCTGACTAGCTTGCATCTTAGCTTGCTCAATTTGCATAGTCATTTGCATTTTTTGCATTTCAGGGGTAGGTGGTTTAGGCTGTCCTTCTGCTTGCTTGGCTTGCTGACGGAACTTATCGGCTGTTTCGTCAATCAATCCTTCCATGCCTTTACCAGCTTTAAACGCGGTAACACCAAATTTAAGCATTTCCATCAATAGCGGGGTAAGTTCAGGTGCTTGTGTAGCTACAGGTAGGGCAGTTTGCATAAAGCTACTAACCGCGCTCAAAAACTCAATTCTGTCCTGTTTTTCTTGTTGCTCATCTTGGAAAATCATTGAATCGCTAGTAACTTCGATACGGAAGTTCTTAGCTGCTTCGTCACGCAATAACAATAAAGCCTGTGGAATCAATGGCTTATCTGCATCGCTTAGTTGCATAGCACCACTAATCTTTACAATCGTATCGTCTGTAAAGTGATTACAAATGACCTGTGCCTTAATACACAACAGTTCTGTTGCAAAGTCTACTACTGCGTGTTGCATAGTCTTTAAGCGACCAGCAGCGTTATTAGACTTAATAATCTGTGCGCCAAGTGTTTCATTAGGGTCAGACTGTCCGCGCTGGATGTCGGCAATACCCATAATTTCGTAGATTTGACCCTTTACTTGATCCATAGCTTGATAAGCCATAGTCAATGCTTGAGCAATTGGGGCGATGTCTACTAAATTGATAGCACCAGCCATGCCTTGTTTTTCGGCAAATGCGTTCCAATTCTTAACTGGCAACAAAGCGTTGTTTTCGCCTTCAGAGAACAAACGGGCAAGACTAGGCTCTGAAGCGTCATAAACTCCCCGAACTTTAAGGGCTTGTATAAACCCGTCTATACGGTCAGCAAGCGTGTCTAGCTGTCTTGCTTGGTCTTGGTACAGTACAAAGTCAGGGATAGGTATTAAAGAATCCGTAGTCAATGTAGAAAATAAAGGTTTAGGGCAAGGCCAAAAGTTTTCTAGCTTTAATGGATCGGCTCTTGTGTCTAGGATTTCGCCCATAGACTTAGATAACCAAATAACTTCGCCTGAAGTTTTATCCCATATCTCGTATACACAAGCTTCTTTTGCGCCTTCACCCATCTTTTCATTAAAAGATTTAGAAGTTTCAGGCTTTGTATCCAATGGAATACGACCACCTAAATCCTCGCCAAAGCGTTCAACAAGGGCTGGTCTACCCATATAAACTTTGCGCCATACTGCGGTAACTTCTTCCCATGTACGGGCTACAGTAATACCAAAGTCACGCCAATGCACATAATCAACAGGCGCACATTCATATTCAATGCGTTCCTGATCTTCGCGATACATACCGCCTTCGGTTTCTGCTTCGTCAATATCTTCGGTGATTTGATAGCCGTCATCGGGTGCGCCATCAGCTTCTTCAGCCATTTCACCAACAATATGTGGCTCATAACGAACCCATGCAGTACCGCGCCCACCAAGCAAACGATCATTAACTGTTTGATTCATAGCGGATTTGTAGTCACCGTAGTGGGTGATTTCGTACTCTAATGCTCTCTCTAGCATCATAGATGCGACCCTACCTATTGGATCGTTGTCACGAAACCGCCTTGATACATCGGGTCTTGGTAAACGGGCAAAAATGGCAGGCTGGATGGTCTGTACATTACTCCACAAGATATTAAACTTGGAGTTAGGATTATTTCTAGTACGGCTGTCATCACGATACCGTTTAACAATTCTGTCGGCTCGACCTTCCCACTCTTTAAAAGTGCGCTCGTACTGCCCGATACAGTTGTACCAATCTTCGTATCTGTGATCCATAGTAAATCCTTAGGTAAAGTTGCCTGTAGCAAATACGGTAGCACCAGCACCAGTAGTAATCTTCCATGCTCCGCTTACTGATTGTGCGTCAAATGTCAGCATATATACGCCAATAGGGGTTGTAGCTGTAGTAAGTGGATAGGATATTGCGCCATCCAATAGTGCTACTGTGCCTGTTGTGGTGGCATTGACAGTAATAATAAGGTTTCCAAGAATATCGCCTTTAGCACCTGTAACCCCTAATACTTGGGCTGTTTGGCTGGCGGCAACGGTTTCGTAAAAGACTGCATAAGGTAGGGCTACGGCTGACATAATTAAATCCTTTTAAAAGTTTGTTTGGGGGTTTCTTTCCACATTTCGTCAAGTGTTACATCTGTTTGACCGACATGAAGTCCTTTAACTCTTGAATCTTTGAGGATAGGGCTGTCCTCGTCTTTCCATACAACCGACAGATAACGGAAAGCATCGGCAGAGTGACTTGTCCAATCATGCTTGGGGCGATCCCGAAATACTTTCTTATCATCATCCCATTCTCTCTGATATTGTCGTAAACATTCGATACCTTCTTCGCATCTATTATCAAACCAACAACGAGTTAATGCAAGCCTTGTTGCCTGTATTCCATCCTGAATTGATAGGTTTGGTACGATTTTTAGGTGCTTTATGTCGATTTTTGTCGCAATTTGTTCGATTATGCTCTTACCACCACTAGCCATAGTTTTAGCCCTAGCGTCATGGGGCAAATAATGATAGCCATATTTATAACCAAACTCATCTTCTTTTTGCTGTAATAAGCCTGTATAAAATGGTACGGCTTGACCATTAGATGAATGGTGATCTAGTACCCGTATCTCACCATACACAACCTGAAACCACCACAGGCTAGTACTGTCATTAAAACCCAAATCCCAAGCTGTGTGGCAGGGAAACATGGGGTCATAGTCTACAGTTGTAATGCGGTCTAAATCGGTGATTCTACGCATCTCTTGACCATAATACGCTCCTAATATAGCTGCTTCAAAACTGCAAAGAAATTCTTGCTCGTACTGGTTACTAGACATAGTGGCTTGAGCATCTAGTAATTCAGCATCAGGCAATAGTCCTGATTGGTCGGCTCTTAGTGTCTTTACATACCAATTAGGGTTCTTTTGGGCTTCGTTATAGATGTCATAGAACGCATTATGACCCTTAGGAGTACCGATAAAGGTAGCCCAGCCTTGTCTATCAGTTAGTAATGGCCTAACGATTTCACCCCAAAGCCGCATTTTCATATCTGCGTATTCGTCTAAAACCACTCCATCTAAGTAAAGACCCCGTAACGCATCAGGATTATCTGCTCCAAACAAGCGAATCTTAGCCCCATTGACCAATTCTATCCATAATTCTGATTGATTAGCTTTAACAATAGCTGGTTCTGCGTATTTTAAAAGGTAGTCCCAAGCAATGTTTTTAGCTTGAGCGTAGTAAGGTGCTATGTAAGCGTAACGGCCATCAGGCTTTTTATCCATAATAGCCCTACGAATAAGATCGGCAATAGTGGCACAGGTTTTACCCTGCCCTCCGATGGCAGACCAGTACGGCCCACCTTTGACTGCGTTGATGGAAGTCTAAGAAAGCATCTCTAGCTTTGTACGGATATTCGTACCTTTTGACTATCTCTTTCAATCTAGGAACTTGTGTTCGTGAATAATCTTAACTGGCTGTTCTTCATCGCCTGAATGCTCAGTTCTAGCCAGCTTGGGTAAATGGTATTCCATGACGCTCTGCAACATACCAAAAGCTTTTTCAGGATTAGGCAAAACAATGAATTTATCATCATCGTTTTTAACGCCATCAGCAACCTGTTCTAGCCACTTTTGCATACTAGGGGCATTACCATCCACGAACTTAGCGATCGCCTCTCTAGCGAGTGCTGTGGACTTATTAGGGCTACCAGCAGGTCTGCCAGCACCTTTAATATTTTTTAATTGTTTATTTTCCATACCTTATCCAAGTGGTTGATTAAGATAGGTTAATTCTACTCTATTTTGTCAATTTGCTGTTGTATTAACTCTTTACGACTAGGGGGTGTAGTCATGTAAGACTTTAATGCGTCTAATGATTTTAGTTGGTCAGGGCTGTATGCCAATGCTTTGTTTATATCTTCAGGCCATTGTCCTACTGTATATCCACGCAAAGCTGAATCCGTAGCGTTTTTAATAGCATCTGCTTCAGGTCTGCCTTCATCTAATGTGGCTTGATAATCTAAAGCGTGTTCTTTTAGCGTTTTAAGTTGATTAGGTGACCAAGATTGCATCAACGCTTCCCTTGTTTGATTAGCCATAGGGTCAATGTGCAACATTTCTGCGGCTAAATCATGATGCGTAAAATCTTTTGGTCTAAATACTTCTACGCCAACACGATCAATTGGTAAAGATAAATGTTTATTAAATCCACCTTCAGGTAATGGCGCACCAGTTTCACCTACTGGATATGTTTCAGCAAAACCCCTATTTTCGACAGGATTTACCACTACCATAGGATTGTGCCTTGCAACAAAAGGATATGCTTGCGTTGCTTGATTAAGCAGATTTGTTGCGTAATCAGCCATTACTTAACTTCTTTATCCAAGTCTTTAAGCTTATTGGCGATCATTTTTCTACGAGCAAGGCGATCAGCTTGGTTTTTTTCAAAGGTAGATTGTTTATGCTCACGCAACATAGCATTTTCTTTAGGGTATTTACGATCCATATGTTTCATTCTTTTTCCTTGATGTACTTATCGTACTGAGCTTCTAACTTAGCTTTGCGTGTGCCTTTAGCGTATTCGCGCTCTGTATTGAGGGCAATCGCTAAAGCCTGCTTCTTACTTTTGCCTGATTTGACCTCAGCTTTGATGTTAGTCCCAACTGATTGGGCAGTACCTGATTTATCGAGTGGCATGATTAACCTTTAAATTTAAGTAAATAGATGGTTGTATCGATCTCTTGCGCGATGTTATCGATAAGCTGAACGATCTCTGAATCGGTAGGCAGGTCTGCCCGCGCGTCTTTTACAAACGACTGTAGCGATTGTAGGTAAGCTAACGGCTCTTTAGGCATATGGTAAGTACTTGGAAATTGGGTTATCTGCCCATATATACCAAAGTAGGTTTCCGCTAATTGGTCTGTAGCCTCGATAATGCTCTCGTAAAAATGACCTAAAGCCTTGTGTTTAGCGTAAGATTTTGTAGCCCAATGAAAAAAATGGGTGTTTGTCCCTGCGTGTAGCAATGTTGCTAGGAATAAAGCCATTGATTTTTCCATAAAACGCTCCTTTTGTGTATTTTATAACACTTTTTGAATAACGCCTAGTGCGCGAAGGGCAGCTTCAACGCTGTCTACACGACTAACTGCACCACCCTTCCATTTGGCTATAAAGTCTAGCTGGTCGGGGGTATATTTGGCTTTGCTATCTTTTTTGATCTCCATAAGTAGCGTTTCGCCTTCATAACCGACAAGAAGATCAGGGCAGCCATGCTTCATAGCTGCTAAAGAAACAACACTTGCGCCAGCATCACGCAATGCTTTGACTATTTCTTTGTGATTTGTGTCTATTCGTGCGTATGTCATTGATTTACATTTAAAATAGATTAGTATTAGCTAACTTTACACCAAAAAGGCATTTATGCAAGGTTACTGGATAGAAGATCAAGATTTTATAACCCTTTGGAAGAAAATTGGTAGTCCAGTAGAAATGGCCAAAGAACTTAAATGCGATATACGCTCTGTATATAACAGGCGCAGGTCAATAGAGTTTCGTTTAGGCATAGAATTGCCGACTACTAAAGACGCTCGATATAACCAAGTAAAAGAAGTTAAAAAAATAGAACAAACTTCAGGTCATATTCGCAGGGGTATAGACATTAAAGACAAAGGCAGAATAGTTGTTTTTTCGGACGCTCATTTTCAACCAAATGAAGTTACCCCAGCGTATAAAGCCCTTTTAAAGATAATTAAAGAGTTTAAAAGTGAATTAAAGGCGGTGGTGGCAAATGGCGATATGTTTGATGGAAGTCAAAACAGCGCACATAAACGAATCCAATGGTCGCAAACCCCTACTGTCAAAGAAGAATTGGAAGCTTGCCAAGAGTTTATGACAGGCATTGAAAAAGCTGCCCGTAAAGATACCCCGCTTATATGGTGTCTTGGTAACCACGATGCCCGTTTTGAAACATTTTTGTCTAATAGCGGTGCAACATCCTATGAGGGAATACAAGGGTTTTCGTTGAAAGACCATTTTCCCATGTGGAAATCATGTTGGTCATTCTATGTAAACGAAGATACCTGCATAAAACACCGTTGGAAAGGTGGATTTGGGGCTACAAGAGCCAATGCCCTGCAATCGGGGATCAACTATATCTGCGGGCATACGCACAATTTAAGTGTGTTCCCAGTAACCGATTTAAACCCAGCATTTAATATGGGTACACGCTGGGGCGTACAAACTGGTACGCTTGCCGATGTTCATTCTGATGCTTTTGTGCATTACACGGAAGATTCTCCTACAGATTGGCGTTCAGGCTTTGTATTGTTATCGTGGGAAAATGGCAGAATGTTAATGCCTGAAATGATTATGGTTAGTGGTGAAGATGAATACGAATTTCGTGGGCAAATTCATAAAGTATGAAGCTTAATCCTGAAGCCATCCGTCATGCGTATGCAAGCCTGTGTTGCTTGTACCCGTTTACTAAATGGAAGCTTCCGTTACCCGAAGAAATAGATTTTCAAATATTGCACGATACAGAAATAATGGGCAGTTACCAGCTAGATACAGGGGGTGACTACGAACATACTATAACTATCAGTTCTGCTCGTTGTGGACACTATGCAACAATGTTTTCAACCCTTTGCCATGAAGTAGCCCACATGAGCTTTTATCGTTGTAAAGGTGATAAGTGGGCGCAACATGGAAAAGCATTTCGTACCCGTTGTCATCTTATTGCTAATGAGCTTGGTTTAGACCCTTTAGAGCTTTAATGTATATACATTGTATCTACCGAGCCATAAAGTAAAGCCCAATATTGGCTGTAGCGTAGGATATATAGGTTATTCCCATAGGGGTGTTACCTTTAACAATCTGTTCTATACCTATATAGGCATAAATCGCGCCCGTAACAATTATTAACCAACTACTCAATTAATCTCTCCGTTTGCTCAAGTAATTCTTCTTCCGTGATAGCGTACTCCCGCTCAAAGCGTTTTCTACCCATTCCGTGAATACTGGTATTTGATCCTCGATGGTGATAGGGACACAAGCCAATAACGGGTGCTTGAGCGCGAGGGATGTTACCTCGTCTAATGTGATGCAATTCACATTCCGTTCCCTCGTTCTTTTGATGCCTACATAATGAGCATCCCAGTTCAGCAATTTTTCGGTACTTTTCTTTTTCAAGCTTAGTGGCCATTGATATAGTCTACTGTTAGCTGTTCTAACTTTTCTGCGGATTCAGCAATATCTACGCTTAATTCAAGCATTTGCGTTGGGTTTGCACCTCTAAGTGATTCTTCATACATTTTGCACAACAGTTTAAGGATTAAAAATTCTTCGGCTACTTTTAATGTCATTTTAAAATCCTGTCTTGATTACGGTTTGATACTTCTAAAGTTTGCCAAGTGGCGTGTCTGAGGCGGGCTGCTTCTAGTTCCCATTTTAATTTTTCTGCGTTCTCCGTAGCCGCACCAATGGCTTTACACAAATCTTGATAATCTTGACTTCGATACGCCTCACGCTCCTGCGCCCCAAGAGAAGGTTCAGTAGTTTGTGCCATTTTAATAGCTTTGAGGGAACTTTTATACGCCTCGAGTTGCGCCAATTCGCCTTTAGCTTGTGCATATTTGCCTGCGTTTTCTAATATAAAGTCTATACATTTATTGGGGTCTATCTCTCTCATATTTTTTTAAATACAAATATTGGTTCGTATTTAAATCCCCCTTTTGTTATGCTAGATAATTGCATTTTTAATATTTCAACAAGTTCAAACTTTTCTTCACCAGCAATTCTTACGGTGTCATCTTCAAGGGTTTTGTGGGTTACTACATTGGCTATGTTAATAAGCATAAAACCATTATCTTTCAATGCTTTATGGCAATTTTGTATAGTTTTACGCAAAAAGTTTTCATTCCAAGATTCATTGGTATCGTAAGCTACATAACTTTGGGTTGCTTCATCTGTGTATCGTTCAGTATCAAAGTATGGTGGTGATGTAAAACAAAGGTCTACAAGTTCATTAGGTACAAAATTTTCACTACCTATTTGATGTAATTCAACCTCAAAGTTTTGACAAAAATCTTTTTTAATTTTTAACAAACCCTGCATAGTTGGGGTAGATGGGTCAGTACCTATATATTTTTTAACTGATCCGCTGGCTAAAGCACCAATTAACCTACCGCCAAATCCACAAGACATATCCCAAACAACACCGTTGTTAGCATATTTACGGTATATACCTGATGCGGCACTAGGTCTAAAATTAGATACTCGTTGAACTCCTGAATAAGTACGCAATGCTTTTCTGTAATTAGCGTCACTTATTTCACCGTTTTCACCAACAATTTTTTCAGTACCCCATTTAATACGGCTAACAATAGCCTTTTTAAGCAATTCATCATTGTTAAATACATCCAATGCAGTTTTCATTTTTCTTGTTCTAATTTCCCAATGATGGGGAAAATAAGACCAAGCAAGACCCATACCATGCAAAGTTTGTCGAACTACACCGTTTTGCACAATTGAATCTAAATCAAACTTTTTAAGGTTGTTAAGTTCCCGTAATTTTTCTTCCATTGGTAAATCATAGTGTGGAAAACCACGCTGTTTGCAATAAGCAAAAACTTTATCAATCATTTTCCTAATCTCTTTTTAATTAACATTTTTATTTCCGCTTGGGTGTCGGGGTTTTCTTCTATTAACTTAACAATTGCATCCCAGCCACGCTTTTTTGCTACACCAATATACCAATCTACTAAGTACGCTTGTTTAACTGCCTTAGGTCTATGTATGATCCCGTGAATCATTCCTGCAAACGGGTCAGGCTTCAAATTGTTTTATTTTCTGACTAATGCGTGATCTTAACGCTTGCCAGCCTTCACCAGCATAGGGAGTTATACCTACTTCTTGGGCTTTTTTGATAGTAAGTTCTTCTGTAGCGTAAAAAGGCAGTTCGGGTTTCTTTAACGGCTCTATGTCAAGTTCGTCATCATACCGCCCAGCCCGTAACCAGCTTGCAGGATATGGTATGTAATCCTTAGCGGTTTCTTTTACTTTCCAGTATTTGAGATGCTGTGGCAAAGCTTCTATGGCTTTTTCTTGTTCATCGGTAGTCATAGACTTCCAAGCTTTTTCCGCGTCTTTACGCGCCATTTTACGGGGGTACAAACCATAAAACACATCAAATGTCATTCTACGCCCTGAGTTAATAATTGAATTTTAGAAATGATGTCATAAATGTATTTAACATCGTTTAAAGATAGCTGACCAAGTAATTGCAAAATTTTAATTACCGCGATGTCGTTGTCTAACGGCTGGGGTTTAACTATAGTTTCGATCATTTACTTGTTCTCTTAACGCGGCACATTCATTTTCTAACATTTTTATGTGATCTGCTTCTTGATTTTCGGCAAACTTCAAAATAGGCTTATCGAGAGCAAGTTTAGCTAGTTCGATGTAACGATCAACTTCTAACCTATCTTCCCCGCCAATGGCAGCTTTACTATGACCTATAGGTTTACCCATCGTGTCATAAAAAACTTCGCGAATTTCAAAGTAATCTTCGTATTTGTTGCTCATGTTTACTAATCGTAGATTCCAAGACATTTCGTACTCCAATCTAGTTAAGATATTTGAAGTATATGTTAAGTTTGCTTAATGTTTATAGGTGTTTACCCTATGTGTTGTATTTTTGCCATAGGTTGCCCAAAGGTGATAAGCACCACATCTATTCAAGAAGTTAAATCCTGTACTTGAACTAATGCTACCGAAGTTAATGTTCAATCGATATAAGGTTTGTCTATCACCATTGTCCTTATAACTTGTGCTGTACCCATTTAAGTCAGCGCGGCTTGCTATCAGGTGTAGATAAGCCGATGTATCCTTCCACGCCACCCAGTTAGGTGCTTAATATCGTTTGGAGTACGAATAAGAATAGGGATAAAAAAAGGGTTTTAGGAGTAACTTTATGATAGAACGGCTTGGGAAATGCCTCTTTACTTCATTTCCTAAACCCACAAAGTCACTTCTAAAACCCTATTTATCAAGTGTTCTATTCCTCAATAGGTCTATTGTATACCAAGTCTTTCAAAATTAAAATCCCCGTGAAAGCCAAAAGTCGTAATATTTGACAATTCGCGTTCAAAACTAAAGTACCTAGCCAGTTCTTCAGGTGCAAATTTTATGCCTTGATTTTCTAAAAAGTCCCTGTTTACATGACAAATCAAGTCATCTTCGTTCTGATCTATGTATACAAATTCAGGCTGGGCGGTTAATTCACATAATCTTTTTGAGCGTAGACTAAAGCCACCATTGCCTACCCGTTTGCCTTCTTCGTGCCAATGCCATACCGCGCCAATGTAGTCATAGTCTAAAAAAGTAGGATGCCAAGCATCAGGATTGATGATGTACCCATCCCATTGCACAATTAAAACAAAGTCCGTGTGAATGTGTTTATGTAGTTCTTGGATGATAAATTTGCTATATGCTTGACGGCTATTGATTTGAGGGTCATTTATAAAGACTTCCCCGCCAAAATTAAAATATTCCCTACATTTGTCAAAAGCTTTTTTAGCGCGGTCAGGTTGCACCGAATCAATACAACATAGCGTAATGTTGTTTAATTTAACTCGGGCCATATCATTTTATAAGAAAGCGGAAATAGGTTTTTTCTAGACCATAAACCGTGACTTTCTTTTTCTAGCGTGGCGGCTAAGATCACCAGTTTGTCATAGGGAATAACCCCATTTTGCCACATTGATACGGCTGGAACGCTTACACCTACTAGGTTTGCTACTTTTGTAGGGCCACCCAAAAGGGCAATCATTGTTCGTGTTGAAGTTTTATCCATAAGCTATCTTAACATTTTTACAACAAATTTCAAATAAAGTATTGCAATCCTATTTAAGTTGGCTTAATATCTAAATACGGCAAATGCCGTGATAACTAGGAGAAACTCAAATGAGTGAGCAAGAGCAAGACTTCAACAGCTTCCAAGAACATTTGGAACGCATCTTTAAAGACCTTGAGGATGGGGTATTTTTATCCGCAGATGAAATTGGTGATCTACGCTATGCGTGTGGACTGCCATCGCCAATTCGTAACGCTAGTGTACCCCCCGTGTTGCGTGATGTTATTAACGATTTCAGCAATTGTTTTGGCAACCCTTTAAATAATTTTCCTTCAATATGGACAAAAAAATGATTATTTCAGATAACAGCAAAGAATTTAAGATAGCCCCAGCAGGGTTGCATATGGCACGGCTATATAGCATCATTGATTTAGGCCACCAAGCTACCGAATGGGCTGGCGAAACCAAGATTATGCACAAAGTCGTACTGACTTGGGAATTGCATGGCGATGACGATACAGGCGCACCTTTAAAGACCGATGACGGCAAGCCGTTAATTGTGTCTAAGCGTTATACCGTCAGTCTTGGGGATCAGGCGCGGTTGCGTCAAGACCTTGAAAGCTGGGGCAATAAAAAAATGACTACAGAAGATCGTAAGAATTTTGACCTAAAATCTTTGTTAGACAAATTTTGCATGGTCAATATTACCCATTCAGAAGATGGCAAATACGCCAATATTAGTGGTATTTCTCCTGTTCCTTCTGCCCTTCGCGGTGCTATTCCAGCAGGCATCAATCCTACTAACCATTTTTGGTTGGCAGAATTTGACCAAGCCAAGTACGATGCGTTGCCAAAATACTACAAGGAAAAGATTACCGAAAGTAGTGAGTGGCGCGGTCAGCAGGAGCGTGAAAAGAACGCACCTAAGATTGAAGATGACGATTTATCAGAAGTCCCCTTCTAATGATAGTCAAAGAAAAATCACAGGGATCACAACATTGGTATACCCGTCAGGGAACGCCTGCTTATACCACCATCGGTAAAACTGGGGAAAGACCTACTACCTTGCGTGATGCAAGGAAAGAAGGGCTTTTGCCCAGCACTACCACAATCATTAATGTTTTGGACAAAGCGGGTTTAACTAATTGGAAGTTACAACAAGTTTTGTTATCTGCTTTAACGCTGCCTAGAGAGCCACAGGAAAGCGAACAGGATTGGTTGGCTAGGGTTATGAAGGACAGCCGAGAAACGGGTTACAAAGCCGCCAATCGCGGTACTGAAATTCACGGCATTATTGAAAGCTGGTTTGAGCAAGTGTATATGCCTGAAAAGCCAGCTTACCTTGATGCTATTGATAAAACTTTAAAAAATGCGTTTGGTGAACAGGCATGGTTGTGTGAAAAATCGTTTGCTCACCCGCTTGGCTACGGGGGTCGTGTTGATTTAATGGCAAAACCAACTAACGGTCAAGGAACGGGTTATGTTGTAGATTTCAAAACAAAAGACATTGATTTAGACAAAGTTGATGTATATTTTGAGCATGAGTTACAGTTAGCGAGCTATCGCGAAGGCCTAAATTTGCCCAACGCACGGTGCGCCATACTATTTGTCAATGGCACGACTAACCAAGTAAAATTAGTAGAAATAGAAGAAGCACAACTTCAAAAGAGTTGGGATTGCTTCCAGCATTTGTTAAGGGTCTATCAGATCAAGAACAACTTGTAATAACGGGGGAAAGCATCACGGAGCAAGTACCCCACTTTATTTAGGGCGTTAAGCCGCATTTTGTATACATATTGATACCTATGTGTATAGTTATTGACAAAAAGCATACATATCAGCAGTCTTGTAGACATTTTTGTAAAGTTTTGCTGGCTAATTGTAAAGTTAATGACGCATAAATAAGTTCTTAACCCACTTAATGCAACATATCTGATGCTTTTTAAACTATTAACATACTTTTGTACACGCTAACATTGTGTGTGTTACTCATAATTTACAAATTGCGGTAAATGTATAACATACGATACATTTTGTTGTATTTTTACACTTAGGGTTTTCCTTAAATAAAATGTATTGACAAGGTTAAGCTAACTTAATAAACTGGGTGTACTCAATAACGAGTGAGATAGAAAAAGGAGCATCAAATGAAAGCACCATTTATGTGTAATGTTGTAATTGGCGATACATGGATCGATGTACACGGTCACGGCATTGAAAATATTGAAGAAGCATACATTCACGATACAGACATTGATGTTTGGGAAATGTTGCACTCATTGAACTTTGACAAGTTCGTATCTAAAACCCATGATGTAATGTTAGGAGTTTAAGATGAAAGACTTTATCGGAAGTTGTTTATTAGGGGCTTTGCTAGGTTGTATGTTTGCATACGGTGTACCAGCTAAAGCACAAACTTATCCCGTTACTAATGCAATGGGCTACAACATGGGTTCGGTTCAAATACAAGGTAATACCGCCCAGTTTGTAAACCCTATGGGCTACACAACGCAAACGGCTACTATCTACCCTAACCAAGTTATTATACAAACGCCAAACGGTATAACAACTAGCGTAATCGGTAACACAAGCTATTCAATACCCCCTAGCCCACCAACAGTACCAACGGTGAGGGTTTTGCAATGAAAGAACTTAACGCTTACGCTATGGCAAAAAATGGCGAATATAACCCATTTATGCAAGCTAGAACTAGCGATCCTTACACATCGCATTTAGCGGCACAGGCTATGAACCCATCAGCCCACTACGCTTTAATAATTGACGCTTTAAAAGTTTGTCCAGCAGGTAAAACTTTGATTGCTAAAAGGGCTGGATTAGACCATAACCAAGTATCTAGAAGATTAAATGAACTAGAAAAGCAAGGAATCATTGGTCTAACTGGCAAAACTGTAAAAAGCGACACTAATCGTCAAGAAAGGGAATGGTTTTTAATATGAACGCAAATGAATTAGCTGATGCTGTTGAGGGTGCTGGCGATAACAGCTTTAATAACCAAGCCGCCACAATGCTACGCAAACAACAAGAAGAAATAGAGTATTGGAAAGAAAAGTTTGAAAAAGCTATGGAGTTAAATAAATGAGCAATGAACCAGTAGCGTGGAATGAAGAAGAATTTAACCATATTGCGTATAGCTATCGTTCATGGCTGGCTTCTGACCCTAAAGGTGTATCAGAAAGGTATCAAGAATTGGTTAATTATGTTCAATCCATTACTCATCCAGCAAAGACACTAACAAATGAGGAAATATTGCAAGTTCGTAAAGATTTAGATTGGGAAACTGATGAATGGATTGACTTTGCTAGAGCAATACTAAGAAAAACACAAGAATGAGTACACGCACAGTAGGAATGGTAGGCAAAACCTTTAAATCGGCTTCTGAGGCGTTTAAAGACGCTGACTATGCAACCGCCATAGAAACACCAGCAAAAGGCGAATATAGCTGGTTTTGGGGCTTTGTAGTGGCTTTAGCTGCCGTAGCTGTATTTGGATACTGCTTTTACTTAACAATCAGCCGTTTTTAAGCATTTGTAACGCTTCTTGTTCTTCCCTGTCTACCCGCGCAAGCCATCCCTTGCCAAAGATAGGGAAAGATTTTAATGAACGGTAGTATTCCCGCCTAGTTTCAGAGAATTTTGAAATAAGAGTTGCGTTATTATTTGCGGAAATAACGCTTCTTGTTGCTTGGCCAATAACTCCGTCAGGTACACATCCAATAGCTGACTGAAGCAATTTAACGCTTCTACCTGCCCCTGCATTAACTCCCATTGAAAACACAAGATAGTTGATTCCTCTAGGTAATACTTCTGCATAACAAGGTTTCCAGTATCGTTGTTCATACAATGGGGATACATCTTCTTTAGTTAAGTTTTTAAGAGTTGTTACGGGATGTCCTACCCATTCTTCCCAAACAGCTTTAGTAACGCCTAAATTTGTTTCACCGCCCGAATCGCCAACAAGACCATGTGATCCTGTCCAGCCACCTTCTGATTTTAAGACTAAATCTAAACATTCTTTAAAACTCATTTAATTCCTGCCACTTCTAGATACCAACGCTGAAGTTCCGTAAGCATCAAGGTAGTTTGGGCGCAGTCAGCAAATAAGTTGTTGGTGGGGATAAAAGAAGTTGGCTTGGTGGGATCGGGAACGCTGGACAAGCTGTTGGAACTGGGTGAGCGCACCCCGTTAGCATAATACTGGCGTAGCAAATCCAATTTAGCGGTATATTCACTTTCTATGCCTTTCTTGACTAATTCGTGTTGTTTTTGGATGGATTCAACTTTTGCTTCTTGTGCTTTAGCAGCGTTATTAACTTCTCGTTTGTAGTCGTTAAAATCACGGTTGCGTAAGCCCCAACCAACAGCAAAAGCCCCAAGTAAAATAAAAACAGCAATACCAAGTTTTGCATAATCGATCATTGTGAGAATTTTTTAGAAAGTAAATCTTCAAACAAACTAATTGCACGGCTGCCCATATGTCCTGATACGCCTACTAAAGCAGCAGTAATCAATGGTGAAAACCCTGCGTTTTCGCATAGCCAAAATGTAATAATGCCAGTAAAAGCAGAAGTAGCAATTTCGCCCATAAATTCAGCAA
>Ga0209188_1001885_pt1 | contig 16109 bp, 18 predicted proteins | sample C_130625_EF_Meta_FD_187307 | JGI IMG/M metagenome (GOLD analysis project Ga0209188, IMG submission 187307) | Freshwater microbial communities from Lake Croche, Canada to study carbon cycling - C_130625_EF_MetaG (SPAdes) (version 2) | ecosystem: Environmental > Aquatic > Freshwater > Lake...
GGCTGCATATCGGCATGGTTTAGGTCTACCAAATGCTCGATGTGCAAACGTGTTTGCATCAGTATCACATCCGGGGCTTGTAAAAGTCATGGAATGGTCAGAGGAAGAACTGACCAAGGGATGGGAGATGTTTCAATGTCTCCTTAATTTTTGGAAACTTAAAAACAATTTTGGGGTATGAAATGGCAGATAAAATTTACAAAGTGAATGGTCCCGCTGGCGAGAAACTGGTCTTTGCGCCGAACAAGAACGCAGCAATCTCGTTCGTTGCCGGCCAGACGTATCAGGCTTCGCTTGTCTCAAAACTCGATCTGATCCGTCTTCTTGGAGAGGGTTTTAAGATCGAACACTCGACGCCTGTAGCATGAACCGCGAAGAGGTCATTGATACGTTCGTTAACCTCTTCCTTGAGGGTGACTACGACTTTCTGGAAGACGACCTTGTGAAGTTGGCAAACGCCTTTATTGATAAGGCCAAGCCAGCGATCGTCGAGGAAGAGCGCCGGGAATGTATTAACGTCGCCCGTGCATACAATGCACTGGTGGCTGACAAGATCCTTGAGATTCGGGGGTAAAAAAATCCCCCTCTGGCTTACACCGGAGGGGGTGAACTGGTCGGGGGACCAGAGGGGAGATTCTTACTGACCGAATGCCTGAAGGCCGCCGGCCACTTGACCAATATCTAACGGGTGCTCTCTTTGATATTGCTTCGCACGCTCGTAAATTTTTTTCGGATCAGTAACGTATTTTGCGATTTTTGGACCATATTCCGAAGCAAGATCGACTGCTTCAGGGGCCAAACCAATCATTGATACTGCAGCACCGGGAGCTTGAAGACCGGGAATCATTGTGCCCAAACCACCTAAGGCACCTATTCCTTTTGCATAAGTTCGCCAGTTCTTGTGGCCTCCTTGTTCGTCCCAAAGTTTTTTTGCCTCAAGTGCATTAAAAGCAGCGCCCAATCCGCCAAGTGCTCCGAGTCCAATTTTCCCGGCCACAGGGGCAACACTCCCAATCCCCCTGCCAATTGCCTGAGCCGGTTGGATAACTACTTTATTTGTCAGAGGCGTACTTGAATTGGGAAGGTACTTTGATAAGTCAGCGGCGGCCCTTGCTGGACTAATCGTTTTTGTGATTTTCGCAGCCGGTCTGCCAGTCCTTTCAATAATTTTTTTATCGTACTCGGCCTCTTTTGCTTTTATCAAAGCAATTTGTTTTTGAGCCTGAGACATTGTGTTAATTTTTATGGGCTCCGCATTTGGATTCCCACGTTTTGCTATTTCGTGTGCAATTTCTTCAAGTTGCTTGGTATATATCCTATGCCCCTCGGGAAATTGAGATTTGATGTAAGCATCCAAACCTCTTTTGCCGGAAGCAAACAATGGCCTCTCTTCAGCAAATGATGTCCAAGGTCTTCCTGTAAGTTGATTAACGTAGTTGCCTTTTTGCTGAAAAGCATTCGCAGCGGCGGTACCTTTAGCTCCTAATGCAGCACCACCCAACAATACAATGTCACGCGCATCAGAATCGCTGTCCGCATTTGTAGTTTCATGCCCAGCATCAGGAGGAACCGGAGGATTGACATTCGGATTTTCTACGGGCGGCACTCCCGGTACAATCTCATTCCCATGCAGGTCTTTATTCGTAGTATCTGTTTGTTCAGTCTGAGTGGGTTGAGCAGCAGGTTGCCCAGTTGATTGGGCTGCAGGTTGCTTAGTAGTTGATGCAGCCGGCTTCGCTTCAGGAACCTGAGTGGGTGTTGTTTCGCTTGCTTGATCGGTCAGCGGATAGTTTCGATGAATGCTTGAAACATACCCCACAGATTCTTCGGGAATATCTTCGACTTTCCCGGTCTTGAAAAATGAATGATTTGGCCCAGCATTATATGCAATTGCGGCTTTTGTTTTGTCGCCTCCAAATTTGTCAAGGTTTTGTTTTAAGTACCGTATTCCGCCCTCAATGTTTTGGTCTACATTGTTGGGATCTACTTTCAATTCCTTGGCGGTTGCTGGCATTAACTGCATTGGTCCGATTGCACCAACAATCTCGCCCTTTTTGTTTCTTGAAATGCCTTCTGCTTTAAATCTATTTTCAGTATAGGCCACTGCCAAGGCGTAGTTTGGGTCTATGCCTTGGCGTTGAGCTTCAAGAACTACCTTCTGAGCAATCTTGATTTGATCATCAGTCAGCTTGTTTATATCCATCAAGCCATCGTCTGTCTTCTTGCTCATTTTAGACCTTTAGCTCTTTCAAGAATTTGTGCAGCGAACCCTCCGGAGACCGAGGGCTGAGTTGCACTAGGCGAACTTGGTTTCGATTCCTGAGGCGTTGCATCTGGATTTCTGTCTACATCAAAAAACCAAGGCAAATTTTGGCCAACTACCCCTGTAGCAACACGTCTAAGTTGTTTTTCTTGATCTGATTTTAATTTCAAAAAGCTCCTATAAAACTGGTCGCCTCGTGTATCTATTCCTTTGCGTGTGGCTTCTCTCAGATACGAATAAGCATCAATATCAGATCTTGCTTTGTATCCCATCATGTCAATCATGCCAACAAGGCCAAGCTGGCTATTGGTAATGCCGGGATGCGCCGCGTAGGACATTTTTCGAGATGCATCTGTCGGGGTAACTTGAGTGGAAGCAAAATTTACTTGATTATTTGCAAGCTCCATTGCCAGTTTTTCAAACTGAGCTTTCGATTCCGGGGAAAATTTATATTGTCTTACATAAGCATCAATTTTTGCCCCAAGCTCGCCAAACTTTCCATCATTTATTGCTTTTGCAAGTACGTCATAAGAATTGTTGCCGCCGAAAATATCTAGCAGCATTCCCATCTGTTGCATTCCATTACGTTTTATGCCGTCCTTGTCAATTACATCTGGAAGACCCTTGCCAAGCGCCAAGTCTCGAATTTCTGCGCCATTTGTGAGAACTGGAAGTGCCATATCGGCAGATCGTTTCAATCGATCTTCTTCGCTCAAACCACGTTCTGTCTGGGCATTTTGATATTTTGCTGCCTCCCTGACTTTGTCTGCAACTGGCAACTGCTCCCAATATTTCGGATCGACGTTAGGCGGTTTTGCGCCTGACAGAGAACTGTCTCTTGCAGCAATTAGTTCTGCGCGCTCGGTTTCTGTTTTTGATGGATCGGCAAGAGCGATTGCCGTATTTGTCATTGAATTTTGAAGTTCGGGAAGCTCTCGTGCGGCAGTGCCGGCGGTTATAGCCATGCCCATTCTTTCTTTTACACTTGGCATTAATGAATCAACGGCTGCAGCAATTTCAGTTGCCGGCCCAAGTGCTTTTACAGATGCAAGTCTTTCTGGCGTCGGATATTTGCCAGCTTTAATTTCTTCCCGTATTTGATTCCACAAGTCTTTTTGTTGCATCCGCTGATTCATCCCAATTTCGGCTTGGGTTGAAAGGACACGCATTCTTGCAACGGGCTCAATGTTTTCGCGTTGCTGTTCAATGTTTTCGCCCATTGCTTCAGAGGCGCTTCCAAGGGACGCAAGAAATCCTCCAAGCTGAGGCTTGGCAAAGCCTGCTGCTACTTTGAACCAATTTGGATTGTCGTATCGATGCGCCAAAGCTTCCGTTGCTTCGTCAATCGATGACTTCAGCTTTTTGTAATCTTCTGCACTTGCCCCTTCAGGATTAACATTAGCTAGCCCACCAACAAATTCAGTTTTGGTATTTTTGGGATCTGAAGTAAGTCCAGCCATTTTTATTTCCTCGGCAGTCCGCCGTAATGGCGGAGTGAACTGCAACCAACCTTACCAATTCGAATCAAACCGCCCTTGGCCTTGACTATAGGAAAACCGTATTCGTCGGTTTCTGGCTCATTCGACGGTGGTTTTGCGCCAAAGCACAGAGCACCCTTGATCTTGCACAGCAGAGTAGGGTACTTGCACAGAATGCCTGCTGCACCAGAGCCGACTGCACCCGCAGCCGACAGAGGCGACATATTCATCGTCGTCTTGACGCCGGTCGGGATCTGAGCACCTTGGAGAAGACCGGCAAGCTTTCCATACCTCGACAGAGCAAAGCACTCGGCATTCTGTTGAATCGTCTGGCACTGGGCACCGAGGTTCGCAAGGGCGTCAATGCAAGCAATGTTCTGCTGGCTTCCCGACGTTCCGAGAGTTCCGTAGCCAAGTCCCGTTTGGGTCTTCGTCTGAGCGCACTGGGCTTCAGCGCCGCTCGCCGTCTGACCCAGTTGACCCAAGAGCGATCCGCGTTGACCAGCGGCCTGCAGGGCGCTTCCATAGGCTTGGTTGGTCATGCAACCGATCTGCTTATTCAGATCCTGAAGAGCGTTCTGACGAACCTGACCGAGAACTTGAGCACCACGTTGAGATCCAAACTGACCCGACCCGACAAGGCCTGCAGTGGCCATTGGATCAAGGTTCTGTTGGATGTTCCGCTGCCCGATATCCGATACATTCTGGACTGCGTTCTTCAGGTACGGGCTCATGTAGCACTGAGCCACTTGACCCGGATTCATCTCCATCGCCGCCGTCAGATACGGTGCGGCAGCACCAGAGACATCTTTCGTTGCAGCGCAACCCAGAACCCCTAGACCGCTCTGAAATGCCGGTTGATACTTTCCTGCATTTTGAGCGGCAGTCTGGAATGCCTGCTGCTGGAGGGGCGTGGCTCCAACGTACTTCGCACCCTCAGCCGCCTTCGTTCCACTTGATGCAAGGTTGCTAAGGTAGTCGGTATAAAACTGGGGTGCGGTAGTCTGCTTACACGCACTTGATTGAAGTAGGTTGGCCATTTATTTTCCCTTCCCGATATATTGAGCGGGATCTTTTGCCTTTGGCGGAATCTTGTTCACCGGGGCACCTCGTTTATGAGCCCTGAGCTTCTCTCGGAGGCCATCAAGGATCTCTGAACCACGCCTATTATCACCGCCACCCAAAGCCGTGACAAACCCCGCATCGAATACATACTCGCCATCAGCGATCTTCGCAGGGACAGGATTTGCCTGACCACCAGACTTGTACTTGATCCGCTTATGGAAGCCCTCAAGAACCTCTTTTCCGGCCTTACTAGAGCCATCACCGAGGGCTGAGACAGTCTCGGCGTCCATGACGTAGTCTCCATCGTGGAGCATCGCAGGGATGTCGTCAGACTGGCCGGTACCCTTACCGCAGGCGTAGTGCCCGGTAATACCGGTGATGAACTCGGGACGATGTCCATGAGGCGCTGCAGCGGCGTACTTCTCGGGGAGGCCACCTTGAGCCATGCCCATGTGTTTGATCCGCTTGATCTTGGCAAGGTCAGTCTTAATACCGGGGTTCTGGCTGGTCAAGATCATTGGACGATCGTCGATATCTTTCGACTGCGGGAACAGATTCTTCTCGCTGAAGCTTTCTTTCAGAAGGTCTGATAAGGATCCACCGCTTGCGGCCATAACAGGAAGGCCACCGGTATCACCCGGTGACATCTGGTGGTAGACCTGAGCCAAGTCATACTTGTTTGCGCCACCGCCACCACCAGTCAGAAATGATTCAGTGGTATCGAGAGTCGGGTCGGTATATGGGTTCGATCGATTACTCTGGCCACCCTGACCCCCACCCTGACCGCTTCCTTGACCGCTTCCCGTAGGTTTCTTTGTCAATGACCTTGCGGTTTGGGCAACTTTTGCCAGATTGCTGGGGGTGGCATATCTGGCTGCGGTGTCCAGCAAGCTTGGCGAGGCGGCAGACGACAATGCGGCCTGTGCTCCGGCTAATGTCTCGGGACCACCAAAGGTAACCCCAGATCCGAAACCGGCAGCATCCGTCAAGGCACCAGAACCTGTAAATGCTGCTGGGGCATTGGCCATCGTGACACTACCCAATCCACCTTCAACAGCAGGAGCGGTAGCGGCACCAGAAGCCAATAAGCCGGGAATGAACTCGGCCGCTGCGCCCCCAGTAATTCCGGCCAGCGCAGCAAGGGCGACGGGATTGTGCCCAATGTCCTGCACCATATTCTTAAAGAAACCACCGCTTCGGTGATTACTATGTGCTGCCTGATTGGCGTCGTCCTGAGCCTTCCACGCTTGGCCTTCTGGGGTTGCTAGAAATGCCGCAAACTTTGCATCTTCTGCCGCCCAGTCATAAAGTTGATTTCGTTCTTGGTACGGTACTACCTCACCACTTTCAAGTACGTTATATCGCGTAATGAATGGTTTTGACGGATCAGCTTCTTCTTGGATTCTATCTCCTCCTCCGTAAACCATTCCGCCATCGTCAAACACCTGCAATCCGCTTTTGTACATTTTCACACCTGAAGATTCATGATTCCGCACATCGCTTTTGCCCAGTCCTGCCAGTGATCAAAAGGCCTATGGTCTGGGATTCCTGAATTGACGAAGTATCCAATCCCGTTCATACCATCCACCCAGTCACGCCAACGCTCTTCTGGGATAGTTCCCAACTGGTTCGCACCAAAAAGTTCGAACATCAGTCGGCAATACTGATCCCAATCCATCCCGCGAGGATCGTAGGCAACCATTACGGATTCCCGGTCCCGCGAACATCACCGGTTTCGATGTTGAGAACCACCCGGCCCATGAAGTAGCTGCCGCCGGTTTGATTGCTCGTAAACTTCAGTTTCATCAAGCGACGCTGTTCTTTGAGGTCAATTTTAAGCGTCGATGATGAGAAGATGTAAGGCGCAGATTCAACCTCAACATCGTCAGCAAAGCCCTTACCGGTGACGGTCATGCTCATGTTGCCCTGCTGAATGAAGTCGGGCTCAACGCGATCCAGTCGAGTCCATAGGTTCTCACCAGCACCTTGAGAATTTCCAACCAATCCTGCAGCCGATCCCAACACATTCGTCTCAAAGAACGAATTGACCGCATTGACGTTGTTCAAGTAGATCTGATCTGTACCACTTTCGTGAACCCAGATGGTGTAGTTGTTGGTCGAGTTCTGTACGTTCCCGGCCCAGATCGGTTTGGCAAACACATCCGAGAAGTAACCCGCCGATCGCGTTGCGCCGTCCGAGAGTCCAGCGTCATACCAGCACTTGTCCCTGACGTTGTAGATGATCGCGTCGTTGCACTCTGTAGATGATCCTCTGGGGTAGAACCACCAGATCTCACCCCAGCGCGGAACCTTAGATGCCCACACCTTCTGCCTTTGAGCAAGGTTTAGCCCGTCAAAGAACCAGTTCATGTTCTGGTTGTTTTGTATTTCTTGGACTACACCGTTGTACATCAGGAATCGATCAACCCCGATCCAGTAGTAGATCCCGTCGTACTCAATGACTGATGACGACGACATAATCGAGGACTGAGAACTGATGAGGTCGTACTTCCAATAGACCGTTGAGCTTCCCACCGTCTGAGGGGCATAGGAGACTCGTATAACGCTGTCAAGGCTCCAGAACAGACCCGATGGACTCGTGGTACCACCTCGCAACGCCAAGCCCTTGACGATCTTGTTAGACGCCACGTTGTTTGCGTTAGCGTCTGCAGAGGTCCAGTTATTGAAGTTCCCCGCAGAGCAGTTCTGGATCAGTCCGTAGTTCCCATACACAAAAAGGTATGGGTACAGCATCACGCATCCACCAGAGACGCTGATGTTGTTGTCGAAGGTAAGGTAGGCACCGACGTTAAAAGTCAGGCCTGCAGTCGTTCCTGCGGTCGTGGTAATCGCCGTCCCGCCAAAAGTTTTCGACAGGGTAAACGTCGTACTAGTCGGGGTGCCAATGATGTAGTAGACACCGGGAGTGATTCCGGTAGCGGTACCCGTCAGGTTTCCGGTGACTTGAACGGCTTGGCCAGCAGCAAGACCCGTATTTGCGGTGCAAGAGAATTGACCTGCAGTACCAGTAACCGCAACAGAAGCCAGTAGAGCGGTAGCAGGAGATGAAACCGTAGCGTTGTTGCTCAGAACAACAGTCCAGACGCTTGAGACAATATTCGCAGAGACAATCGTCGTCCCCGCAGGGATACCAGTCCCGGAGACGGAAACACCGGCACCCATCGCAACATTGGTAAACGGGAAGGTAAGCGTCGATGATCCTGAGGTCGTCGTCCCAACGGCTTGAAAGACACCGACAGGATTCAGGGTCGTCCCCGCGAATGGCCCATACAAGGGCCGCGTGTTTATCTGCGAGTCAATGAACTGGAGGTTCTGACCGGGATGGCCAATGACCGAGTAATTACCACCACCCCCTGAGTCGTAGCCAATGTCGAACTGCCACAGGGTATTTGCATTCGTCGAGAAGTAAGGAATACCGGAGATGATCCCGACAAACCCAGAGCCTGTCCCGCCTAGTGATGCACTAGCAATCGTGAAGGTGTCGTTGTAGCCGTATCCAGTCCCGCCTGCGGTGATGGTCAAGCTCGTGACGATTCCGCTTGCTACGGTGACCGAAAACAAGGCTCCTGAGCCATTCCCAGAGGTAGTCGTGATCGGGACATTCGTATACGTCCCATTGGTGTACGCAGAGCCTTGATTCGAAAACGACGTAGCGGTGATCGAACCCAGAGCGTAGACCGCCTGAGGACCGGTTCCAATCGCTTGGCTGTTACCAATCGTCCACTGTTGAACACTCCCCGAAAAACCGGAAATGACCCATGTCTGTCCGTTCGAAGAGTTGATGATTACCCCACGGCTGATGCCGGGAGCGTTTAGGAAGGCTCCAGAGTAGCCCCCCATCTTCCTCGGGCGACCGTACTGAAATCGGCACCATTGACCATCGACATACGATGAAGATGCGAACTCCGTCCCGTCTCGCTGGATGCCAGCGCCGACTTGTAGTACCGCAACTTTTTTTGTTGTCATTAGAACGAACCACCGTTGATGCCGACAGTAAGACGAAGACCGGTGGCAGTCAAAACACCAGCACTAGCCCCGGCAATAGAGATACCGATCTGTCCCGAACCCGGCGAATAGAAGCCTGAGCTTGCATCGTTCTGCCAAGCCAAAGACGGTGACGCAGACGACCCGTTACCCAGAAGAACCGAGGACACCGTACCCAGCGAAGCACTGTTCGCGTTGTACATATTCGTGCCGTCAGAAATCGCCAGAACCGCTTGGTTATTTGCTGCAGTAACAGTCGTACCAGCCGCTGCAGTTCCGGTCGAGTTCGATACGCCGAACGTCAGTGAGTAAGTACCCCCACCGGTACCCACCGAGTTCAGGAATGAATAGATCTGAACCGTCGGAGGAACCAGAACCAAGAGGTTCGCAGTCAGCGTCCCCGAATACGTCTGGATTACCGACTTCGCATTCGCTGAAGATAAGAGGTATGGCGAGGTCAGGGACGTAGTGACAACCGAAAGCTGGGTGTAGTTGAAGGTGTTGCTTTGAGCCAGAGCGTAGCTGTACCAGTACACCCCATCAGTCACGAAGACGCTGGAGTTTGCAATCTGGATCTGGACAGAGGAAAGACCGCCCGCGCCCGAAGCATTGTTCGTGGGATCGATGACGCTTGAGTATCCCGTTCCTACAGCCGAGACAGTCAGCGTTCCCGTACCGTTGTTCTTGATCGGGACAAACCAGCCGGCACCCACAAGAGCGGGGTTGGGAAGCGTTGCCGTACCCGAACCACCGTTCCATGTGTACAGAGTCGCCCGGTCTGTATAGACAAACGAATACGACAGGTTGAACGAGATAACCGGAGTGTTCTCGTTCAGGGTATTACCAAGGGCGATAAGACCGTTACCCGCAAGGGCACCAGCCGTCGCCGAGGACGTACCAATACCCATCGCAATGCTCGACCAAATGCCATTGACCGTCGAGTTGTTGGTCAGGTAGAGGTAGTAGGTATTTGAATTCGATCCCGAAGCCGAGATCGGGACACTGACGATCGTATTTCCAGAGTTGTCAGTAATCGTGAATGAGTAGTTCCCGCTCGTTCCGACGTTCCGAATGATGATCGCTTGACCCACCGAGACCTGAGTCGCCGGGGGCATCAGAAGGTTCAAACCAGAGGCGGTAGCGGTGACTTCGACAATGTTCGCAGCGACGGTAGTCGTCGTGGTTCCGTTGATAGGCCACGTTAAGACCGTGCTGGAACTGATCGTCAGACTCTGATAGCTGGTCTGAGTCGGGTTGATTGTTTGGCCAGTATATGGGTTCGTGTAGGCAGTCATGTTTAGCTGTCCGTAACAATTGCTTGACGATCAGGAATTCTGGAAACGTCTTCGTCTTTCAGTGCTTTAATTGCTTCCATGGAAGCAATTAGGAAGATGACCCGCTGATCGTTTTTAAGGAACGGCATCGCTTGGAGAAGAGTTCCATACAGCATCGCATTCGGGGCGTTCTGCGTCAGCCAGTTCGTCTGGTTCGATGAACTGAGAGGAGCAATCCGCTCGTAGTACAGGATCTCGACTGGATAGGCTTGATCGGGAGTGGGGGAGAAGTACCACCAGTCCCAGTTTGTATCGGCGTAATACAGCGGAGCACTGGATTGCGTGTTGTTCTGCGAGTAGCTGATGAGATACTCGTACTTCCGCAGGAGGATCGGGTTCTTTTTACCGCTCGTGTCGGTATAGTTGACCGATACCGTCTTTCTCCATCGGGCCGGTTTCTGGAAGTTGGGATTGCCCGCCTCCATGGTTGACTGAACTAGCTGAAGCTGGCCAAGCGTCTTAATCTCTTGCGCGATCTCAAACTCAGCAAGCGTGATGAACGTCGGGATGGCGTTGATCGTAGCCGTGTCTGACCGCTCTAGGTACTGCAAAGTAACCGAGTTCAGACTGTCATACGTCATCACCCAAGATGGGTTGGCCATATTAGTTCATCCTATCATTTCAGAATTATATCGACAGATCGACGGCCTTGCCACGGAAGAACACTATCTCCTTGTCTTCGTCAACCACCGTACAAAACTCGGGCGGCATCAAAATACCGTCCTTGAAAGTAATTACAGCAAAACCACTACGCCAATCACTAGGAGTACCCAGACGATAATCAAATTGCGGACCGTCAACTGAAGCCAGCGTTCCAACGTCAACGCCATAGATTGTAGTTGTTCCGCCGTTAACTTTTGAAAGGGTGGTTCTTGGTCGGACTTGTTGTGCATGGAGATGCCCGCTGATCGTGGAAATATGCGCCATCTGGACGTTGTTATATTGCGCGTGAATCCCGTGCCTCATCCCGTGAATCAGCAAGGTATGCTCATTGATGATCACTCGGAGATAGATCGGTTCTTCAACATGGTCCCGAAGCCGCGTCCCACGAATACCCTTCGCCTCGGAAGCGTTCATCGCAAAGTACTTGTCGAACCTCGCCGCGTGATTTGAGTGAATCATCGCGTGACTAGCGCCCTTCGATACCTCTTTGATCTTCCGCTTGGCCATCAGCATCGCTTCAAGCTCGACGGCAAGCTTCGGCATATCAGTCCAACCGTTAGGTGGGTGCCTACTTACACTCGCCGCATCAAGACTATCTCCCAGATCCCAGACGTAATTGGGTCGGATCTCGGGGAGAAGTTTCAACAATGCCCGGTTAGCACAAGAGTCAAGACCCGGCCAAAAGTGAGCATCCGAGTACATAACCATCACGGAGTCGGTTACGTTCAGTTCTAGAGAATCATATTCAGGTGAGTACTGTTCCCGTCTTTGTACGGTGGCGGACTCTACTTTGAAAGTCTCTCCTGTTTTTTTCTCAATCGACACTAGTCTTTTATATACCTGACGCTCACCAATATTAAGTTCCTTGGCGACTTTTATTGGGCTTTTTAGCGCCCGCATGGTATCCGCAATTACTTTGTCTGGAATTTTAGAGACAGTCATTACAATTTCCTGATCCAATAGATGCTATGGGGCAGTGCCCATGGGATTTGAGGCCAATACGGTCTGAATCCTGCTGCAATCAAGCTTCTGGCAGACGCGGGGTTCTCCGTCGTGCAGTCCGTGATTGCATGGGTGTTGCCAAGGGATCTGGCTTTGATCAGCCGCACCCTTATCAGGCGCTTTTGGATTCCCTGTCCGCGATACTCGGGAAGAACCCCGGCGCGACACAGGTACATTGTTTGCTGCCACCTATCCGATGGCCGCATTCCTGCGAACCCAACTGCCTTGCCATCTTCATCTATTGCCAACCACCACCAGCTTCCTTCTTTGGGTGTCTCCGGGTCATCACTCGGAAGACAAAGAAGCTGAAGGTCGATCAGGGCCTTGTACGCACTATCAACAGAGATAATGCGTATCTTGCTCATTTTTACCCGATCATATTGACCGAATTATTTTCAACTTTTGCGACTCTATTCAACCAGCCGCGCTCGAAATTTTCATTTCGAAGACTTTTGTACCACCACTCTTTCTCATCAGAGAAGTCCTGAATCAACTTATGGATAGGGATTGCCTTGATGGCCGTCATCGTCATCGGTCCGAAAATCCCATCCTGAACGGTACCCACTGCCTTTTGCATTAGCTTGATGCTTCTCACCGGGCCACTGTTGACCGCAAAGTCGAACATCATGTAATCGATAGGAGTCGGAAGTTCGTCACCCTTGACCGCATCCCAATACTTCTTCTTGTAGAACGGCTTGACGATCTCAGGAGTCAAGGTCCGCATCTCGGACCACTTCACCGGATGGCCAACATAAGCCTCCCAGTTCGCTTGCGTGACCCCAAGGTTGGTTGACCCCGGACGACCGTCTGGCAATCGATTGCCGGGGTCTCTAGGGTCCGTGGTAAACCCTCCTTCAGACTGGAGGATCAACCCAAGCGATCGACTGAAGTTCGTAATCATTTCACGGGCGTCGAGTTGTACAGCATCACATCCTTCTTCTGGCCGGCGTTCGTTGATCCGAACCAGAAGGCCACCACCGATACCCATGCGGTTCCAAGTGAACCAAGCATGATCAGAAGGGGTTGAGATCCATCCTTCGGGTAACCCATCAGCATCCCAATGAGGATCCCGAAGAACCCAATCGTGATCACCCCAGACAGGATGTCGGGAGTCCGAGACTTCGTCGCGACCTGCATCTCACGAGCACTTGCCCGGTCGGTGACATCAAGCTTCTCAAAGTTCAAGCCCATCTCTAGGGCCTGCTCCTTAAACTTGATCTCTTCCTGCCGGATCAAAGCGATCTGGTCTGCAGTCAGCTTTCCGTTGTCGATGACATCCTTGACCTCTTCGGGCAGGACGCCAATGACTTTAGAGATGGCAGCAACCGCAAGACCCGCGAGAGGCCCACCAAGAGCGGTCGCAAGCGTCGGTGCAATCTGTGCAAGCCAGTTCATTCAACCTCCTACGGTTTGAAAAGTCTTTCTATAGCCAGAGTGACTACTCCGCTCAAGAAACTCACCACCGCCATCCCAACCCAGAGCCCACCCTTAGACTTGTGAGCAAGCTCCAGAAGGGATTTGACATCAGCTTGAAGGGCAGTCACCTGATCGCTCAGACTTTTGACTTCTGACTCTAAGCGACCAAATTCACGAGGATCAATTTCTGACATGACTGGCCCTTCCGCCAATTTAGTTTTTGTCGATGGTCTCAGACTGAGCTTTGGCTTCGTCTTGGACTGCAGTAATCAGTTGGAATACCTCTTGAAACGGACGGGTTCCGAGATAGCCCATGATCTGGTTAACAAGAGCAGTCGAGAGAGTGATTTTTTCCATTTATTTTCCCCAGTGTTCCATCAAAATAGGGTGATGGATTCCCTTACTTCGCTTCCAGCGTGGCAACGCGAGCCGACAGTTCCTGCACGGCCTTGGTCAGCACAGACACCAGCGCATCTAGCTTGAGCGACTGCGGCTGAATTTTTCCATCCTCGGTCAAGGCATCTTTGTCGCCAAATACCGCCGACGGAATCACCGCTTGCAACTCATGAGCAATAAACCCTTCGCGAGTTACGCCATCCGCTTTAAACAGATCCCCGGCATCTTTAAATTCGTATTGAACTGGGCGCAAAGCGTTGATGCGATCAACCGCGTTGGCGGTTTGCGTGACAATGTTTTGCTTGACTCGATAGTCAGACGAAACGCTGATTGCGCCGAGGTTTGAGCCGTCAACGTACAAGTACGCATTTGGGCTTGACCAATACAGATTCATTATGTTGCCAGCGCAATTTCCTGCTGTGCCGTTTCGAGACGCATAGCCAACCGCGTTTAGCACGCCGGGTTGAAAGTTGCCAGCCGCTGTTCCACCAAACGTCCACGCACCGCCGGTTAAAACTTTCCCAAACTCCGCGCCATTTACAACAAAAGACATTGGCAGTGCCGTGCCACTTCCAGCTGAGCCAGATATAATCCGAGCAGATCCTCCTGCCATTCCAATGCCAATATACGAAGCATTTGAAGGATCAGAATTTGCCCACGCATATATGCCGGCTTGATTAGACGTACCGTTAGGCAACACATACATATCTGTGCCGTTATTCGTCGTCTTGTCCTGAAACGCCGTCCGGTTTGCGCCTGTCGTGTTACTAAAGTCACCTTGGATTCTCTGGCCAGTACCTGAAAACTGAAGATTGCCATTGGTTTGGAATCGAGCGGCTTCTGTGTTGCTGATATTAAATGTCAGCGGCAACGCAGTACCTGATCCTGATGCGTATGAATATATGCCCGTCAGTGTTGCATTTGCTTGAAAGGCAATATAAGCGGCATTTGTAGGATCAGAATTATTAAATCCGTACCAACCTGCGACGTTTGATGTGCCATTTGGCAACGCATAAATAGCGGTCGCGTTATTTGTCGTCTTATCTTGAAATGCCGTATGGTTTGCCAGTGTGACGTTACTAAAGTCACCTTGAATCCTCGTGGCCGTACCGGAGAACAGCATATTCCCCGCACTTGCCATGCTGGTCGATGCAGAGATGACCGGTGCCGCAAGGGTGCTGGTTCCAGTGGTATAGGTGAAACTCGATGAGTTATCCAGAGCCGACGTACCACTACCGAAAGGAACGTATCCCGCAGTCAGGGAGGTAAGACCGGTACCCCCAGCAGTCACTGGAGTCGTCTTCCATGCAAGGACTTGAACCGCACCAAGGTTGTCCTTGTAGAACAGCTTTCCGTCCGTGTAATTAACGGCCAGTTCTGCTCCGTTTGAGGAACTGGTCAGAAATGAAGGATCGGGAGCGGCACTAGCCGTTCCGCTTGCATAGTGCAGGATTGGTGTAAAGCCAGTTTGTGCCATTGAATTAGAACCCCTGTATGCCAGCGGACGGTAGGCAAGCCCGAAGAAAGGTAAGCCGGAATAGGCGAGTGACATGATTAGGCAAAATTATAGGTGATCGACGACGGATTGCCACTCGACACCGTCGGGAACACATAAGTAACTCGGGTCGTTCCAGAGTTATTGATGGCCTTGTAGACCTCGGTAGTGGTGCCAATACCAGTCCGAATAGACGGACCCAATGCTCCGACAACCTTATGCCAGTTTCGGAAAGTAACCCCGGTTTCGATCGTCTCAGTATCAAAGATCTGAGTGCTGATCTGGGACACCGAAGGAACCGCTGCAGTGACCTGAGCCGAAGTCAGACCAATGAGAGCTTGGGGATACAGAGCGAACACCGAAGTGGCGTCGGGGGTAGTCACCCACGCGCTATCAACCGTGGCCACTCGGGTCGAACCAACATACCCGGTGATGACTCGACACTGCCCAATACCCGTGCCCGCAATGATCGCCACGATGTTGCCGTTGTAGAGGCTGTCAACTGATGCGGCACCCGTATCCAAGGTGATCGTCGAAGAGGCTCCAGCCTGCGCCAGACGGCTCCTGACGGCTCCATCCGGGGCGGTGATGATACGGAACATCTGGTCGGTCACATACGTCCGGTTGACCACCTGAATGATGACCTCATCGGTCGCCATTTCGGTCGCCGACAAAGAAAAATTCATGGTGTACTGAGTACCTACATACGTCGGCAGAGTCGTGATGTTGCCCAGAAGCGTGCCGTTCTGAATGACTTTCACATCACCCGCAGCGGGCGTCCAAAGCAACGGCGTGTCGGTGCTGGCCGCAAAGTTAGTCGATCCAGTCTTAACCACAGGGGCACGGAAACTGTAGGCCGTGCCAAAAGGCGCGAAAATCGGAGTCATGCTATTCCTCGTGCAATTCCGCGACCAACGCCGCGATTGAATGAATTAAATTCGTTGACGGTTGATGCGCCAGAGGTTTGATATTGCGCCTCAGCCCAAGACACT
>Ga0209188_1001886_pt1 | contig 16106 bp, 13 predicted proteins | sample C_130625_EF_Meta_FD_187307 | JGI IMG/M metagenome (GOLD analysis project Ga0209188, IMG submission 187307) | Freshwater microbial communities from Lake Croche, Canada to study carbon cycling - C_130625_EF_MetaG (SPAdes) (version 2) | ecosystem: Environmental > Aquatic > Freshwater > Lake...
ATCAAGGATATTATGCTGAGCATGCTTTAACGCTTGCCCGACATCCAAGTGAAACGGATGAACGCATGATGGTGCGTTTAGTGGCGCTAGCGATGCAAGCTCACCAATTACAGGTGTTGTGTAATGGTGACGGAGTCTTAGCCTTTGGTGCTGGGTTATCTGATACAAATGAACCAGATGTATGGATCAAAGATTTCACTGATCAAATCAAGGTTTGGATTGAAGTGGGACTTCCCGAGGAGCGACCTATTTTAAAAGCTTGCGGAAAATCAGCAAAAGTTTTTATATATCCATATCACCACAACACACTCATCTGGTACCGGGGCATTGAAAATAAAATCGCACGGTTGAAAAATTTAGAAATTTATCAAATTCCAGCAGAGCAATCGCAGGCACTAGCACTCATGGCACAACGGTCGATGCAACTACAAGCCACAATTCAAGAAAGTTCTTGCTTAATGAGCAATGGCGATCAAAGTGTTGAAATTACTTTTGAGCGTCTTTTTTAAGAGATTGTATTTTCAAAAAGAGGATAGATCCTGAAGTTCCAAGTGTGACCACATTAGCCATCAAAACAGGCCAGTTGCGAATCATCGCGGCATAGATAATCCACAGGACTACACCTACTGTAAATAACGAATACATACTTAAAGAAATACCTGATAAATCTCTTGTTTTCCATGAATGAATCGTTTGAGGCAGAAATGCTAAGGTCGTTAGCGTAGCGGCTACAAAGCCAAGAATAGTTATATCCATAGATCGATTTCAAGAAGGATTATTGTGGAAGTACTGTCAGTTTAGCCGCGAAGTTCTTTACGCAGTATCTTACCGACGTTTGATTTTGGTAAGGAGTCCACAAATTGAATATATTTAGGTCTTTTGTAATTGGTTAGATTGAGGGCGCAATAGGCAAGGACTTCTTGTTCGGTTAAGGCGGGATTTTTTTTCACGATAAATGCTTTTACGCTACTTCCAGAACGATCATCATCAACACCGATGACAGCGCACTCTAAAATATTTGGAATTTGGGATAATACCTCTTCGACCTCATTGGGATAGACATTAAATCCAGAGACAAGAATCATATCTTTTTTGCGATCGATAATTTTCACAAAGCCTGCTTTGTCCATAAAGCCAATATCACCACTTTTAAAATAACCATCAGCGGTCATGACTAACTGTGTTTCATCATCACGCTGCCAGTATCCCCGCATGACTTGAGGCCCTTTAATACAAATTTCTCCAGCCTCTAGAAGTTCAACTTCTTCGCCGAGGTCATTGCGAATCGAAATAGATGTATTGGGTAGGGGTAGGCCAATATTTCCTGTGAACTCAGTGGCAGTCGTTAAGTTACAACTAGCCACCGGTGAAGTTTCAGATAACCCGTAGCCCTCTACAATGGCGCTTCCAGTCATTGCCTGCCAGCGCTCTGCAACTATTTTTTGTACCGCCATTCCGCCGCCAATAGAGACGAGCAAACTAGAAAAATCAAGCTTCGAAAACTGCGCGTTTTGCAGAAGAGCATTAAAAAGGGTGTTGACTGCAGGAAAGATATGAAGCGCTTTTAGACCAGACAATGTTTTAACAAAGCCCGGTATGTCTTTCGGATTCGCAATTAAAACACTCAGGCCACCAGATCGAATACTAAAGAGGCAGCACGCCGAAAGAGCAAAGATGTGATACAACGGCAGTGCGCAAATAAAAGTGAGTTGTTGGATCGATACTTTGTTGATCGCAGGAGCCAACCAGGCTTCTAATTGCAAGACATTAGCAATCAAATTACCATGTTCAAGGACGGCGCCTTTTGAAACCCCGGTGGTGCCGCCTGTATATTGTAAAAAAGCAGCATCATGACTTTGGATTTGAGGTTTTATAAAACTCATCCTGGCGCCGACGTTAAGAGCTTCCTTAAAAGTTGTGTAATGCGGCAACTGCCATTTGGGGACAAGTTTTTTGACATACTTGACCACGAAATTGATTAAGACACCTTTGGGGCCGAGTAGTTCTCCCATTGAAGCCATGATGACATTTTCCACATGAACTTGGGGTAAGACAGCGCTCAGGACATGCGCAAAATTTTCAAGAATCACGATTGTGTTGGCACCACTATCTTTTAATTGGTGCTCGAGTTCACGGGGAGTGTACAAAGGATTGACATTGACCACAATTGCTCCGCAACGCAAAATTCCTGCAATCGCGATAGGGTACTGTAAAACGTTTGGCATCATGAGGGCGACGCGATCGCCTTTTTTTATCCCCTGAAATTGCAAAAATTGAGCAAACTTAGCGGATTGAAGATCAAGATCTTTGTAGGTAAGCGGTACGCCGAAGGATTCAAAAGCAGGCAGAGACGCATTTTTTTTAAAAGAGACCTCAAATAAGTCAACAAGTGATTCATAGGCGCAGACATCGATGTTGGCCGGAATCTCTTTAGGATAACTGTCTAACCAAATTGGTTTATGCATCATCTTTTACTTTCATGTTTTTACAAAAGCATACATGAGCTATTTAACCCTATACAAATCAGGCTTTTATCGACCAGTATCTTCAAAAATGCTAAGTAGAGTAATTGTATAAACAGCTTAGGTGTAAAGATATACGCATAATCACCTACAAAAAAGGCTATATTTACCATCAAAAAACTAAAAGAATCAAAAGTTGGCTCAAAAAAGCTAAAAAAGAGAGAATTAAGTGCATTTAAGGGAATTTAATGCATAAAGGTATCATTTTTATAATAATTAACAGCTTTTAAGATGATTTAAGAGAATTTTAGGTACTTTACCCCCCCTTAAAAGTCTCTTACAACCTCAAAACCCCTTTTTTAAAGTAATGAATACCTGAGGTCAGTAGATGAGATATTTATTATTATTCATTAATATCAATAGAGTTAATAAGATTATTTATATTGATGTGGTAATTAATAAAAGTTGGTGATTCATTGTTAATAACAACGATATAATAAATTAATTTTTAAATTACACTTAATCAAAGGCTATATATGTCAAATTATGAAGATTTAATTAAGCAACGCGAAATATTGGATCAGCAGATTCAAACGATTAAAGAAAATGAAAAAATAGCGGCTGTGCAAACTATTAAAGCCCTCATCGAAAAACATCACATCACTAGTAGTGACTTATTCTCCAAAAAACCTGGTAATGCAACAAAGAAGGTTCCCGCTAAATACCGCAATCCTGCCAGCGGTGAAACTTGGACTGGACGAGGCAAGGCGCCTTTATGGATTGCCGGTAAACAGCGAGACTCATTTCTGATTTAAACGTGTTTAGAGCAATTTTGCTAAAAGGGCGTTTTTAACAACGCTTTCTAAAAGCTCAATGGAATTCACGTATTTGTAAATACGTCCTTTAAATGAAGGACTTAATACTTTTTGAGTATTTACTTCAGGACTCAGATAATCATTTCCATGAGGTAGTTGATGGATGGAATCTTGATGAATCATAATAGGTATTTGCTTAGTCACAGCATTTTTATCTAATTGATGAATAAGGTGATATTGATCCAAAGCACTTATTTTTTGATCAACAAATATAATCTCTGGCTTAAGTTCAACAGCAGCCATTAAAGCTTCGCTAATATCCATAAAAGAATGACAGCGGATACCAGACTCCAGATCCTTACAGTAATTCTCAAAAGTTGAGATATCCTCAGATTGAGTGAAAAGACCTAAAATCGTATAGTTCTTACTGCAAAAATGGCGTAGTAAATCAAGTCTTTTGGATAATTGACGTTGAATGGATAGGTCCAAAATACGGCGATGTCCACCGCGTGTTTTCCAAGCAATTAATTCCCCTGTTTCCACCATTTTTTGAATGGTGCCAAGGGATACTTGGAGGATTTTGGCTGTTTCGCGTGTACTTTTGCAACTAAGCTCTTCGGTTTGAGTTGTTTCTAACATTGATTTATCTCCTTTAAAAATGTCAAAATCCATCTTAAGAGTGTTAAATCGATTTAAATATCAGAACTATCTGAGTTATTTGTAGGAAACGTCTTTAAACAAGGCATTTATCTGCAATAACACCAACTTGAAACAGAAAAAAAGGCAATAAGAAGACAAATGTCATAAAATTGTCTGATAAACCTACTTATTATGTAAATAGAATTATTTATAAATGAGTTGGTTTGGGAAACGTTTTTAAGAATTTCGCAATCTACTAATCGGTTAGGCCGTGTCGTAGATGGTTGACTAACCCACTTACATATCGGGAAACCCGAAGAAAAGGTGAGCAATATGATGGAGTCTTATCAGGGTACTTCGTACCTATTTGGGGGCAATGCGCCCTACGTTGAAGAGCTTTATGAATCTTATTTAAATGACCCAGGCTCAGTGCCAGATAATTGGCGTCAATACTTTGATGGAGTTCAGAACTTACCTGCAGTAGACGGCAGTGCATCTAAAGACATTGCACATGCGCCGATCATTGCATCTTTTGCGCAACGCGCTAGGGTTGCGCCGATTCGCCATGTTGAGGACTCAGCTGACTCAAGCATGGGTCGCAAACGTGTCGCAGTTCAACAGTTAATCGCAACGTATCGAAATGTTGGAACAAGATGGGCTGACCTTGATCCCCTGAAAAGAACAGAGCGCCCCAATATTCCTGAGTTAGATCCAGCTTACTATGGCTTTACCGATGCTGATATGGATATTGTGTTTAATACCAGTAATACGTTTTTCGGCAAAGACAAAATGAAATTACGTGAGTTATTACAAAACTTACGTCAAACATACTGCGGCACGATTGGTGTTGAGTACATGTATATCACTGATCAAAATATCAAAAAGTGGTGGCAAGAAAAATTAGAGTCGATTCGTTCAACTCCAAACTTTACGGCAACGAAAAAAATCAATATCTTAAATCGATTAACTGCTGCAGAGGGTCTTGAGCGATTCTTGCATACCAAGTATGTTGGTCAAAAAAGATTCTCACTCGAAGGTGGTGAAAGTTTCATCGCTTCGATGGATGAAATTTTAGATGCTGGCGGATTAGCCGGTGTTCAAGAAATGGTTATTGGTATGGCCCACCGTGGACGTTTGAACGTCCTAGTGAACACCTTAGGTAAAGTGCCAAAAGATTTGTTTGCAGAGTTTGACCACACAGCGCCAGAAGATTTGCCATCTGGTGATGTTAAGTATCACCAAGGTTTCTCCAGTGACATCTCCACTGCCGGTGGCCCTGTACATTTATCTCTAGCGTTTAACCCATCCCATCTAGAAATTGTTAATCCAGTAGTAGAAGGATCTGTACGTGCACGTATGGATCGTCGTGGGGATAAAATAGGGGCGCAAGTTCTGCCCATCTTAGTGCATGGTGATGCAGCGATTGCTGGTCAGGGCGTTGTCCAAGAAACATTAGCCTTGGCAGAAGTGCGAGGCTATTACACGGGTGGCACGTTGCACATTGTGATTAATAATCAAATTGGTTTTACAACTTCAGATCCACGCGATATGCGCTCGACCTTGTATTGCACAGACATCATGAAAACCATTGAAGCACCGATTCTGCACGTTAATGGAGATGATCCTGAGGCGGTCGTATTGGCTACACAGCTTGCCGTTGAATACCGAATGAAGTTTAAGAAAGACGTTGGTATTGACATCATTTGTTTTAGAAAGCTAGGGCACAACGAGCAAGATACCCCATCGATGACGCAACCTTTGATGTACAAAACTATTTCACAACACCCAGGTACCCGCAAGTTATATGCAGATAAGTTAGAGACTCAAGGCATTATTTCTGTAGGTGGTGGCGATGATATGGTCAAAACTTATAGAGCTGAGTTAGATGCTGGAGATAAAAGAACTTCAGATCCCGTGATTACTAACTTTAAAGGTAAGTATGCGGTCGATTGGTCCCCTTTCTTGAACAAAAAGTGGACAGATAATGCCGATACAGCGATTCCACTGACAGAGTGGAAGCGTTTAGCAGACAAAATCACCAAAGCTCCCGAAGGCTTTAAAGTACACCCACTCGTTGAGACAGTTCTGAAAAACAGGGCTGCAATGGGACGTGGAGATATCAATGTTGACTGGGGTATGGGTGAGCACATGGCATTTGCTTCGCTCGTTGCGAGTGGTTATCCCATCCGTTTATCAGGCGAGGATAGTGGTCGTGGAACCTTTACTCACCGTCATTCAGTATTGCATGATCAAGATCGTGAAAAATGGGACACTGGAACTTATATCCCTTTGCAGCATGTCGCCGATGGACAAGCGCCATTTGAAGTTATTGATTCCATTTTGTCAGAAGAGGCTGTTTTAGGTTTTGAATACGGATATTCCTCTGCAGAACCCAATACATTAACCATTTGGGAAGCGCAGTTTGGCGATTTTGCCAATGGTGCACAGGTGGTGATTGATCAATTTATCGCCTCAGGTGAAGTTAAATGGGGGCGTGTCAATGGTTTGGTGATGATGCTTCCACATGGCTATGAAGGTCAAGGCCCTGAGCACTCATCTGCAAGACTTGAACGGTTTATGCAGTTATGTGCAGATATCAATATGCAAGTGGTTCAGCCGACAACAGCGTCACAGATTTTCCATTTGTTGCGCCGTCAAATGATTCGCTCGTTCCGTAAGCCATTGATCATCATGACTCCAAAATCATTATTAAGAAATAAAGATGCAACTTCAGTTATTTCAGAATTTACTAAAGGTGAGTTCCACACGGTTCTTGGTGAGCAAGATGCCAATGTAGATGCACAAAAAGTAACAAGAATCATTATGTGTTCAGGCAAGGTTTATTATGATTTAGTCAAGGCAAGAGAGGCTAAAAAATCGAAAGACACGGCGATTGTTCGAGTAGAACAGTTGTATCCTTTCCCGCATAAAGCCTTTGCAACAGAATTAAAAAAATATCCAAATGCTACAGAACTCGTGTGGACCCAGGATGAGCCTCAGAATCAAGGTGCATGGTTTTTTATTCAGCACAATATTCATGAGAACATGGTTGAAGGACAAAAGCTTGGCTACTCAGGTCGCCCAGCTTCTGCATCTCCAGCCTGTGGGTATTCACATCTCCATCAAGATCAACAAAAGTCATTAGTGGATGGAGCATTTGCAAAGTTAAAAGGTTTTGCTCTAATTAAATAAATTAATAAAAAAACTATAAACATCATATATAAGGATTTACCATGGCCATTTTCGAAGTTAAAGTTCCTCAGTTATCTGAGTCAGTTGCTGAAGCAACTTTATTGCAGTGGAAGAAAAAAGCAGGCGATAGCGTTGCTCAAGATGAGATTCTCATTGAAATTGAAACAGATAAAGTTGTACTTGAAGTTCCCGCACCTTCAGCTGGTGTTTTATCTGAAATAGTGATTGCCGATGGTGGCACAGTAGGATCAGATCAGGTCATTGCCAAAATTGATAGTGAAGGAAAGGGAGCTGCTCCTGCAGCCGCCTCAACGCCCACTCCCGCAGCTAAGGCTCCAGTAGCTGCAGCACCAGCACCAAGTTCTAACAGTGCTGCCGGAATTGCGATGCCAGCGGCCGCAAAAATACTGGCAGAGAAAAATATGTCAGCATCTGATGTTGCTGGATCAGGTAAGGATGGACGCGTAACCAAGGCTGATGCTTTGACTGCAAGCCCTGCTCCTGCAGTAGTAAAAGTAAGCGCCCCTAAAATGCCTTCACTTCCGGTCAATATGCCACTCGGCGATCGTCCAGAAGAGCGCGTGCCGATGAGTCGTTTGCGCGCCAGAATTGCAGAAAGGCTCTTAGAGTCTCAAGCAACGAATGCTATTTTGACAACATTTAATGAAGTCAATATGGCCCCGGTCATGAATATGCGTAATAAATACAAAGATATCTTTGAAAAAGAGCATGGCGTGAAATTAGGTTTTATGTCCTTTTTTGTTAAAGCAGCAGTTCATGCTTTAAAGAAATATCCAGTTTTAAATGCCTCAGTAGATGGTAATGACATTGTGTATCACGGTTATTTTGATATCGGGATTGCTGTGGGATCGCCACGCGGATTAGTAGTGCCGATTTTGCGTGATGTTGATCAAATGAATCTTGCAGAAATCGAAAAGAAAATTTCTGAGTTTGGCGCCAAAGCACGTGACGGAAAATTAACACTCGATGATTTAACTGGTGGAACCTTCTCGATATCCAATGGCGGTGTATTTGGATCGATGTTATCGACACCGATTATTAATCCTCCGCAATCTGCAATTTTAGGGATTCATGCAACGAAAGATCGGGCAGTAGTAGAAGATGGTCAGATTGTGATTCGGCCGATGAATTATTTGGCGATGTCATATGATCACCGCATTATTGATGGACGTGAGGCTGTGCTTGGTTTAGTGGCAATGAAAGAAGCACTCGAAGATCCAGCAAGACTATTACTTGATATTTAAGGAAGAAGAATGAGTCAAGAATTTGATGTTGTTGTAATTGGAGCCGGACCTGGCGGATATATTGCGGCAATCCGTGCGGCGCAGTTAGGTTTTACGGTGGCATGTGCAGAAGGCAATGCTTACGATGACCCTAAGGCAGAGCCACGTTTGGGAGGAACCTGCTTAAACGTCGGTTGTATCCCATCCAAAGCTTTGTTGGCCTCTTCTGAGGAATTTGAGAATGTTGAAAAGCACATTGCAAGTCATGGTATTGAAATCAAAGGTGCAAGTATCAATGTGCCAAAAATGATTACACGTAAAGATGACATCGTTACCAAGATGACTGGTGGGATTGCGTATTTATTTAAAAAGAATAAAGTAACGCATCTCAAAGGATATGCCTCGTTCCTAGGTCGTGAAAACAATCTTTATCAATTATCGATAGATGGTAAAGACAAGCAGACAGTGAGTGCTAAGCATGTGATTATTGCTACAGGGTCGAAGGCAAGACACTTGCCGGGGATGGAGGTTGATAATGTTCTCATCTGCGATAACGAAGGCGGCTTGAAGTTTGAGCAAACTCCTAAAAAATTAGGTGTGATTGGTGCCGGCGTTATTGGTTTAGAACTTGGTTCCGTATGGCGTCGCCTTGGTTCCGAAGTTAACATCTTAGAAGCCTTACCTACTTTTTTGGGCCTCTGTGATCAAGGTATTGCCGCAGAAGCACAAAAATTATTTATCAAGCAAGGATTGCAATTTAGTTTAGGCGTCAAGATTGGTGAAGTTAAAAAAGGCAAAAACAATGTAACTGTTAATTACACCGATGCTGCAGGGGCAAGTCACGCTTTGGTTGTCGATCGTTTAATTGTGTCTGTAGGTCGTGTGCCAAATACCGATAATTTAAATTTAGAAGCGATTGGCCTGAAGACTGATGAACGTGGATTTATTCCAGTTGACGATCACACCCTCGCCACAAGTGCTCCTGGAGTTTATGCTATTGGTGATGTTGTGCGCGGACCGATGCTAGCGCATAAAGCAGAAGATGAAGGTGTATTGGTAGCGGAAATCCTGGCTGGACAAAAGCCACACATTGATTACAACTGTATCCCATGGGTTATTTACACATCCCCTGAAATTGCTTGGGTTGGTAAAACAGAGCAGCAACTCAAAGCAGAAGGTCGTGCGTATAAGCCTGGACAATTTCCGTTTGCGGCCAATGGTCGTGCCTTAGGTATGGGCAATGCCGATGGCTTTGTCAAAATCTTAGCTGACGAAAAAACTGATGAGATATTAGGTGTTCATATTATTGCCTCAGCAGCGTCTGATTTAATCGCCGAAGCTGTAGTGGCGATGGAGTTTAAGGCCTCTGCCGAAGACATTGCACGTATTTGTCATCCACATCCTAGTTTGTCTGAACCTATACGTGAAGCAGCTTTAGCAACCGATCGTAGGGCATTGAATTTCTGAACATAGGTATGCATGCGCGTTACTGAGTTATATCAAGCATCGCTTGAAAAAAAAGGCTATCAAAGTGATGCAGCCCAGCGGGCTGCTATCCAACGCTTGCAACAATGCCAGGATGAGTGGGAGCAGCGATCAGTAAAATCTGGTGGATTTTTCTCTAAACTACTCAACAGCCAACCCCAAGTTGCGCCTAAGGGTGTCTATTTTTGGGGTGGAGTCGGACGCGGAAAGTCCTTCATCATGGACTGTTTTTTTGACGCAATTAATATCGAAAAAAAGACACGCCTACATTTTCATGAGTTCATGCGCGAAGTACATCGAGAGCTTCAGGACTTAAGAGGGCAAGCAGATCCATTAGACCATCTAGGAAAAAAAATTGGCCAACGATACGAGCTCATTTGTTTTGATGAGTTTCATGTCAGTGACGTTGCTGATGCCATGATTTTGTATCGACTATTAGACGCATTATTTAAAAACAATGTGCAATTTATTATGACGTCGAACTATCGACCTGATTTATTGTATCCAGATGGATTACATCGTGATCGTGTTTTGCCGGCGATTCGTTTACTTGAACAAAAGCTTGATGTGCTTAATATCGATGCTGGCGTTGATTACCGAAAGGTTGTCATGGATCAAGTGCGGGCTTATATTACTCCTATGGGGCCAGAAGTTGATCAAGAAGTTGAAACTGTATTTGGGCAATTAGCTGGTGCACATACCGACGAGTCAACAGATTTGCTGATTGAAAATCGCGTGATTAAATGTATTCGTAGGGCAGGCGGTATAGCTTGGTTTGATTTTGAAGAGTTATGTGCTGGTCCACGCTCACAGAATGATTATTTAGAAATTGCAGCAACATTTCATACGGTCATCTTAACGGGCGTTCCTAAAATGAGTCCAAGAATGTCGAGTGAGGCGCGTCGCTTTACTTGGTTAATTGACGTATTTTATGACCACAAGCTCAAACTCATCATGACAGCGGAAGTGGAAGCGGACCTTTTATACGTTGAAGGACAAATGTCAGGTGAGTTTCATCGTACCGTTTCAAGAATCATTGAAATGCAGTCAAAAGAATACTTACATGCGCCAAGAAGAGTGGTGGATACCTCTCTCACATAGGGGTAGCAGACAAATAATTCTTTTATCGAAATTCTTTCGTGAAAACGGTAGAATAGGGTTATGAATTCTATAAACGCTGATTTACATTGCCATTCCATTATCTCTGATGGGACTCTGACGCCAGAGGATTTGGCTTTGCGTGCGCATAAAAACGGTGTGCAATTATGGTCTCTAACCGATCATGATGTGATTGGTGGTCAAAAAAGAGCGCAGCTTGCTGCACAGAATTTAGGGATGAAATACCTTGGCGGGGTTGAGATCTCAGTCAGTTGGATGGGGCAGACAATTCACATAGTGGGGATTGGCATAGATCCTGAGAATCCAACATTAATTGAAGGCTTACGTAAAACACGAGATGGCAGAAGTGCCCGTGGTAAAGAAATCGCGCGACAATTAGAAGTGATTGGAATACCTGGAGTATATGAAGGGGCGTTAACCTACGCTGGTAATCCCGAGCTACTCTCTAGAACCCATTTCGCCAGATATTTAGTAGAAAAGAAGGTGTGTCGATCGATTGATGACGTATTCAAAAATTACCTCGTTGAGGGTAAGCCTGGATATATTGGACATGAGTGGGCTAGTCTTGAGGAGTCTGTGGAGTGGATTACAGCGGCTGGCGGTATTGCTGTGATTGCTCACCCAGGGCGATATCGACTCAGTGATATGCAAAAACATGAGTTATATCAAGCTTTTAAAAATGCTGGTGGAAAAGGAATCGAAGTCATCACCGGTAGTCACACACCGAGTCAATACGAAGAATATGCAAAAATTGCGCAACAATATGGCTTTTATGCTTCACGCGGATCTGATTTTCATGATCCAGATGAAAGTCGTATTGATTTAGGGCAACTGCCTCACTTACCATCCACCCTTCAACCAGTTTGGTCATTACTTTAAGCACAACTCACTATGTTTTCTGAACGCGTATTATCAGGAATGCGACCCACCGGGGCATTGCATTTAGGTCACTATCATGGCGTATTAAAAAATTGGATACGATTGCAATCCGAATACCCATGTTTTTTCTTTGTTGCCGATTGGCATGCGTTAACGACGCATTATGAGTCTCCAGAAATTATTCAATCCTCCGTATGGGAAATGGTGATTGATTGGTTAGCCGCGGGTGTTGATCCTAGCCAGGCAACCTTATTTATCCAAAGTAAAGTTCCAGAGCATGCGGAACTCTTTTTGTTACTCGCCATGGGAACTCCATTAGGCTGGTTAGAACGAGTACCAACCTATAAAGATCAGATTGAGAAATTAAACGAAAAAGATTTACAAACCTATGGATTTTTAGGTTATCCCCTTTTACAAGCTGCAGATATTTTGATTTATCGTGCGCAGCATGTGCCCGTAGGTGAAGATCAGATACCACACGTAGAAATGACACGTGAGGTAGCAAGGCGTTTTAATTATCTCTATGGACGAGAAGCAGGATTTGAAGAAAAAGCCTTAGAGGCCGCAAAAAAATTAGGTGGCAAAAGAACAAAGCTCTATTTAGAAGCAAGAACTGCATACCAAGAGCAAGGTGATGATGAAGCCCTTGAGCAAGCACAAGCGATTGTGCATGAAGCCCAAAGTTTATCGATGGGTGACCGGGAGCGCTTATTTGGATACCTTGAAGGGGCGCGGAAAATTATTCTTGTAGAGCCTCAAGCACTATTAACTACAGCCTCGAAGATGCCGGGCTTAGATGGTCAAAAAATGTCAAAGTCGTATGGCAACACGATCGCACTTCGAGAAGATGCAGAGTCGATATCAAAAAAAATAAAAACGATGCCTACAGATCCTGCCCGGATTCGAAGAACGGATATAGGCGACCCAAAAAACTGCCCTGTGTGGGAATTACATCAAGTCTATTCAGATCAGACTACGAAAGATTGGGTACAGCAAGGATGTACGACGGCTGGAATCGGATGCTTAGAATGTAAAGAGCCACTGATACAGCATGTCATCAAGGAGCAGCAACCGATGCTAGAGCGAGCGCAGAAATATTTGGATGACCCGAGTTTATTGCGGGCACTCATCGCAGATGGATGTGATAAGGCGCGTAAAACGGCTCAGGAGACCATGCGTGATGTTCGTGAGGCAATGGGGCTTGACTACTCATAAGCTATCGCCGCCATCCCCATGGGTGGAGCGCTTTCTTGGGTTGATTGCGCCATCCCAGGTCACACCGTCGAGAATTCTGGATTATGCATGTGGCACTGGTCGGCATACTCGCTTATGTCAGCAGTTAGGATATAAAGTATTAGCCATTGATCATGATCAAGCAAGCTTACAGACAATTGCAGAATCATACGGTCAGTGTCAACCTAAAGAGATCGAATTACGTTGTAGAGATTTAGAGCTTGAAGAGTTTGCTTTTGCTCATGATGCGGAGAAGTTTTCAGGCTTAATTGTTACCAATTACTTGTATCGACCGCATCTGCTTAGTTTGTTAGATGTATTGGAGCTTGGGGGAGTCTTTATTTATGAGACTTTTGCGCTTGGTAATGAACGGTTTGGTAAGCCTTCAAATCCTCATTTTTTATTAAAAGAAAATGAGCTCTTGGAGGTGGTAATGGCGAAAAACTCCTTTAAAATCATTGCTTTTGAAAGCGTGTACGAAGAAGAGCCAAAACCAGCCATGATCCAGAGAATTTGTGCAGTACGAACAAGAGATTGGGCTACAATTCTATGATGAAAATGAAATCTTTATTTCCTGAGCTCCCCTTTGTGGGAAGTATGGTGGCCATTGTGACCCCAATGCATGAAGACGGGTCATTAGACTTCGAAGCATTACGCCATTTATTAGATTGGCATGTGGAGCAAGGCACTCACGGTATTGTGATCGTAGGAACTTCGGGTGAGTCCCCGACTGTTAATGTCGATGAGCATTGTGAATTGATTCGAGTGGCAGTTGAGCATATCAACGGACGTATTCCAGTGATCGCCGGAACGGGTGGTAATTCTACGCAAGAAGCAATTGAGCTCACCGAATATGCCAAAAGTGTTGGCGCAAACGCAAGCTTACAAGTGGTTCCTTATTACAATAAGCCGACTCAAGAGGGCATTTATGCTCACTTCAAAACGATTGCTGAGAGAATTGACTTACCTGTGATTTTGTATAACGTTCCTGGAAGAACGGTTGCGGATATGAGTAATGCAACGATTTTGCTTTTGGCGCAAGTTCCAGGGATACTTGGTCTCAAAGATGCGACTGGTAATCTAGAGCGCGCAAGTGCATTACTAGCGGGACTTAAAGAACAGGGAAGTAATCATTTCGCACTATTATCTGGCGATGATTTAACGGCTATTTTCTTGATGTTAATGGGCGGTCATGGAAACATCTCTGTGACAGCCAATGTTGCTCCCCAGTTAATGTCACAATTATGTCAAGCGGCTATTAGTGGTGAATTAATTCAGGCGAGAGAAATTCAGTTTCGATTACTGAAATTACATCAAATGATGTTCATAGAGCCAAATCCAATTCCAGTGAAATGGGCACTCCATCAAATGGGTATTATTGATAGTGGCATTCGTTTACCATTAACACCTTTATCAGAAAATCTTCGTCGGCCAATGCAAGATGTTTTGCGACAAGCTGGTTTAATTGTTTAATTCCATTAGGATAATATGCGTAACGAATTAAAAGTTGCATCAAGTAGTTTTACACTCATCACCTTCATTAGTTTATTTGTATTGACAGCTTGTACTTCTACCTTTAACGGTGAATCCATTGATTACAAATCACAGGGTGAGAAAAAGATTCCTAGTTTAGCTATTCCTCCAGATTTATCGACATCCAATCTTGACAAACGATATGCTGTTGCTGATGGCTCTGCGACGCTTTCGCAATACACTTCAGCAACAACAAAAGCTAAAAAAGAAGACACTAAAAATGCCGTAACTCCAGCTCAAGCCGGAATTCGGGTGGAGAAAGATGGACAGCGTCGTTGGTTAGTGGTGAGTAAGCCGGCAACTGAAGTTTATCCAAAAGTACGTTCATTTTGGGAAGATACAGGATTCTTATTAGTGACAGACTCTCCATCAACGGGGATTATGGAAACTGACTGGGCAGAAAATCGGGCGAAGATTCCGCAGGACATGGTTCGGCGTTTCTTAGGAAGTGCTTTAGATAGTATTTATTCAACAGGCGAGAGGGATAAATTCCGTACCCGTTTAGAGAAAAACACCATTTCTGAAACTGAAATTTACGTCACTCACCGCGGTGCTGAAGAAAAACTCGTTGGCTCAGGAGGCACACAAGCTGAATCTACTATGTGGACAGCAAGAGCATCAGATCCAGAACTTGAAGCAGAAATGTTAGCCAGAATGATGGTTTATCTCGGAACGAGTTATGAAAGTGCTAAGTCAGAATTAGCTAAAAATACATCTACGAGTAAGACAAGAATATCCCGAGTGACAGAAGTAGCAGATGCTGCTCAACTCAGTATTAATCAAGGTTTTGATAAGACCTGGAGAGAAGTTGGTTTAGCGCTTGATCGATCGAACTTTACCGTGGAAGATCGGGATCGTTCACAAGGCATTTATTTTGTAAGATTTGTGAACACGAGAGACAGTAATCCCGAGGCAAAAGGATCTTGGTTCTCTAATTTATTCAAATCATCTAAAACTGAGGAACTCAGAAAAGCCAAGCGTTATCGTGTCGTAGTTAAAGGAGACAGTACAACTACGATGGTGACCGCTCTTGAAGATAATGGCACAGTAGTCAAAGGTGATGTGGATCAACAGATTCTCAAAATCATTGATGAGCAAGTGAGCTATTAAGGATTGCACGTTACAGGGAAGTAGATTGTGTATTTCCTTGTAACTTGCGTCTATAAAGATAGATAGAGGCGGCGGATGATTATGCGAACGGACATCTAAAGCCCATGCTAGTTCTTCACAAGTCCGCATTAAAAAATAGCTGTACGTTCATCATGACGCTGATTATGTTTGCGTTTGTGCCTATTGACGCATTAGCGCAACCCACACCAGCCTATCCAGCCCAACCGATCCGTTTATATGTTGGATCTGTTCCAGGAGCCTCTAGTGATACCTATGCAAGAATTATTTCAGAGCCACTAGGCAAGGTTTTAGGTCAAAGTATTGTCATTGAAAACCGATCTGGAGCCAGCGGTATTATTGCCACAAGTAACATGATCAACTTGCCTGCAGATGGA
>Ga0209188_1001889_pt1 | contig 16090 bp, 40 predicted proteins | sample C_130625_EF_Meta_FD_187307 | JGI IMG/M metagenome (GOLD analysis project Ga0209188, IMG submission 187307) | Freshwater microbial communities from Lake Croche, Canada to study carbon cycling - C_130625_EF_MetaG (SPAdes) (version 2) | ecosystem: Environmental > Aquatic > Freshwater > Lake...
TGCATTCAAATCAGAAGTGTATAATAATACGAAAGAATATATCAACGAGGTCTTCTCTAGGTTTGATAATAAAAATAAATTTTATTCCAATCCCCCACTCTTTCCAGCAATGTTTATCAAACGAACTAGAAATGTTTGAAAACCCATGCCATGAAACGAAAAATATGTCGGGCGATTTTTTTTGCCGAACTATTTTCAGAAATTGTAAGCCTATTGCGGACAATTTGGAATTTACCTATTCCTAGTTTTGAAAAAAGTTTAAAGACACACAAAAATAAAGAGTAATAGGGGGGTGGGGGGTATCTATTAAAGATATTTTTTGTAGACTTTTTCCTAATTAATTTTTGTATTATTTTCTTTGTAAAAATATATTTATACTATCTTTATCTTTGATTACTCGCAAAAAAAGGCCGAGATATTTTTTATCTCGACCACAGTTGATTAGGATCGATAACTACTATCTCCTGTCACTTTGTCTAACAGATCGAAAGCATCCTTGTAATGGACTTCCTTTTTAACTGGTGCTTCAAAGCCAGAGGGACCCCACCACGCATCGGTAGACGCAATCTGTTGAAGACACTCCTTCTTCGTCTTCGCTACGATGTTGTAGCAAGCGTTGTCTTCGTTCTGCACCGCAACCCAATACACTAACTTAGCCATAGCCTAGTCTCCTTGAGTAAGCGAACCGAACAACCCACACATATAAGGTAAAAAGGTTTGGCCAAAACTCAACCGGATCTTTTTCCCTTACATATATTGTTCGTCAGTACTCAAGATTTATTTCAAAGAAAGTGAAAAAATATTTTGACTTTGTGTACTACCGTTTGATGTGGGCATATAAAAAAAGCTATCGGGATTTTCCGATAGCCTTAAAGAGATTAGAGACCAGATGGATCGTCATTGACAAACAATGGGGCATCCAACCTTTCGCCATACCGATCACGACCCATTGCTCGCATCTCCGAAACATAGTCTGGATCGTAGACCTTACGAGCTTGTTGGCCCTGCACAGCGAAGGTGCGTGTGACCCTAGCGGATGCGAGCAGTTCGCCCAATACGACCCTGCTGCTGGCCTTTTTGAATCGTGTGACCACGACTTCGTCACCGCTGTTTAGATGCCCTTCAGCACCCGAAAGCTTAACGACCCATTCGCCATCCAAGTTAGTCCAAGTTGCCATGGTCAAATCTCCTTTGGTTTGGTTTCCGTTACAACTATAAGGTAAAAAGGTTTGGCCAAAACTCAACAGGCATTAAACGGTAGTACACAAACACGAACACCAAAAAAAAGGACTGTCGGTTTTCTCGACAGTCCTAATTGATTACCACCTAATCATCATTTGATCCGAAGTATTCGTCATTGTCGCAACTCTGGTAGTCTTCATCATCATCGTCATTACCCCTTTCCAGATCCCCTTGTTCTTGAACCAACTCATCCATCTCTTCAGCCCACAGTTCAAATTTTGGTGACCAAGAATCTGGTGCTTTGTCGTAGTGAGCTTTGATCTTTGCTTCGATGGCGATCTTAGCAGCTTCAATATTAATCATATAAATCTCCTTTGGTTTGGTTTCCGTTACAACTATAAGGTAAAAGTATTTGGCCAAAACTCAACCTAGAATTAGAACCCCTACGATGTGTTTAAATCGCTTTAGGTTTAAGTTTGATAGATGTGGTCGAATGATATAAGAAAGTGGATTTAAAGTGGTGTATAGGTCTTGCAAGTGGGGATACCTAGATTCGAACTAGGAACCAAGGAATTATGAGTTCCCTGCTCTGCCGTTGAGCTATACCCCCAGCAAAAAAGTATACATGGAAAACAAAAACAATGCAAGGTAAGTTTGACTTTGTGTACTACCGTTTAATGTTGGTGTAAAAAAAGGACTATCGTATGCTCTCCGATAGTCCTTCCTAATTTGTCAGAAAAGTGTGTTCGTTTTTCTGACAAGTTATTTTGTGGCATTTCTATAGTTTTTATAGATTTCATCGCTCCAGCAAGTTACGAACCATGCCAAGAAGTCAAAAAATTCTTTAATCTTATTCATTTCAATCTCCTTTGTTTGGTTTCCGATCATCACAACTATAAGGTAAAAGGCTTTGGCCGAAACTCAACATAAAAGAGAATGAAAAAAGGGAATAAGATTTTTAGTCCTATTCCCTTTTTGGTTTTAGCAAATCACAACTCCATAAGACATAGTGGCCTTCAAGCTCTTTACAGCAACGATATGACCCTTCTCGTTTCTGATAGCATCGTCCTTTGGCCCAGTGGCAGGACAGAACACATCTCCACGACTGACTGCCCCTGCGACCAAACCGCTGACAATGAAAGCGGTACCTTCTACTGGTTTGGGAAGGTCGATTACTTCGGTGAAAACACTTTTGGCAAGCACAGGCACTCCACCGATTTCATCAACGACAGAGTTTGGTGCTTCATCGACTCTTGCGACCTTCCCAGAAGGAGCAATCGTCAAATCAGTTCCGTCAACAAGACGGATAACGATTGCGTGTGGGGTCAAATTCACGAAAGATACATTAGCCATAATTCAATCTCCTTGAAAAAGTTTAAAAACAACAACTACAACTATAAGGTAAAATCATTTGGCCGAAACTCAACTTAGATTTTGTTGTTCAACACACCAGCGAGAACACCAAAATGAATCGCCACAATCACATAAAGAAAAATTTCCATTTCAATCTCCTTTGTTTAGGTTACTCACATCACAACTATAAGGTAAAAGTGTTTGTCCAAAACTCAACCCGATCTTTTACCCTCACAGATAGTTGTTCGTCACTACTCAAGATTTATTGCAAAAAAAAATGAAAAAATATTTTCGACTTTGTGTACTACCGTTTAATGGGCGTAAAAAAACTGTCGGGTTTTTCGACAGTCTTAAAGTTTAGTCTTCGGTTTCCGTATCCTCTACTGGTTCTGTTCCGGTGTCGAAGAGATCATAGATTGGATTACCATCTTCATCGATATCAGATGGTAGAATGCCAATGCTAACTAGTTTGAACTTCTTATTGCTGTTATCATCGTTCATCTTTCAATCTCCTTTTGTTTGGTTTCCGATCACAACTATAAGGTAAAAGTGTTTGGCCGAAACTCAACCCCTTCTACGATGCTTTTAAATCGCTTTAGGTTTAAGTTTGGTGTGTCATGTCGAATAATGAAACAAAGTGGATTTAAAGTGATGTATAGGGGGTGTAAACAGGTGTTGGCCATACATATTTACTGATATCATCTTCATGTATAAGCATAAAGTGAATTGATTGGCCATCTTTTATTTGATTGACTGCTAGAGTATTCCCGAAGCTTAATTTTCTATTGATTTCAAATGTAAGATTAGGGAAAGCTTTCAGTCCGAATGTAGTTTTGCAAGCTTGTGGTATTATCATTGCTTTACTCCTTTTTAATATCCGATATATTTCACTAACAGCATTGTTAAAGGTCTGGTATCGCCTGTAACATACTCAAGAATATGTTCCGCATCTTCATCGATAACTTCTTCGTAAGCTTCAATGATGTTAATGCGGTAGTGATCAGCGATATTGGTAAGGATCAAATTCTTTAGCCCTGATTTGTGTGATAAAGAATTTAAAAACTTCTTATTTTTTTGTCCGTTCATTACTTTACTCCTTTGGTTTACCACTCATATCTTTTCATCCAAGCCCTATCAGCAGCTTCTTCTCTTTTGATTTGTGCAATTTCTTTTTTAAGTTGTTTTTGTATTTTATCATTTTGTTTTTCTATATCAGATTTTTCTTTTGCACTTTTTTTATTTGAATTAGCCATGATTCACACTCCTTTTGTTTAGGTTACTCACATCACAACTATAAGGTAAATTCATTTGGCCGAAACTCAACTGGTTTTGTCTACTGGTGTGAAGAACAATTTGGAGAAAATATTATCGGCATTGATTTCAAAAACAGTTTTCCATCCTGTAAAAACTGAATCTTTATATCCATGCTCACCCACAACTTGTTCTTGTATGAAAAAGAAGAAATTTCCCACCGAGTTGTTCTGGTATGTGGTGTTTATCTTCTTGCCAGCTTTTTTCGCTGTTTCTAGCGTCCTATGGTTACTTTGCAGGAAGTAGACATTAGGATGACCATCGATAAACCTTTGTCCTTTTACTAATCGAAACATGATTCAATCTCCTTTGTTTAGGTTACTCACAACACAATGATAAGGTAAAAAGATTTGTCCGAAACTCAACTCAATCTTTTCCCCTCACATATACTTGTTCGTTTGAAGTTTAGATTTATTTCCTAAATACTTTCAAATTCGTATTTAGTTCCACGAGAAATTTGACTGGCATTTCTATTATCGTTAAATTCCCTGCAAATTTCTCTAGCTTCCTGCAATGTAAGATTTCTTCTTATAGTTCTTTTGGTTGCAGTTGCAAATTGTTGCCAGTTCTTGCATGATCGACTGAATACTCTATAATTATTCATAGTTATCACTCCTAATTAGCACCAGTTCTCCATTTTGGTCATACACATTGTTTCCACGCTCAGATAGTATTGGAAATTCTCCGAAGCAAGCGATGCACATTTGAATAAATTCATCGACATCTGTATAAGGTTCATCGCCAGTAGGATCATATTTGTCATTGACGCAAATAAGCATTATTTTGTCTCCCATGTTAAATCGTATGATGGTTCAATGCCATTGTCCTTGCACCAGCTATCTGTAAATTCAGCAGCTAATACATACTCATTTTTTTCGCACACAAAGGTTTTCAAGTTTTCTATTAGCTTGTTGCTATGAAAGATTGCAATCCACATAGTTAGTTCCAATCTTTGAATGAGTTACGCTTTTGGGAAGAACGAGTTCGCAACCGATTAGGGCGGTTGTCGTGTATCCCATTGCCACCACGATGGCTTTTGTGACCAGTAGACACCTTCGTCACATCGACTTTGAAGGTTGCAGAATCCGCTTTGCCATTCAACCACTTTTTTACTGATTCATTCATTTCAATCTCCTGTTTGGTTTCCGTTACACATATAAGGTTAAAAACTTTGTCCGAAACTCAACTACACATTTTCGATGCCAAGTTTTTTGTTTGCTAAGATGCTGGCGATAGTGCCAATGGCCAGTTGATAGAAAGTGCCTACTACAGAAGCTGTAACTGCTAGTGGGAAATTATCATCCGCTGTATTGATTGCGACTACAGCACCAAGAACACCAGATAAAGTCGAAACACCGAAAAGAAAAATACTCATTTCAAATCTCCTTTTGTTTGGTTTCCGTTACACATATAAGGTTAAAAACTTTGTCCGAAACTCAACCTAATTATTTATTTCAACAATGATTTCGTCATCATGTAAAATAAGCAATTGGTAGGTTAAAGGATTTTTACCTTCTTTGACCGCTATGATCGTGCTGGTAAACTTATCATTCTCTACCTTTTCGTAGGAAGAAATATAAGTTGTGGCATTATCGGTTTCGATATAGTTATTACCAACGAATAGTCCAAGTATAATTCCAAATATCATCACATTCTCCTTGTTAAATTGGTGTTCGATCCCCATGAACATCGAAAAATATATCATCCTGTTCGTCTTCGGAAAGCTTGCCCGAAACTTCCCAAACATATTCGCCAGCTTCGGAAAACAGAAGCGGTGATTTAACCAGTTCGACACTATTGTACTTGTTGTACAAAGCATCTTGTTTTCTTTCGGCCTGTTTCAAAGAACTGCAAACTTTTTTAATTTTCATTTCAATCTCCTGTTTGGTTTTCGTTACAACTATAAGGTAAAAGTGTTTGGCCAAAACTCAACTGGCCGAAAAAAAAGTTCGACTTTGTGTACTACCGTTTAATGGGTTGTAAAACTATCGGGATTTTCCGATAGCCTTAGCCCTTAGCTGTTTTTTCTATCCGCCTTTAATTCTTCCATCATTTGACAATAGTCTTTTGCCTGTTTGATGGTTTTGAATTTGGCATAAATTTCATCGCTAATGAAGGTTTCAACGATCCAATGACCGCCCTCTTCATAGTTTTCCATTGCCCAAGCCGTAATCTTTGCTACTCGATTCATCTCAATCTCCTTTTGAAAAGTTACCGATCACAAACATAAGGTAAATTCATTTGGCCAAAACTCAACCACTCCTAAAATGCTTTTAAATCGCTTTGGGTTTAAGTTTGGTATATCATGTCAAATAATGAAAAAAAGCGGTTAAAATAAGGGATAATGGCCTTTTAAACCATCATCCCTGTTGTTAATTAGACTGCTTCCTGCAAATCATCCGCTGTGTCGCACAGGCTAATGATATTTTCAGCTTTCACGACAAAAACTCCACTATCATTAGGCTTTTGATCAGATGGCGTTAAAAAGGAATTGAAGACTTCCTTTTCGACCTGCTGTTGATTCACGAAATATTTAACAGCAATTCGACTTTTTGGGTCTGGATAGAGTCGAATGTAAAAAGTTTCCACATTATCTTTTGTGTGTTTGATAATGAAAGGAAAAGTGACCCATTCGCCAAACGGAAGTTTTTGGACTTCCCCTCGCTCTCCAGCAGCGATAGCTTCCTTTACCGCTTTTAGGTTAGCAAAGTTTTTGCCAGCGGTAAAAAGGCCGACTGTTTCTTTTTCAAGAATCGTGCCTTTGAACTTTGCAGCGGGCTTTTTGGTAGTCCGAAAACCCGCACGAACAAACTGGCCATTTGCACTCAAAAACTTTTCGATATTGATATCCATTTTTCTATCTCCCTTTGAAAGTTTTAAAACAACAACAACCACAATGATAAGGTAAAATCTTTTGTCCAAAACTCAACCCGATCTTTTCCCCTCACATATACTTGTTCGTTTGGGGTTTAGATTTATTTCTCAGATTCGTTTAAATTTGCAATATGTTTTTTTGCTTCTATTACGCTTTGGGAATAAATGCTGGAAGATGATAGAGGATTATCATCATGTACACCGGATAACAATTCGTATTTTGTTATGTTTTTTGCAGCAAGTATGACTTTTTTACCTGCAAAAATAAGTTTGCTTGCAGCATTGTAGATCGACTGGTATTCTTTTTCGCCTTTGTAATGGCTTTGCTCAAAATTCTGTTGGACTGTTTTGGAATGTTTTAGCTGATCCAAATACTGATTGATCGTTTTGGCATATGTGCCTTTTGCTTTTTCCAAATTTGCTTTAAATTCAACCATTCGATCCATTTCAATTGCATTCATTTCAATCTCCTTTTGAAAAGTTATTCGTCACACAATGATAAGGTAAAAAGGTTTGGCCGAAACTCAACAGGATTAAAAATCGGCAATTTGAACCACTTGTTCTCCAGCTTTTTCGGCCAAATGAACACTTACCTTGTATTCATTTTTCTTTGAAACTTTAAAAGCTTTTACTGCCGTTTGCTTTGCGTCAAAAAGATCATTGGCATAGACTTCAATGCTTTTGCCACTAAAGAAACAAATATATCCGTTCATTTCAATCTCCTTTTGAAAAGTTATTCGTCACACAAATATAAGGTAAAAGTGTTTGGCCGAAACTCAACTAGGATTTTTGTGTTCGTGTACTACCGTTTAATAGGATGTGAAACTATCGATTTTTTCGATAGTCTTTAAAGGGCTTCTATTGCCTCTTAAATAAGATGTTTTCATAAACGACATGGAAGGTCACATTGTTTATAAGAATGGCTTAAACGGCAATTGAAGCGGGTTCAATTACCTTATTACCATTAGTGGTTAATACATCGAATCTATAGCCATCAATGTTATTGTCATTTGAATCAAACCAGTATGGTTTAATTTTAGGATTATAGGATATAGGCTTTCCAATTTGTAGGCTTGCAGGTTCGACTTCTATTTTCTTACAATCGATCCAAGAACAAACATCTTTCCTTGTTTTCCCAGAGTATATTTTGTTAGCAATATTAGGATTATTATGTAGATAACAATCGTATAGTGTTAATGTAACCTCATTTGGGTCTAAATAGCTTTTGTTGTCATTATCATCGATTATTTGCCACTTCATAAAGTTTTTGCCGTTTAGCAAATGGAATCTAACTTTCATGTTTTGCTCCTTTTTAAACAGTTGCGAATATACCCTTGCTTTTGTAATATCCGATATGTTTTTCACTATTGAAAGCAGATTTTACCAATGTGATTCCATTGATTTTAATCGCTACTGGCAATGACTTGTAAGCAGTATAATCGTACTTGTAGGTATCGATATCAAGCTTAACTTCGGCAAACCAAATGCCATCACCATTGTAAAAATTATCTACTCCGATTGCCTTATCGATCACAGTTGCAATAGTCATTTCAATCTCCTTTTGAAAAAGTTATTCGTCACACAACTATAAGGTAAAATCTTTTGGCCGAAACTCAACTGGTTGGCAAGATTTCAGTTTCCCGCAAAGCAAAACCATAGTTTTCAAAAGAAACACTATAGACAAACATATCTTCACATTTGAATCTTCCTGTTCGGGCAGGATAAAAGGTCACTTCATTAACAATGCACTCTTTACCGAAATACCAAGAATTCTTATCATTGTTGATAACCTTGTCACCAACTTTAAAATTACTTACAAGCTTATTGGACTGTTTTATTTCATCACATAGCCATTTGGTTGACACTTTTTTAGTTTTGCACAAAGGGTGCGACTGTGTTTTGTGTTTGCTTGTCGTCACAGAAAATTTTTCTTCGTTTTCATACCATATACCATTTGAAAATACAAAAAGAGGAAAGTGTTCGCCATAAGAGTACACAACATATTTGTCACCCTTATTTACTGCAAACAAGTTATTGCCTTTGAATTCTTTTTTATCTTGCACGAATGATGCTGACCGATTATTTGCAATTTTCATATTAATCTCCTTTGTTTAGGTTACTCACAACTATAAGGTAAAATCATTTGGCCGAAACTCAACTTTAAAAAGGCAAGTCGCAAACAATCTGGTCGATATGATCTTGTGGTATGGCAATTCCAAGCTCATTCAACTTTTCCAGAAGCTTGCCATTAGTGCCAGCCACTTCGCCCCACACACCTACAAGCTCTACAGTCTCTCCATTTTCATCATATGATTGGAGAAAATACTCTTGCAGGTGTTTATCGAATCCGTAAGCGAATTGTTGTCCAGACAGATTGGAAGAAATATAGCGACTCATATCAATCTCCTTTGTTTAGGTTACTCACATCACAACTATAAGGTAAATTCATTTGGCCAAAACTCAACAGGTATTAAACGGTAGTACACAAACATTAGTATCAAAAAAAAAGACTGTCGGTTTTTTCGACAGTCTTAAAGTTTAATCTTCATACTCATCATCTGGATGTCTTGCAGGTGGCCCAGAATAATTGGGATTTTTTTCCCAAGTATCCCAAGGCGTTAAAATCCAAGCAGACTCTGGCCTATCGCAACCAGCATTATGGGCATACTCTCGACAGGCATCAGAATAACTAGCCCTTCCGTAATAATCTTCTTCCATTACTCATCTCCTTCATCAAAAGAAATTCGACCAGAAAGTAAAAGTTCTTCAGCACCAAATACTGTATCCTTTTCACAACTTTCGCACTCTACATTCCTTGCGTCTGGTTCAAGACAACTGCTATACTCTTCACCGCAAGCAATGCACAACCCAATTTGGTCTTCGCACAATTCGGCAAAGACTTCTTCGTTCATAGTGAAATGTCCTTTTTCAAAATTCATCTCAATCCCCTTTGTTTAAGTTACTCATCACACAACTATAAGGTAAAAGTGTTTGTCCGAAACTCAACTTATCCGTAAATTACTTCTCCAAAGATAGCAAGCTGAATGAAAGCATCAAAATCCCATGCGTCAGCTTCGCAAAGCCAATCCTCTAAAACTTCTGTGTCTTGCAGAAGATTAGCTGGAACTTTAGTTAATCCCTTGCCCCACTTATCAGTAAAGATAAGTGGTATAGCTGCAAGTAGTTTTTCTTTGTTTACTGAATATTTTTTTTCTTCTTCTTCATCAAAGAAATTGAACTCTAGCTTCTTGTAGTTCCATTTTGTACATCTTAAGCACTCAGCAGATTCGGGAAAGTTTTCCATTACCGATTGTAGAAACTGTTCTTTGTTTGCTTCACTCATTTCTAAATCTCCTTTGGTTCGACTGAAACGATTTCGTATTCTTCGTCATATTCGTCAAATTCTAATTTTTCCCATTCGTATGTCTCAGCAATACGCTTTGCCTCATTTTTATCTAAGGCTTCTACTTGTATGTCAACGACACTAAATGTTTGCTTTTGCACTTGCACATTGAACTTCATCTCAATCTCCTTTGTTTAAGTTCCTTCACGACTATAAGGTAAATTCATTTGGCCAAAACTCAATCTAATAGTTTTGAAGATGTTCCCTTTATTCTTTTGGCTGTAGGATATTTCCTTTTAACTTCTGAAAAATCATCGAGATTATCTACTAATTCTTCATTCTTCATTATCGCCCACATCCACCTGCCATTTCTTACATAATGTCTTCCGTTTCTACCTTCGCCTTCCTCAACATTATTATTCCAATTTCTTTGAAATGTTAATTTATCACTCATGCTATAACCCCTTAAGTCTTTCGATTTCCTCACGCAGTTTTTGGTTTTCCTCACGCAATCTTTGCAACTCATCTTCATTTTGTTTTGAAACGAACATAGCAAGATCATTTTTACTCAATCTTTGAAGATGTTTGATTTCCTCTTCGTCAATCATTGCTAATACTCCTCTGGTTCAATTGTTTCGCCCATCTCCTCTAGTTCTTTTCTACCATCTTGCCCACTTTCACTCCAACCGCAATAACATCTTGTCAAACCTTTATGGTTATTGCATTCTTCGCATATCCAAGCTGCACAATGCTTAGAGTAGAATCTAGATTTGCAATTACAGTTGCTCATTATTGATCCTTAATTGTTTGATCTGAAATAGATTGGCAATTGTGGTTCTTCTTTAAACAATTCAGCTAAAGCATCTGATTGTACTCTATCTTCATATACTTTGAAGATTTCATCAAATACAACCTTCGCAAATAGACTTACAGCACCGCTTGCCGAAAAGATATCTTGAATCAATTCTCCATCTGGATGATACAGTTTGAAACCATCAGCAAGCTTTTTTCCAGCTATAGTTTTATGTTCGATCTTAGCTGGAAAGATTGTATAACCATTAAAATCTAGACACAACTTTTCCAAATCATTATCAGGTGACAAAGGGGCAGTCATAACTTTGCCATCATAACACAAATTCAAAGTGCCAAACTTTTCTAGATTAGGGAAAATATATTCTAATGATCTTTGAATTTCTCGAACTAAACCCAAAAAAGAATTAAGTTTTTTATTATCCATTATTGCACTTCACTTTCTGTTTCTGGTGTTTCTGTTTCTTCTGGTTCTGGTAGATAATGTTCAGCGATATTTCTCCAATCAACATCACTCAAGAATGATAAAGCATAATCTCTAGCCAATCCTTCTGTTGATGAATCAATAATAAGTTCTTCCGCATAATCTTTAAGTGCATCCGCAAGAGTATGAAGATCATCAAATCCTTCCCATTGATCTTCGCTTCCATCGAAGACTTCAAGATTGACTCTCCAAGTCGCATAGTTAGTCCAGCCATTGTACTTTTTATCTTCGCTCATTTCTCAATCTCCTTTGTTTAAATTCTTTCACATCTATAAGGTAAAACCATTTGTCCGAAACTCAACTCAATCCAGAAGCACCAGTAAAAGCACGAGTAAAATCAGCACCAATCAAATTTGCCGAATCAAAGATTGCACCAAACAGATTAGAATTTCGCAAGTCGGCATTTTGAAGATCAGCGTTAGTGAAATTAGCTTCTGTCAAAAACGAACCTTTCAGATTAGCACACTTCAGATTAGCACCAGTTAAATTTGCATAACGAAGATTAGCACTACGCAAATCAGCACTACGAAAATTGGCATTGGTAATGTTAGCACTTTGCAGATCAGCATCACGCAAGCAAGCACTACGAAGATCAGCACCAGTTAAGTTAGTATTGGTCAAAGCTGCATTGTTAAGATCGGCACGAATAAAAATAGCACCTTGCAGATTAGAATGAGAAAAATCTGCATTGGTTAGATCTGCACGAGTAAGATCAGCATCAGTCAGATTTGAATGACGAAGATTTGCAGCATGAAGACTCGCACCAGTCAAATTGGCATTAGTAAGATTTGCATCAATCAAATCTGAATTGCATAAATTAGCACTTTTTAAATTAGCACCAGTAAGATTCGCATTATTCAAAGTAGTCAAATTAAGATTAGCACGATTCAGATCAGCACCAGTAAGATCAGCACCAGTAAGATCAGCACCAGTAAGATTTACACCCTTCAGATAAGCTTCAGTCAGATTCGCACCTTTTAAATTAGCCTTAAATAAAGTATCGGCATCTACTGTTATAAGCACTTCTCCACTTGTGTTCTTGATCTCAATCATTTCAATCTCCTTTGTTAAGTTCTCTTACACTTATAAGGTTAAATCTTCTGTCCGAAACTCAACTATAAGGAAAATCAATTCCTTTTTCGGCATCAGTCTTTCCGTCTTCGTCTGATTTATTTGCCCAATTCCAAATCAAATCTGCTTCTTTTTCAATTTCATCTATAGCCATTTGAATCGCCAAATCAGAGAACCCTTCACTATACTCAAGTTTGTAGTGGTTAGTTCCATTATCTGAACCTTCCACAATAGAACCAAGTGTGATTCCCCAATCATGAAAACATATCCAAGCACCGCAACTTGTGTACTTGTAAAGATTTCTTTCACATTCCTTTTGGTCTTTCGCAGAGAAAAATTTCAAAACTGTCTTTAGTCCATTTTTACATTGTTCATTAGTCTTGCTCATCGTTTTACTCCTGTTGCTTTGTTGATCGCTGCTTTTGCTGCATCTATTAGTGGTTGAGTTTCTTCATTTACTTCTCCCAAATCGCATTGATCTAGTAGACCATTGAGGGCTTCCAATAGTTCTGGTGCTGCTGCAATTAGTCTTGCATTTGCAACACTTTCTTCTGTAAGAAAGCACCTTTTGTCTTTTCGTTTATTATTTTGGGGGTGTTTCAATTCATGCCCTGCGATAAGACAGATGTAGATTTGATCATCTTTATAGTAATTCTCATCTTGAGAAATATATTGCGTCTCAGCCATATCTCCAACAGCGAACATTTCAGATGACCAAGGGCCAGATGTATGACTCATTACTTTTCTCCTTTGTTAAACTTTCAAAAGGTCAATAGGTTCGTTATTTAAAACATGAGACAAAGCTAGAATTGCAGTAGTGTTGAGATTATTATCATCTATGATCCACTCCCATCTTTCTTTAAATTCCAAATCAAATTGATCATCGGTTATGTCATAGTATTGTTTAAATCCATCACCTTGAAGAATACAACAAATATATTCGTAATCTTTTGTTTTAAGTCCTTGTTTAATACGGATAATGTCTTCTGCCATCAAAATGTTAGTCTTTTCATCTCTAGTCAACTTACTCATTTCAATCTCCTTTGTTAAAGTTCTGTTACACTTATAAGGTTAAATCTTTTGTCCGAAACTCAACTTCCTTTTCAAGCAATTTAAAATCTTCTTCTTGTTGCAAAGATGGAAATTCTTTGGCAAGTGCTTTAAGATCATCTACTGCATATCGGTAATTAACTGAATCTTTAAACTTTTCTTGCCAAGATTTTATTTCATCGATAGTTTTATAAAATCTTACAGAAGCTGTAGATTCATTTAAGACCTCAGAACAATAAGCGAACTTAACCTTTTTGAATGGACTATAATCTTCAATCAAACCATGTTCTTTTTCGATAAAGTCGAGAATATTTCCTTTGAAGTATTCTTCGTAATATCTGGTGTCTAGATCCCAATCCCGAATCACTTTGCGGACAACAACTTCAGAATCGAAAAGATTGTGTTTGCAGATGATATCGTACTGGTATTCCGTATCGCCATGTGTATCATGACTGATTGTAATTTCAGCTTCTTTATTTGCACGAATGAATTGTGTTCCAAATCCACCCTTAGACCTGTTCGTCAAAGTGTTGTACAAATAAACCGCTGCCCCTTGTGGGTAATTGTCATAGTGGATGTATATTGTCACATCCGAGCTAAAACTATCCACAAACTTGTATGTTCCTCTAGTTGACATCTTACATTCTCCTTGTTAAAGTTACCGATCACAAACATAAGGTAAAACCATTTGTCCGAAACTCAACCATGTTAGAATTTAGTTTTTTCGTTCACTTTAATCCCACGCAGATTCACACCTTCTAAATCACATACACTAGTAAGATTCGCACCAGATAGATTCGCATCCTCAAGATTCGCACCCACCAAATTCGCATCCTCAAGATATGCACCAGTAAGATTCGCACCAGATAGATTCGCATCCACCAGCTTCGCACCAGATAGATTCGCATCCTCAAGATTCGCACCAGTAAGATCAGCACCAGTAAGGTTCGCACCAGATAGATTCGCACCCTCAAGAATCGCACCCTCAAGATTCGCAGCAAACAAATAAGCACCAGTAAGATTCGCACAATAAAGATTCGCATCATTCAGATTAGCATCCCTCAGAATCGCACCCTCAAGATTCGCAGCAAACAAATAAGCACCAGTAAGATTCGCATTAGTAAGATTAGCACCAACCAAACAAGCACCAGTAAGATACACATTAGTAAGATTAGCACCAACCAAAGTATCAGCATCTACCGTATGAATAACTTTGCCTTGTTTGTTCTTAATCTCAATCATTACATTCTCCTTGTTAAAGTTACCGATCACAAACATAAGGTAAAACCATTTGTCCGAAACTCAACCATGTTAGAATTTAGTTTTTTCGTTCTGTCGGGTGTAATCGAGATTCGTATCACGAAAATCAGCACCAGTAAAGTCAGCACCAGTAATGTCAGCACCATACATATTTGCATCATGCAGATTAGAACCAAGCAGCTTTGCACCTTTCAGATTAGCATTTTCAAGATCAGCATTTTCAAGATCAGCACCAGTAAGGTCAGCACCTTTCAGATTAGCACCAGTAAGGTCAGCACCTTTCAGATTAGCACCAGCTAGATTAGCACCAATAAGATTAGCACATTCCAGATACGCACTTTCTAAATTCGCATGATCCAGATTCGCACCTTCCAGATTCGCATGATCCAGATTCGCACCTTCCATATTCGCATATTCCAGATTCGCACCCTTCAGACTTTCATCGCAACAAATATCTAAACCCTTCAAAGTGTCAGCATCTACTGTCACAATCACTTTGCCACTTTTGTTTTTTATCTCAATCATTACATTCTCCTTGTTAAAGTTACCGATCACAAACATAAGGTAAAACCATTTGTCCGAAACTCAACCTGAGTTTTCTGATGACATATAGTTGTTCGTTATGAACCAAGATTTATTTCAAATTAAATAAACAAAATGATTAAACAAGATATGAAAAAAAATATGCAAAACAAAGATAAGATGATGGTTGCAAAATCGTCAACAGTTAGTCTTTCACGGATCGATTTCACTTTAGATTCCTTCCTTGTGTACTACCGTTTAATCCCTTCAAGCTTTTTTCTGTAAAAGAAAAAAGCATTGTAACTTCTATTGAATTTTTATCAAATTATTTTTTCCACAAGCTAGAAAATTTGACCTTTAGCTGGCGGGTGTACCGCTTGAGCATAAGGTATGCAGCAATCAAAGACTTTTCTTCTTCTAATCCAGCCATGTAAAGAAATCGACTTAGGAAAGCATCAGGCTTATTGAAACCAGAAAAGTCTCTAGTCATAGCACCATCACATTCACCAAGCATGAATTTCAATGCATTTTCAATATCTGTTTTCAATTCTGGTGTCAGTTCTGGTGGAGTAAACTGTCCAAGCTTCGAAATCTCACGACTGATTATGATTTCGACCTTGTTTAATCCAATCTCCTTAGACCTAGCCTCCTCCTTAGCCTTTTCATTGACCACAATTGAGTTCATTCTGTCGATGAATTGTTCTTCTGTCTCATTGATTACATTCCTATTGATAGGACTAAGCTGAATCTTATCATCGATGGCAGACTGAATCAAAGCAATCTTTTCGGCCAATAGAGCGTGTATATGAAGGTCAAGAGGGTGATTAGCA
>Ga0209188_1001890_pt1 | contig 16064 bp, 18 predicted proteins | sample C_130625_EF_Meta_FD_187307 | JGI IMG/M metagenome (GOLD analysis project Ga0209188, IMG submission 187307) | Freshwater microbial communities from Lake Croche, Canada to study carbon cycling - C_130625_EF_MetaG (SPAdes) (version 2) | ecosystem: Environmental > Aquatic > Freshwater > Lake...
ACCAGGGGATGAGGCTGCGCTGTTCTCGGGCAGAGCGGCGCGCGTTCGCGACATCGGTGTCCGCATCGCCATGGCCAACCGTTGGTTTTTCACGGCTTTGACCCTTGTCGCCGCGTTGGCGACGGCTATCGTCTACGGACTTGGCGGCAATCTTGCTGTCAGAGGGGCGTTGACGATCGGAACACTGCTGGCTCTCGTGGGCCTCCTGGCTCAGCTCTACGGTCCGCTCACGGGCCTGTCCAATGTACGAGTTGACGTGATGACCGCTCTTGTGAGTTTTGAGCGGGTGTTTGAGGTGCTGGACTTGGAACCCATGGTCGCCGAGCCCATTCATCCTGTGGCTTTGCCGAGTGGGCCTTTGTCAGTGGCCTTCGCGCACGTGGGGTTCCGGTATCCGCGTCCGGAGGAGGTCTCGCTCGCCAGCCTTGAGTCGATCGCTCGGGACCAAGCGGTTGCGGACTCTGGGCCGGTGCTCACTGATGTGTCGTTCGAAGTGCAGGCAGGGACCCTGACGGCTCTGGTGGGACCGTCCGGAGCCGGCAAGACAACCACGGCAGGTCTCCTGTCTCGCCTGTACGACGTGACTGACGGATCTGTCCAGCTCGGCGGCGTTGATGTTCGCAAGGTCAGTCTTGAGCGGCTGCACGACGCTGTCGGTGTGGTGACCCAGGACGCCCATTTATTCCACGACACCATCCGTGCGAATCTGCTCTACGCCCGCCCTGATGCGAGTGAGCAGGAGTTGTTGGATGCCTGTAGTGCTGCTCAAATCGGTGGGCTTATCGCGAATTTGCCGGAGGGCCTTGACACTGTGGTGGGCGATCGCGGGCATCGGCTCTCCGGAGGCGAGAAGCAACGCGTTGCCATTGCTCGACTGTTGGTCAAGGGTCCACGCGTCGTGGTGCTGGATGAGGCCACAGCGCATTTGGACAGCGAAAGCGAAGCAGCCGTCCAGCGAGCTTTGGATAATGCGCTCGAGGGACGCACGTCAGTGGTGATCGCTCATCGCCTCAGCACTATTCGGCGCGCGCATCAGATCGTGGTGTTGGTAGCCGGGTCCGTGGTCGAACGCGGAACGCATGATGAACTGCTGGCGCTCAATGGCGTTTACGCAGATCTCTATCGAACCCAGTTCGCCGACCAGAGCGCTATGGGTGACGCGTAAGCCCACCGTCAACCCGAATGAGTGTCCCGGTGACGTAGGACGCCGCAGGGCTGAGAACGAAAGCGGCTACCTGTCCGAACTCGCGAGGATCTCCGTATCGGCCCTGGGGAATGGCCGTACGTATGCGATCTCGCGCTTCTGCGCCTAAGGCAGCATCGAGCTCAGTTATGCGATCAGTAGCGATGCGACCCGGAAGTAGGCCGTTGACCCGACTTCCGAGCGGTGCGACCTCGTCGGCGAGGTCTTTGATGAGCATCGCGAGTCCGGGCCGGAGCCCGTTGCTGGCTCCCAGACCGGTGATGATTTCGACTGCGGACGACGAGAGGACCCATGCAATGCTGACGGGAGTGTTCGACTCCAGCAGGGTCCTTGCCATGCGCAGGCCACCGAGGAACACCGAGTCAAACGCATCACGCCATTGATCGTCGGTGATGCGCATGGCCGTTCCCGCAGGAGGGCCGCCACCGCTGATGAGAGCACCATCGATGCGGCCGAAGGAGGAGACGGCGAGAGCCATGGCCTCGTGTGGCAGTTGGGTGTCGCGGGTGTCTCCACTCAGCGAAGCCGCGTTTGTCCCCAATGTCGCTGCGGCTTTGGCGAGCGAATCCTCATGTCGGCCTACAAGCACGACGCGTGCGCCCTCGGCGATCAAACATTGCGCTGTCGCAAACCCAAGACCGCGGCTTCCGCCGGTGATGATGAAAACCCGGTCGTGCAGTCCTAGATCCATGTCATGGCCTCCGTACGTCGTCAGGTTGATTGCCGTCCTCGCGCGCTTCACGACGTAGAAAAAAGAACCAGCCGCCCACGGACACGAAGGCAAACAGGAGCCATTGCACGGCGTACGAGATGTTTTGACCCTCGTTCACCTCGGGCGTGGGTAGGGCAATCAGGCCGGCTTGCGTTGGCGTCGCGAGTTGAACGTAGGCCGGATAGCTTGTGGCGAGCGCAGGCAGCGCCTGTGCCGATACGGACGACACCTGCCCTTGAGGTAGTCCCTGCTGTACGGGCTCGTTCTCGAATTCGCGGAGATAGCCGGTGATGTCGACCACGCCCTGGTCGGGCGCAGGCGCCTGCACCTGTGACGTCGCTGATGACTGTGCGGGGATCCAGCCTCTGTTAATCCACAGGTCTGTGCCTGTGACAGCACGAAATGCCGTCATAACCCAGAAGCCGTTTGTGGAGTTCAAAGGCCGACGTCGCACGAGGACCTGTGTTTCCGGGAGCCACTGCCCTTGGGCCGTGACCCGGTGCCATTGGAGTCCTGAGGTCATTCCTTGGGCGAGGGCCGCGTCGACAGACTCCGGAGTGGCGCCCACTGATTGGGCAAGCGTGATTCGGTCGACTTTCTTGTCCTGAGCCCTCGCCCACTGCCATCGGCTGAGGAATCCAAAGCTGACGATCACTACAACCACCACGATGGTGAACGAGATCCACCGTCGTGTTCGGAGCAGTGCGATCACCCTCGCACTCTAAGTCAGCGGTCGGGGTCGTAAGGAATCGTGGTGCCGGGCGCGGGCAACGCCCGCTGCGGCTCTAGCGGCAACCCCATGGATCCTGGCTCGTCGTTCTCGCGGCCCGCGTTGGCCGCCACCACCGCGAGATAGGGGAGGGCTACCGCACCCGCGATAAAGACCCATCTGGGCCAGCCGGGCACCACAATTGCCGCGAGGACGCAGGCCGTCCGCACACCCATGCTGATGAGGTAGCGCCGGGTCCGCCCCGTCTGCTCCTGGGATAGCCCCCGCTGAGCGTCGGTGATGGTGTGGACCTCGTCCTGATGGCTGCTCACGAGGCCACGGTAGGCCAAGATGTGCCGCAGCGCTCGGGGACGAGTGCCACCGTGCAGCGGCGTAGCCGCCCGAAGGAGGAATTGTGGTCAACCGGACATATGCCGTGACCGAGCTCGTGGGTACTTCGCCTGAGGGAGTGGATGCTGCCATTCGCAGTGCCGTGGCTCGGGCCGCCACGACCATCGGCAAAGTGGACTGGTTCGAAGTTGTTCAGGTCCGCGGCTACGTCCGAGATGGCGATGTCGACCACTTTCAGGTGACCATCAAAGTGGGCGCACGTTTGGAAGATTCATGAGCGGCGTGGCATTCATCACCGGGGGAAATCGGGGGATCGGCCTCGCGATTGCGCTTCGCCTTCGTGAGTCGGGATACACCGCTGTCGTGGGGTCGCGGAGCGGGCAGGCGCCGGATGGGCTGCCCGCTGTTCCGTTAGATGTCAGTGATCCGGCAAGCATTGTGGCCGCCATCGCTGCTGTGGAGGAATCCCACGGAAGCATCGAGGTGCTGGTCGCAAACGCAGGAATGACGAGGGACACCTTGCTGATGCGGATGTCGGACGACGACATTGACGTTGTATTGCAGACGAACCTCGCCGGCAGCATTCGACTCGCGCGTCAAGTTCTGCGCGGAATGATCAAGGCTAGGCAGGGCCGAATCATTTTCGTGTCGTCGGTGGTGTGGGCCTTGGGATCGGCAGGTCAGGTCAATTACGCAGCGTCCAAGGCTGGACTTATCGGGGCTGCACGATCTCTTGCACGCGAAGTTGGCTCGCGCGGCATCACCGTAAATGTTGTCGCCCCCGGTTTCGTCGAAACCGATATGACGGCGGAGCTCGATGATGCGCAGAAGGCGGCGATCCTGTCGAACATCCCCGTCGGTCGATATGCTCAAGGGTCTGAGATTGCGACAGCGGTGGACTTTTTGTGCCATGCGGGGTATGTCACCGGGGCAGTGCTACCGGTGGATGGCGGTCTAGGAATGGGTCACTGAACGAAGGATTTGACGAAAGGGTGTCATGAGTCTGCTGGAGGGCAAGAGAATTCTCATTACGGGAGTCCTGACTGACCAGTCCATTGCATTTCATGTGGCCCGCCTGGCGCAGGAGCAAGGCGCAGTGGTCATTCTGAGTTCGTTCGGTCGCACCATGAGTTTGACCAAGCGATCAGCCGGGCGTCTGCCGCAGCCGGCTCCGATCGTGGAATTGGACGTCACCAACGAAGAGGACCTCGCCGCTTTGGCCGATCGAGTGCGCGACCATGTCGACGGACTGGATGGGGTGGTGCATGCCATCGGCTTCGCCCCGGAGGCGGCATTGGGCGGCAACTTCCTCAATACCTCGTGGCCGGATGTGAGTGTGGCCCTGCAGGTGTCGGCCTACTCGCTCAAGTCACTGTCCATGGCCGCTTTGCCTCTGATGAGCAGCGGAGGATCGATCGTCGGTCTGGACTTCGATGCTCAAGTCGCCTGGCCCAAGTACGACTGGATGGGTGTGGCTAAGGCTGCATTCGAGAGCACAGCGCGTTATCTCGCACGTGATCTTGGTCCACGGGGGATTCGGGTCAATCTCATAGCCGCCGGGCCCATCAGGACCATGGCCGCGAAGAGCATTCCCGGGTTTGATGATTTCGAAGCTGTCTGGAGCACACGGGCGCCGCTGGCCTGGAACCTTGACGATCCTGAGCCCGCGGCTCGTGCCTGCGCGGCTCTTCTGTCGGACTGGTTCCCTGCCACAACCGGCGAAATCATTCATGTTGATGGCGGAGTTCACTCGCAGGGAGCCTGACACCATGCGTCGACTGATCCTCATCCGGCACGCCAAGAGCGACTATCCGTGGGGCGTGGAGGACCACTTCCGGCCGCTGAATGGGCGAGGCAGGCGCGACGCCCCACTCATCGGTGAGTGGTTGCTGCACAACATCCCCGTGCTTGAACCACCCGTGGTGGTTGTTTCTACCGCAACTCGAACCCAGTTGACCTGGCGCTTGATTCGCGAACAACTCTCCGGTGTCTGGGCTGAGTGCGAAGTCGTGGAGGAGCCCAGTCTCTACGAGACCGATGCGGATGGCGTGGCCGCAGTGATCTCAGGACTACCCGACTCCGCTGACACTGCGGTTCTGATCGGACATAATCCGGGGCTGGTGGACTTCATAAGCCGGTACACCGAGCCCGGGACTGCGAAGGATGACGCAACGGCAAAGTTCCCCACAAGTGCACTTGCTGTTGTGGTTACTTCCAGCTTGTGGGGGTCCTGCATGTCGGTCCCGATGGTCATCGAGCATTTCGCCGTAGCGCGAGCGCCCCGCAAGTCCTGACTTACTCAGCCTGGACATCCTCGATCTCTTCGCGAGTAATTCCCAGTAGATAGAGAACAGAGTCCAAATACGGAACATTGACGGCCGTGTCGGCAGCCGCGCGTGTTGCTGGCTTGGCGTTGAACGCAACGCCTAGCCCGGCTCTCGTCAGCATGTCGATGTCGTTTGCTCCGTCACCGATAGCAATCGTACGTGACAGAGGAATGCCTTCCTCGGCGGCAAAATCTTCAAGGGCCTGCTGCTTTGCCTTGCGGTCGATCACCGGTCCCGTGAGGCCGCCGGTCAAACGTCCATCGCGAGTATCGAGCCTGTTCGCTCTGACGTGGACAATTCCGAGCTCACGCGCGATCGGCTCAACGACCTCGATGAAACCGCCGGAGACTAGAGCGATCTTGAAGCCAAGCTTGTGCAATGTTCGGCAGAGCGTGCGAGCCCCCGGTGTAAGTGTGATGTTGGTACGAACCCTCTGCAAGGCAGCCTCGTCCAGGCCGGACAACAGAGCAACGCGTGCGCGAAGTGACTGCTCGAAATCAAGTTCACCCCGCATTGCGCGTTCGGTGATTGCCTGAACTTCTGCACCGACGCCCGCCTCGTCTGCAAGAAGGTCGATAACCTCGTGTGCAATCAAAGTGGAATCCACGTCCATCACAACGAGGTGTTGACCTCGCCTGTCGATCTCCTTGCGTTGAACGGCCACATCACATCCACTGGTCGCCGCGATGGATGCAAGCGGACCGCGAAGGGCATCAACGGAGGCCCCGGACGCCTCGAGAACAATGGCGGTGACGGGGTACGAGGCGATTCGTCTGATTCGGTCGATGTTTCCACCGAGGCCAGCGATCACAGCGGTGACCTCGGCGATCGACTCGGGCCGCAGCGGAGCTCCCATGACGGTTACGTGAAGTCGATTGTGGCGGTGCGCATCGTCCGGCAGGCCACCAATGGTCACGGACACGTCCAGCCCTAACGCGTGTCCAGAATCCTGTAGGTCGCGGACGAGGATCTCCTCGTCCGCTTGTTGCACGCCGCCCAGGAGAACCGCAAGGACGAGTCGGCCGCGTACGACCAACTGCTCCACGTCGAGAACAGTGACCCCGTGATGTGCCACGGCGGCGAACAGGGTGCTCGTGACCCCGGGCCTGTCGTCCCCGGCAAGGGTTGCCATGACTGTTCGATCGGACATCACTTGCGACACGGTAACCAAGAAGGTGGCCGTCTGACGCCTAGGGTGGGCTTGTGCCTCTTCTGGAACTTCGCTCCGTCTCGGTGCGCCGCGGCAGTGCTCTGCTTCTGGATTCGATCGACCTTGCCGTTGCCGAGGGCGAACGCTGGGTGATCATCGGCCCCAACGGGGCTGGCAAGACGACGCTGATGCAGGTGATGGCAGGGCGCTTGTTTCCCACCTCGGGAGATGTCTGCATTCTTGATGAGGTGTTGGGGGCGACGGATGTTTCGACCCTGCGCCAGCGGATCGGATGGGCGAGTTCGGCTCAGATGGCTTCGTTTCCCCCGGGCGAGGCCGTCGTCGATGTGGTGGCCACTGGCGCGTTCGATGTGACCGGCCGTTGGCGCGAGAGCTACGAGCCCACAGATCTGCGACGTGCTTACGCACTGATGCAGCAATGGGGTATCGACGATTTGGCGTCGCGAACCTTCGGGACCTTGTCGGAGGGCGAACGCAAACGCACCATGATCGCCCGGGCGCTGATGCCCGATCCGGAACTACTGCTTCTCGATGAACCAGGCGCCGGCTTGGACCTTTCTGGCCGAGAGGATCTCGTGGCGCGTCTGTCGTACCTGGCCCACGATCCGCTGGCTCCGGTGTTGGCGGTCATCACGCACCATGTGGAAGAGGTGCCGCCATCCTTCACGCACGGATTAGTCCTCCAGGGCGGACGTGTACTCGCGTCCGGGCCACTTGAGAGTGTCGTGACTTCTGACGTGATGTCCCAAGCCTTCGAACTCCCACTGGTTGTCGAGCGCGCTGAGGGACGATATTGGGCCAGACGCCGGATAGTCGGGTGACCCCGGGAATCGTTCTGGCGCTGGTGGCCGCGGGTGTGTGTGGGGGAGCCATCAATGCCGCGGTGGGGTCCGGCACGCTCATCACGTATCCGGTGCTCTTAGCCGCTGGGATCGCACCGGTAGCCGCGAATGGCTCGAATACCGCCGGACTGTCGCCGGGATCCTTCGCCTCCGCGTGGGCCTATCGAGACGAACTGCGGCCACGTATGCGCCAGTTGGCGATACCTGTCACGGCGTCTGTCCTCGCCGGGGCAGCCGGCGCAGGACTCGTGGTCGTTCTTCCGCCGCGTGTCTTTGTCGCATTGGTGCCGTTTCTCGTCGCCATGGCAACGCTGTTGATTGCGTTGCAACCGTTGATCAAGAGGTGGAGCCGCGACCACCAGACGGCTGGACGACACACCATTTGGCCGTGGACCGCCCTGGTAGGTGTCTACGGTGGTTATTTCGGAGCCGGCCAGGGAATCATGCTGATGGCGATCCTTGGCGCGCGCTACGACCGGGATCCGCAGACGTGCAATGGCGCAAAGAATCTTCTTGCGGCCTGTGCAAATGTGTCGGCAGCCGTGGTCTTTGCGCTATCCGGTTCGGTCGTGTGGCTTGCCGCCCTCTGCATCGCGGTTGGCTCCGTCCCAGGCGGATACATCGGTGGTCGACTTGCTCGCAGATTGCCTTCGTGGGCATTGCGACTTCTGGTCGTTGTGATCGGATGCGTCGCGACCACATACTTATTCCTGAGGCTGTGGATGTGACACATACGGGTTGTAACGTGGCGTTATGACTCGCGGTGTCAAGGGGCTAGTCGTCGGTATCGTTTTTGTCATGGCTGGTGTGGCTCTTGACGGAGCCGGTGTGATGCTGTGGACCGCTGTCGACCCTGATGGTCGGATCGTTGTCCCGGTCGGGGTAGTCGAAGCGGGTGGAGCGCGCACCTTGGTTGTGGACATTGATCGATACGCGGCAGCCCCTCCGGGACTTGAGTCGCTTGGTCACAGTCGCTTGGCAGTGGTGGCGCAGGACAAGGTTTTCCTCGCAGTTGGTAATACAACGGATGTGGATGGAGCGCTGCGCGGCTCCACCTATGTGGCTGCCAACACGTCGGGCACCGAGTGGCAGGTGTCTGAGGTGCCGGGGCGAGGTGGACCGGTCGACCTTGCGCGTCAGACTTTCTGGTGGAGGTCCGCGGAGGGTGAGAATCCTGAAATTGAGATACCAGAGTCGCGGCCGGCGACCGTAGTGATCACCGGTCCTGCTGTGCTTGGAACGGTTCAGCTCAGTGCGGTCTACATCGTGCACGACTCGCAGATCATTCTCGCGATTCTTGGCGGCGTTGGGTTTGCACTCATACTTGCCGGCGCTCTCATGATCGTTCTGTGGTTACGCCGTGCCCGTAGCGTGGTCAGTGCAACACCATGACCGAGGATCGTTTTGTCACCATCCCGAACGCCCTGAGCTTGCTCAGACTTATCGGCGTTCCGGTTTTCCTCTGGCTTGTTCTTGTTGCCCACGCGGACGTGTGGGCGTTCGCTCTGCTGGCCGTTTCCGGCGCCACGGATTGGTTGGATGGCTATTTGGCTCGACGCTTGGGTCAGGTCTCTCGGATCGGGGCTCTACTAGACCCCCTGGCTGATCGGCTTTACATCGCAGCCACCCTCCTCGGACTCGCTCTTCGAGCGCTCATCCCGTGGTGGTTGGTGATCGCGCTGGTGGCCCGCGAAATCGTCCTTATCTGCCTGCTTCCCCTCTTGCGGCGCCACGGCCGGGTGGCCCTGCCTGTCACGTTTGTGGGTAAGACCGGCACCTTTGCGCTCCTGTGGGGTTTCCCCCTGCTCCTGCTGGGGTCGTTGCCGTCAGGCTGGGGGGCCGCGGCCATGACGCTCGGCTGGGCCTTTGCCCTCTGGGGGGTCTTTCTCTATTGGTGGGCAGGCCTTCGCTATGTGCAGCAGGCCCGATCACTGTCCGCCGCCACCCCGCTGGGGTCCTAAGAGCACGCTCACTCCTCCGTTACAGTTCCCACATCCCCCTGGAAGGAGTGTTGCGTGTACCCCGAGGACCTTCGATTCACCCCGGAGCACGAATGGGTTCGCCTCCTTGACTCCGGGAATGTGGCCTTCGGCATCACGCACTTCGCTCAAGACGCGTTGGGTGACATCGTTTACGTGTCCCTACCCACGCCGGGGTCAAGGGTTGTGGCAGGGGGCTCCTGTGGCGAGGTTGAGTCCACAAAGAGCGTCAGCGATATCTATGCGCCCGTGACCGGCGAAGTCGTGGCGTGCAATGTGGAGCTTGATGCCAGCCCCGAGACGGTGAACGCCGATCCGTACAACGCCGGTTGGATGGTGGAGGTTCGGCCCGAGGACCCGTCTGCGATTGACGGCCTGCTCACAGCCGACGCCTACCGGGACTTGGTCGAGAAGTCCTGATGATCTGCCGGGAATGCGGGTATAGCAACGATCCACAGGACCGCTTCTGTGGATCGTGCGGCGCACATGTTCCCATCCCGATGGACGTCCCCGACGCCATCACGACGATCATTCCGACGATTGCGGGTACCACGACCGGCCCGCTCGCGGCTATGTCTGCGGGTCGCATGGCTGGACTTCCCGCAGGTGACGCCATGTTGGTAGTTCACCGTGGACCTGGTGAGGGCACCGAGTACATCCTTCGTGCGGCCGATGGAGTCCATGCGGTCGGTCGTGCACCGGAGGCAGCCGTGTTTCTTGATGATGTCACGGTGAGTCGACGTCACGCCGAGTTTCGCTGCGGCGCACAGGGGTGGAGCGTTCGCGACTCTGGTTCTCTGAACGGCACCTACGTCAATCGGACCCGCGTGGACGATCGCGCACTGCGAGGAGGCGATGAAGTTCAAATCGGGAAATTCCGATTCGCCTTCCTTGTGTCAGCCGAACAGGTCACATGAGTCAAGAGTCTGTCAGCGGAACGGTAAGCATCGGGGAAGTCCTCAGCATGCTGCGTCGTGAATTCCCCGACGTGTCCATCAGCAAAATTCGGTTCCTCGAAGCCGAGGGTCTGGTGTCACCCCAGCGGACCGCTTCCGGATATCGCCGTTACGGACAAAGCGACATCGATCAGTTGCGGGCAGTGTTGACGTTGCAACGGGACCAGTACCTGCCGCTGAAGGTCATTCGCGAGCAAATCCAAGACGGTGGGCCGGACGACATCGGTCCGGTAGCCGGAACAGGATTGCAGGCAAGTGATTTTCGCCCCGGTGCCGGAAGGGTTCGGCTCACCCGCGAGGAACTTGGCGAGCACGCAGGGCTTCCGCAGGACTTTCTGGCCCAACTCGAGGGCATCGGCCTTCTGGTGGCGACTCCGGCGGGACACTACGACGAGGATGCGCTCGCGGTGGCGTCCATCGTGTCCCGCCTGTCTGCCTTCGGAATTGAGGCCCGCCATCTCCGGCCCTTTCGAGTAGTGGCGGACCGCGACACGGGTCTGGTGGAGCAGATGGCCACGCCTTACAGCCAGAACCGAGGCAGGGATGGCCAGGCCAGAGAGCGCGAAACGGTGCGCGAACTTGCCGCCCTCTGCATCCAGCTCCATGCCGCCCTGCTACGAGCCGAACTCATGCGGCTGGGGCGTGCCTGACCGGTCTTCATTGACCTTGGCCCCGGGATACGCTGACGGGATGCGCGCACTGGAGGTCGTCGGAGTTCGAGTCGAGATGCCTTCGAATAATCCAATTGTCCTGCTCCGCGACACCGAATCAGGGAAGTTCCTCCCGATCTGGGTAGGTGCCGGGGAAGCTAGTGCGATCGCGTTGGCGCAGCAGGGGGTAGTCCCGCCTCGGCCGTTGACCCACGACCTCCTGGCAGATGTCATTTCATCGCTTGGTGCCTCGCTATCCGAAGTGCGCATCACAGCACTTCGCGATGGAGTCTTCTATGCCGAGCTCGGGCTGAATGACGGTGTAGACGTGAGCGCGCGTCCCTCCGACGCAATCGCATTGGCACTTCGGACCGGAGCGCCCATTCTGGCTGCGGTCGAAGTTATCGAGGCGGCGGGCATCGATCTGCCAGAGGATCACGAGGGTGCAGAAGATGATCAGGTGGAGCGCTTTCGAGAATTCCTGGAGCAGATCTCTCCTGAGGATTTTGGGTGAACGACACCCTCAGGATGAGGTTGAGACTTTGCTCATCGACACGCCGACGGTCAGTTTTGACCACCGGCTATCCCATCCCTAACGTCTGTCTCGAAGCACGGACACTTCCCCGGTGGACCGCCATCCGATGCGAGGAGATGCAGTGAGCGATCAGGACCAGGACATGCTGTTTGATGACAGCACCCTGCGACCGCTGCCGCCAAACATTGGTTACCGAGGTCCAGTCGCGTGTGCCGCTGCTGGGATTACCTACCGTCAGCTCGATTACTGGGCTCGCACCGGATTGGTGACTCCGTCCGTTCGCGATGCCGCGGGATCGGGCAGCCAGCGACTGTATGGCTTTCGCGACATTCTCATTCTTCGCATCGTGAAGCGGTTGATCGATACCGGTGTCTCCTTGCCCAATATCCGTGCTGCGGTGACGCACCTCGAGACTCGTGCCGGCAACGATCTCGCCGGCCTCACGATCATGAGTGACGGGGCGAGCATCTACGAATGCCGCAGCGCCGACGAAGTGGTCGACCTCGTGCGCGGGGGTCAGGGAGTGTTTGGAATTGCTGTGGGCAGTGTGTGGCGTGAGGTGGAAGGGACGTTGGCGACCCTTCCAGGCGAGGAACCCTCGGGGGTCATTGTTGATCCCACGGGTGCGGCCGACGAACTCGCGGCACGTCGCGCTCGCCGTCGCGCTGGATGACATGTAGCCTCGGCAGCGCTGACTGACCCCGGGCGGGAGAGATCTGGCTTGCCAGACGCCGAAGGAGCAATCTCCCCGACAACCTCTCAGGCAGAAGGACCGTTCGGGGGAGGCATCTCTGGAAAGTGGGACCTGTGGTCCCTACCGACGGTGAAAACCGGTTCGCCGGTGAAGCTCTCAGGTTGCGCTACGGCGTGAAAACAGAGGGGGGATGGGCGCAGCCGCGTCCGTCTCGCTCTGTGTGAGAGGTCACCTCATGGCCCAGTTCCAAGATCGTCATATAGGTCCCAACAGTGTGGACCGCGCTCAGATGCTGGCAGCCGTCGGCTTCGATGATCTGGAGACGTTCACCGAAGCTGTCGTGCCGGACGTCATTCGCTGGCGCGAAGGTCTTGAACTGCCGTTGGCTGCCACGGAGGAGGAGGCCAGTGCGGAGCTCGCGGAGCTCGCGGGCCGCAATCGTGTTGTCACGAGCCTGATCGGACTCGGCTACTCCGGCTGCTTTACGCCCGCGGTCATTCGGCGCAACATTCTGGAGAACCCTGCTTGGTACACGGCCTACACGCCCTATCAGCCGGAGATCTCGCAAGGTCGCCTTGAGGCGCTGCTGAACTTCCAGACGCTTATCGAAGACCTCGTTGCGTTGCCCATCGCTGGTAGTTCATTGCTGGACGAGCCAACGGCCGTCGCGGAGGCGATGGCTCTTGCTGTGCGCCATGGCAAGCACTCTCGCGTCATTGTGGATGTCGATACCCATCCGCAGACGTTGGCGGTTCTCGCCACGCGCGCGGAGCCGATCGGGGTGGAGCTGGTCTTGGCGAACTTGACCGAGGAACTTCCCGAGGGTGATGTCAGCGGTGTGATCATCAGCTATCCCGGGACCAGTGGCGCCCTCCGATCACTGCGACCGATCCTCGACGCGGCTCATGCGCGTGGCGCCTTAGGCATCGTCACCTCAGATCTCCTGGCGTTGACTCTCCTGGAACCCCCGGGTGAGGCAGGAGCCGATGTGGTGGTGGGTTCAGCGCAACGTTTCGGAGTGCCGTTCGGTTTCGGAGGCCCACACGCGGGCTTCATGGCTGTGCGTTCAGGACTGGAGCGCAGCATGCCGGGTCGTCTCGTGGGTGTGAGTGTGGATTCCGACGGGCAACCCGCATATCGACTCGCGTTGCAGACACGTGAGCAGCACATTCGCCGCGAAAAGGCCACGAGCAATATCTGCACTGCGCAGGTGCTGCTGGCTGTCATTTCCTCAATGTATGCGGCCTATCACGGCCCGGATGGTCTGACGCAGATCGCACAGCACGCCCACGGACTGGCATGCACATTCGCGGCCAAGGTCAAGCAGCACGGGGGCGCGCTGGTGAGCGAGCAGTTCTTCGACACGGTCGGAGTCCATGTGCCCGGGCGAGCCGATTCCATTGTTGCAGCGGCACTTGCGCGAGGCGTCAACATTCGACGAGTCGATGCGGACACCGTGTCCGTGTCTACTGACGAGACCACTGTTGCGTCAGACATCGATGTGGTGCTCGACGCGCTGGGCTTCTCAGGTTCGTCGACAACCCCTGAGAGTCACGTGGGGATACCGGCACTACTGCAGCGGACGTCGCCGTTCCTAACTCATCCGGTGTTCCATCGTTATCACAGCGAAACGCAGATGTTGCGCTACATTCGTCGGCTTTCGGATCGCGATGTGGCATTGGATCGCGCGATGATCCCGCTTGGCTCGTGCACCATGAAACTCAATGCCACGACCGAGATGGAACCCATCACGTGGCCGGGGTTCGCCAATATTCACCCATTCGCGCCGCTTGATCAAGCTGCGGGCTATGTCGACCTCATTCGATCCTTGGAGCGATGGCTCGTCGAAATCACGGGGTACGGGGCAGTGTCGTTGCAGCCCAACGCGGGATCGCAGGGGGAGTTTGCCGGATTGCTAGCGATCCGGGGATACCACCGTTCGCGCGGTGATGGTCACAGAGACGTGTGTCTTATTCCCAGTAGTGCGCATGGCACCAACGCGGCTAGCGCTGTGATGGCCGGTATGCGGGTCGTGGTGGTGGCGTGCGATGAGTCAGGCAACGTGGATGTCGATGACCTCCACGGCAAAATCGAGGTTCACAGGGATGAACTCGCGGCTCTCATGATCACCTACCCCTCGACCCATGGAGTTTTCGAGACGGCTGTCGCGGATATCTGCGCGGCTGTTCATGATGCCGGTGGTCAGGTCTTCGTCGATGGTGCCAACCTCAACGCGCTTGTCGGCCTGGCTCGACCGGGTCGGTTCGGTGCGGACGTGTCGCATCTCAATCTGCACAAGACGTTCTGCATTCCGCACGGTGGTGGTGGACCCGGTGTTGGTCCGACGGCGGCACGCGAGCACCTTGCTCCGTTCCTGCCTTCACACCCATTGCAACCGGAAGCGGGCCCAACGGGGCGCGGTCATGCGGATGGGGGAGTGGGGCCGGTGAGTGGAGCGCCGTGGGGAAGCGCCGGGATTCTGCCGATTCCCTGGGCGTACATCCGGATGATGGGTGCTGACGGACTCACTCTTGCCACTCAGACGGCCATCTTGTCGGCCAACTATGTCGCCATGAGACTGCGTGAGCATTACCCAGTTCTGTACACGGGAGCTAACGGTCTCGTCGCGCACGAGTGCATTCTCGACGTGCGTCCCATCACAGCCGCGACGGGTGTGACCGTGGACGATGTCGCGAAGCGACTGATCGACTACGGCTTCCACGCACCGACCATGTCATTCCCGGTCGCGGGGACGTTGATGGTGGAGCCGACCGAGAGTGAGGGTCTTGATGAACTCGACAGGTTCTGCGACGCGATGATTGCAATCAAGTCTGAGATCGATGAGGTCGCGCGCGGAACCTGGCCGGTGGAGGACAGTCCGCTTCGGAACGCCCCGCACACCGCGCAATGCCTCATCGGGGATTGGAATCATGCGTACCCTGCGGCACTTGCGGCGTACCCGGTGCCGTCACTTGTAGCTGCGAAGTACTGGCCGCCGGTGCGTCGGATCGATGGCGCCTTCGGCGATCGCAATCTTGTGTGCAGCTGCCCCAGCCCGCAGGAGCTGGAAGCGGAATTCGCCTAGGTCCAAGCCAGCAGCGACGCCAGCAGACCGAGGGCTGCGCACACCGCGAGGATCCGCAAGGTCGTCTGTTGTAGTCGAAAGACCAGGACTAGGGCAACGACCGAAATGGCCAGTGACGCGTACTTGACCGTTGCCAGGACAGGTAACTCGAGGCTGACGGGGCCCCAGGAGTACAGGTGTACCTCGGCGAATGCTGTGGCGACGGCGAACGTCACAGCAAGGTTTGCGATGACACCGACGACGGATGCGCCAAGACCTGTGAGGGCATGACGAAGAGCCCTGTTATGACGCAAGCGTTCGACGTACGGGGCACCGATGAAGATGAAGAAGAAGCACGGCAGGAAGGTCACCCACACCGTGAGGGTGGCGCCGCATAGTCCAGCCACGAACGGGGGGAGTGATCCGGGGTGCTCATAGGCCGCGACAAAGCCAACGAACTCCAGCACCAGTAGGAGGGGACCGGGCGTGGTCTCAGCGAGGCCCAGGCCGGTGGCCATGTCACCCATGCTGAGCCAGTGGTAGTTCTGTACGGCCTGCTGAGCGACGTAGGTCAACACGGCATAGGCACCGCCAAAGGTGATAACTGCGGTCTTGGAGAACAGCAGAGCCTGTTGGGAATACAGATTTGAGGTTCCGAGCACCAGGACGAGCAGCGCTACTGGGACAAGCCACAGGATGAGAGCTGCGAAAGCGGCCATGCGCGCACTCCTTGCGGCGGCTGGTGAAACAGCCATGTCGTCCGCGAGAAGTACGTCGGTGTCGGGTTCCACGCTGCGGTTCTGTGCATGTCTGTCGAGCCACGTGGGTCGCAGTCGGCCCAGCTGCCAGCCCGCCAGCGCTGCAAGAGCA
>Ga0209188_1001892_pt1 | contig 16051 bp, 17 predicted proteins | sample C_130625_EF_Meta_FD_187307 | JGI IMG/M metagenome (GOLD analysis project Ga0209188, IMG submission 187307) | Freshwater microbial communities from Lake Croche, Canada to study carbon cycling - C_130625_EF_MetaG (SPAdes) (version 2) | ecosystem: Environmental > Aquatic > Freshwater > Lake...
CTGTGTTGGTTCAAATTAAGTCTTCGAGCCCTGATTTAATCCTGCCCCGGGGCCACTAAAAAACACCAAAACTACCATCGGTGTTTTATTTTGTCGGTTTACCCGACAAATTTGACATTCGACCACTTAACCGCCTGTGAATGCCATGTCGGATCCAAGCCATTCCACCTCAAACCATAATTCTCGGTGCCTACTGGACACCAGAATCCAGCACCTTAAAGTCATTGTTTAAGTTATTGTTTTAGCTCATTTTTACAGCTTCTAAGGCGTAGGTCGCACGTTCGAATCGTGCTGGGCAGGCCAAAGGCTCGACTGGCCGACTGGATCTAGTCAAAAACCTTATTCTATAGCGGTCAGTTGACCTGATGTTGAGCAAGCTTGGCCGGCGCGGTGGATCCTGGCATGCCCTTAATCAGAATTTTGGTTGATACTTTAAAAATCTTTTAAAAGCCACTAGATAATTTTTGAATTTGAGCACTTTGACGTTGAAATCTATCGTTTAGCTTCAATAATTTTGTTAAGTGCAGCAATCAGTGATTGTGCCATTTCAATTGTAAATATTAAGCGCATATTACCTAGTTCTTTTGGTGATTCATTCGCTTTTAATTGATATGCCTCTACCTCAGTAAGGATCAAATCAGAATGGAGCTCGGTGACACCTAGCTCCTCAAGAAAAAGCCACTTGATAATACTTGGTTCTGTAAGGACTTTGTTTGGATCTTGCAGCATATTTGTTCGAAGATCAGAGCTTCCAACACTTCGCCATAGCGGAAGATTCTCAATATTTTTTTGTTTTCCAGGCTTCACTTGAATTGATCGTGGATTTTTTAGCTGTTGATCAAAGCGTTCTGATACCCATCTATATAACTCAATATCAAGTAAATTCATGTCACGGATTCTTTTTTGTATATTTTCATCAAGTGGCTGGAAAGTCTTTTCAGAAGGGCCTTGATTTACATAGTGTTCAGTTAAATTATCAATTTGAAATGTTTTGGCAACTAACTCTAAAGTCTCAGGGTAACGCTCATAAAGTCCTACAACACTGAAGTATTGCTCTATATTTTTTTTGGCAAGCGCAAGAGCGCTGTTAGGGCATGGACCTGGTCTCAAGCCAAATCCGCTAAAGCGCCGTACCATGCCATTGTCTAGTTCAGCACTCTGACTTAAAAAAAAGCTTTTAGGACATGACTCCTCAAACAACCAACGTTCAAAATCGAGAAAATAATTAGGAATTGAAAAATCGTGTAAATCTTTTCGTTCGACTCTACTCTCATGTAGGCTTGATTTTAAATCTTCAAGTTTAGGAATGAGGTAGTGATAAAGAGAATTAATCCGAGCGACCGGCTCACGAAGCCAAGAAATATAATATGAAGGACGCTCAAGCCATTCATGTAATCCAAAGCTGTAGTGACCACAATAAACTATATTATTTGAGTTTTTTAAAGCATCAAATGCCTTACCGGAAGATTCATCTGAAATATCATATAAATCAGATATAGCCACTCCCCAAATGGTGGCAAGCGAGGCAAACATCGACATTCCACCCGTCTTTGGTATGTGCATAAAAATTAGAGGGCTATCTGATGTAACTTTAGAATTTTGGGTCATAAAAACAAGTCGTGCATCAAGAAAAATCGTTTAAAAGCGCTATTGCTTAAATATTATCCAATCTTTTTCTTATTGTGATAAATTCACTGACATAGATTTATCGTTATTTCAATTTGGGAAAAGGAATCTACAGTGAAGACTAAAGCCTTATTACTTGCCTCTGCATTGGTGACAAATTTGACTATGGCTGCTAAAACTGGTGAAGATGGTCAGTCGTTAGATAGCGCTGTTAAGTCTAAAGCTACAACATCTGACCGGGTAAGAATGTCTGATCCCAGGGCTGCGGCTTATAACGCTGAGAATAAAGCTAAAGCTGCTTCAGCTGATCGGATAAAAATGTCAGACCCCCAAGCAGCAGCATACAACGCCGAAAAGAAAGCTAAAGCTGCAGCGGCAAATAATGGGGTAGTGCGAATGTCACAGCCAACACAGACTCAGCTTGAAGCTAAGACTGCAGCTACAGAAAAAGCCAAAGCAGTCAAAACAACTAACATGTCACAGCCAACAAACAAAGCGCCAAACTTTGCGGCCCCTGTGATGTCTCAACCTGTGAAATAGATTTCAAGATTGAGTTACTCTAATTAAGGAATCTAAGGTCCATCATAAAATACGTATTCTGCAAGTAAATTTTTATTTTATAACTTACTGTATTAATAAAAGAGCCACCCTAGGTGGCTTTTTTATTGTTTGCATCTTAGTTAAGATTAGTTATGATTTTGTTTTGTAGGTTAGATCGACAAAATTAACAGGCACCATAAGCTTTAAGCAGTTATTTAAGTAGTCTATTGCTACTTAATCAATACAGCAGGTGAGCTTGGGATGCTACCTGGCGATTTAGCCAATGCTTGAAATTGAGCCAAGAGATTAATTACTAGGGTTGAATAGCCATTATTTTCTCTGGGTATCGAGTATGTGTTGTCGTTTAGTGCTTCCATAGTCGAGAAGGTCTTCTCATCTTTGTTGCGGCTAACCACTAGCAAGGCAAAGCGATTGCTTTCATTAAACTTACTTCTTTTGGCCAACGTTTCGTCTGTAGGTGGTAATGTCAGTAAATAGGGTGGGTTATCTAATTGAGCCTCAGTGACTTGGCCTAAGAAGTCATAGATATTTTTAATGGACCGAAAGGTAAACTTAGTCTGCGGTTCTTTTGCTGCACTACCATTTAGAGACGGCTGACAAATTAAATCACTACCAAAGTCCTTGGCAAGAGCGCTCTTAAATTGATTTTGGTCTGAACACAGTTTAAATGCTGGACTTGTCTTAATAATTTGATAGGTTTTTTGCTGCGTTTTGCTCGATGCTTGGTTAGCAGGTATTACCCGCATACTATGTCCTGCTAATAGTTTGACATAGTCCATACCATAATCTTTCTCCAGTTGAGCTTGCGTCATAGGCTGACCCTCAAAGGTTTCATTGAAGGAAGACTGGACGGTTAAACCATAATTAAGCAATTGATACATTGCCTTTTGAAACTCAGAGTAATCAGCTCTTAATGGATTGTTTAGTAGTTTCTTTTGTTGTCCATCAGGGTAGGTGATGAGAATGTTATCAACCACCATGCTAAAGATCACCTCTCTAGGAATATGGTTGTTCAAAAAGTACTTAGCAGCATCAAGTCCTATTGGAGTCAAAAATGGTTTCCAAAATGCTGAGTTATCTAAGGAAGACTGACTAAAGTTAAAAGAGTTGCCCACTTGCATGCTTAATGATGGGGTTACTAAGCCCAAGGCTCCACTTAAAGGCGATGCCACATATGGCCCTGTACCGCCAAAGGTAGCTAAAGCGGTAGGAATGGTCAAAACGCTACCAGTACCCGTGATGTTGGGCATATCCAAAAAGCTCAAGGGATGGTCTAAAGATGCCCGAATGATGTTCGTAAAAATCATATCAATCTGGTACTGCTCTAATACATTGGCATACTTTTTAGACATTGCTGAAAAATCAGGGGTAACAGGGGTAGTGCAGCCCGATAACAAGATGGCCGACAAAATGCTAATTTTGAGCATTTTTTTAGAACTTTTGAGAAAAATTGACATTAATAGCTAGCTTTGTAAAAGTAGGTATTCGAAGTATATTGGCTAGATTGCTTTTATGTCCTAGAGGTGGCTACTTTCAAACATTAGGCGCTTATTTGGTGCATTTTTTTTGATTTATATTGAAATCCTAAGTATTCTCAACCGATCGTTTCAGTAAGCGGAGCAGTCATGAAAAAAGTATTAATTCTTGCAGTATTGTTGCTACCTACATTCGCAATAGCATCAGCTGGCGCAGTTTTTTTGCTTGAAGCAAATGATGGTACTGCAGATAAAGCCAAATTGGATGCACAACTACTTGAACAAAAAGCATCTTCTGCCCAAGGTGCCCCAGTATTTTCTGCTCCTACTATTCCGACCACTACATCTATTAGCCCTGAAAAATCGGTTGCAAAAAAAGAGGTTGAGGTCGCAAAGAAAGAAGTGGGAGCTGCAACTGCTGATGGAAAGCCTTCAGTAGCGATCCCGTTTGGGCAGCGTTATATTTCTGTAGCAGCAGAACAAATATCTCAGGCTGTCAAAACAGATACCCAAGCAGTAAAAACAAAAGTAAACGGAAGCTCACTAGATAGCCAAAGTAATAAAGCTCAAACAATTAAAACAGATGCCGTAGAAGCGAAAACAAAAGTAAGTAGTAAAAGTGAGAGTAAGTAAACTCTAAGTAAACCAATTCCTTTGAAAGAAAAGTCATGAAAAAAGTACTAATTCTTGCAGTATTGTTGTTACCTACATTCGCTATGGCCTCAGCTGGCGGGGTTTTTAAGTTAGTCGCAAATGACGGTAAACCAGCAGAGTGGCAGAATGTAGATAGCACTCCTGGCGCCCCAACTTTTGCAGCGCCTGTAGTTCCTAATGCTCCCGTAGCACAAAAAGAGGCTGAGGTAGCTAAGAAAGAGCTTGGTAATGTAACTCCTAAATCAGTTGCCAAAAAAGAAGCTCAAGTAGCAGCTTCCCAGTCGGGTTTGGATACCAAAGTAAAAGAAACTAAAGTAAAGGCGAAGGTCAACAAAGTGCTTGTAGAGGATGGTTCAGCAGTACTGCGCTATTCAACTAGTGGACAAACCAGCAATAAAGAATCAACAGCAGTAGCTGATGCAGCAACAGCACGTTCAGACCACCTTACAAAAGAGAAAGCCACAAGACAGGCGACTGCTTCAGAAGCAAAAACAAGTCTTGAAGGAAAAAAATAGAGCCTTAAGAGCGCCGCCATTAATATTAATTAATAGGGTTGTTTAGCCGAACAGTTGTTATCTTTGAACAAGGCGTACCCTTAAGGTAGATTGACTCTATTGCTGTGGACCCATCTAAAAATATAACCAAGTCACCATCATCCGAACGGGTTAATTTCTTAGATGGCATTAGAGGCTTAGCCGCCTTAATGGTTTTGCTGGAGCACGTAGTCAAAGACTTTTTAGCTTCTGTTCAGCCAATTCAATACAACTCACAATTCTTATCTTTTATTACAGATGGCCACTTTGCGGTGGCTATTTTCTTTGTTTTGTCAGGCTATGTGCTGACTGTTAGTCAAACAAACCGCCCTCAAAGTCTAGTTGCCTTATTTATAGGCCGTTACTGTCGACTAGCCATTCCCATCCTGATTACTAGCGCAATAACTTACATCTTAATGATCGCTGGCTTATTTTTTATTGCTGGAAATACTTATCAATTTACTCCAACCATTCTTGGTTTATTAAAGTTTTCAACAGTGGATGTTTTTGTGAATTACGATATTGAAAAATCCTACAGTCCTGCCTTATGGACCATGTCAGCCGAACTATTCGGCTCTTATTTGCTCTATCTCTATATACGCTTTATCGCTAGGTTTGAACGCTATCAGCTGATATTAGCCTTAGCAATATCCATGGGCCTATTAATTTTTCAACCCTTTATTGCATGCTTCTTTATGGGCTATCTCATTATGCAATTAAATACGCGATATTTATTTAAGGAAGTTAAATGGACGGCAGTCACCTGTATCTCAGCGTTTGTATCTGTAGTCGTAATTGTGAGCTTGAGCCCATCTTTGGAAAACTGGCAGAGATCATTATTGGCATTTGTAATAGTTATTGCTATCAGTTATGCAACTATATTAAGGAAGGTTTTTTCTAATGCTTTTTTACTCTTTATTGGTAAAATTTCTTTCACCTTATATTTGATCCAATTTACTATTATTTGCACTTTATCGGCATATCTTGCTACTCAATTTAGAGATCATGATTACGTCAATGCATTCTCGGCCAATCTTAATTTAGTCATTACTGTCGCTATATGTATTGCAGTTGCTTATGTATTAAATCCAATTGATACCTACAGCATCTTAATTACTAAGAAGATCAGGTCAATAAATTTCAGAAAACTGCTCAGTAATGATCCATCGCAGACCATCCAACCGCCTGTGAATGCCAAGTCAGATCCACCCAATTCCAATCAACTCCAAGGTTCTCGGTGCGTACCTAACACCTGATCTTGCCAGGCTTATGTCATTGTCTAACTTATTGTTTTAGCTCATTTTTACAGCTTCTAAGGCGTAGGTCGCACGTTCGAATCGTGCTGGGCAGGCCAAAGGCCCTCTGGCCGATTAGATCTAATTAAAAAACGTCATCTTAAAGTGGTTAGTTGACCAAATATTGACCAAGCTCGTCCATCTTATGGAATGCCGCGGCAGGGCGTAGATGATCTTCTGGATGACTGTTTACGGCCAAAAGAAGACGATCAGTCGGGGCAATTCGTTGTTTTCAGGGGTCTCAAATCGGCCAATAGCAGTCGGAGGCATTGGAGATTGAAAGTACTTGTGCCGGTAGGCCGACTCCGCTCTGAGCCATCAAGAAACACTAAAACCACCCTCTGGTAGTATTTTTTATTTGTTTTGATTGCGTAACAAGAGTAAGCTTTGGTTAGCAATATTTTGCTATTTCCATAATCATTTTATAGATCACAACAACTGGAGAAGTTATATGATAAGTATTCGCAAGATCCTTTCCTTTCTAATTTTGGGTTTAGCTATTTTTAGTTTTGGTGTTAGTGCGGCAGACGCCCCTAAAAAGCCATCTGGCACAGTAAGTATTAATGAGACCCAATTTGCCTTAATTATTGGTGGCAGTACTGGTGGTGGCGTACTTACCTATCAAGGGAATCAGTACCCATTTAAACTCAGTGGAATGAGTCTTGGTGCCAATGTGGGGGTATCTAAGTTATCGGCAAGTGGTGAGGTGTACGACTTAAGCGATATATCTAAGTTTTCTGGTACTTTTACCAAATTAGAGAGTAGCATCACATTGGGCGGTGGCGTTGGTGGAACCGTCCTTAGAAATGAAAATGGTGTCATCATGCGCCTGTCCAGTACTTCTCAAGGCCTTCAGCTAAACCTTAGCGCCAGTGGCGTTACCGTGAAGCTTGATAAGTAATGAAGTTAAGTATCTTGAGCCCAGGTTAATTCCACCCCGGCAACAGATAAACACCAAAACCACCTTCGGGCGGTTTTTCTTTGATCGTCCGCTTTGGGTCGTTAGCGGCCTCTGACCTCAGATTTCTTTTTGTCGGTTACCCGACAAATTCCATGCCTGATCATCCAACTACCTGCGGATGTTAACCAACATCCATGGAATTCCACCCGACACCAAGGTTCTCAGTGCGAGCTAAACACCAAAATTAAATACCTTAATGCCTTATTTCTTATCCCCAGTAGTCCCCACATTACCCTTAAAAGGATTCTCAATGGGGATAGGTTTACTACCCTGTGATGTTGGAGTAATAGGAGGGGGTGTGGGTTTGGTGGTATTACCTTTGTTACTAGCATAGGGTGAAGCTGAGTGGACTAGCGGTGAGACCAGTAGCACTACAAGCCAACCAAGGAGCACGAGGGAGGTCTTAGTTATTTTCATTAAGGTAACTCGTTAAATGGTTCACGACAAGCAATCCCCATAGTTGGTTTACCTGACAAATTTAGTAGTTTTTCCTGTTGCAGGCCCAATATTAAATCGTTTATTCTCATTGCGTAGTTATTATTGTTAATTATATTAAATTTAGTATTTTTATAACTTACACGGAAAAAAAATGAGCATAAAACTTATGGCGACGGTTATTGCATTGACAGCTGTTAGCTCCTTAGCGCTGGCAGAGCAAAGTAGTGGAGTGGCCGGTGCGGCTAATCTTGCAGCGCAAAATGAAATCTTAAGCAGCAATACAAGTGGTAAGGGATACGGCCCACAATCGCCACGAGACTTGAGCTCTAAAAATGGTTCAAATAAACGGCTTTTTAATGCAGCCCCCGCCTACCAGAACATGAATCTCTGTAATATTCACATGCACAAAAATGCAGAGCATAGCGGTGGAGAGTTTACACAGTTTGCTGGACATGGAAGTGGGTACAAATATTCAGGAAAGCTTTCTGCTTCTGAGTCTCAGCCTTTAGCTCAACAAGTCTGTAAAAATGAGCATGGCAGCCTTGCTGTTGGCGACACAATTGAGGTTCACTATGTGCATAGTTCTGCTCAGGTGAAGCCAGGACCAACTTTGGGTGCATGCTTAAGCGAGTCACTGAGCAATCCCCAGTTGCGAGTTGAGGCACAAGTTTATGTATTGGTAAATGATCCCGCTGCACTAGACTTTGAAACGCTTACAAAAACAGGCGAACTTAATGGATACCAGCAAGCAGCAAATATGCCTAAAAATGCTGGTGTACCTATTGGATATGCAGGCTCAACCACTGGCCCTACATATAATGAAAAGGGATCTCCATTGCAGGTTTCATGGAACGTTTATCCCAAGGTTTTGAAAGTGAATACAGAAACTGTTGGCAAATGGTGTACTGAAAATACGTTCAAAGAAGATCATGCCCATGGGGTAAGAAATCTTGTTCAGGATCCTGAGCTTCTCTCAAAAATTCAATAAAAGATTTCATCAAGGCTTACTTAAACCACCTTCGGGTGGTTTTTAGTTTGACGCCTGCCCATCTTTTTTTGCCAATCTAGTGAAATTACGCCTATTTATCGTCTTTTATCCATGCTAGGATAGATGCGGGGTTGCTCCACATTGCATAAATTAACTTATAAAAGGCTGCTATATGAAAAAGAAACTACTAGCATTAAAGAATGCCATTATTCGTCGAGTTTGCCCATGCCAGGGTGTGTGTCGATGCGGTGATAACTGACTTGTGATTGTTGGTTGATTGGAAGTGCGTTGAATTGAGGCTTCAAAGGACTGAAATATGAAACAGAAATTACTAGCACCCCTTATTTTGTTTCTTTCTATAGCAACGCTTAATCTTGCTAGCGCACAATCTTTTCCTGATCGACCTATTACATTGGTTGTGCCTAATCCGCCGGGAGGATTAGTAGACACTTCAGCCCGATTGTTAAGTGAGCCCTTGACCCGAGTGATTGGTCAGCCTGTTATTGTCGATAACAAGCCTGGCGCAAGTGGCAATCTAGCTTATCAATTTGTAGCTAAGGCAAAACCAGATGGCTACACCTTATTAATTTCTTACTCTGGATATCACGTTGGTAATCCAGCACTCATGGATAAACTCCCATGGGACCCGGTAAAAGATTTCTCTCCGGTAGCGCTCTTAACAGTCTCTACTAATGTGATTGCTGTCCATCCATCAGTACCAGTAAATAATCTCAAAGAATTTATTGAGTATGCAAAAGCTAATCCAGGCAAATTAAACTATGCCTCCCAGGGAAATGGTTCGGTATCTCATATCGGTACAGAAATTTTTAAACAAACTACTGGTATTGATATGGTGCATGTTCCCTACAAAGGATCTGGACCGGCAGTGCAAGATGTTCTTGCTGGTCAGGTTCAAGTATTCATCACGACACCACCATCGGTGATGCAACATGTCCAGAGTGGAAAACTCAAAGGCTTAGCAGTGACTGGAAAGTACCGTCACGTCGGAATGCCTAATGTACCCACTACAGCTGAAGCTGGTCTAGCCTCTTTTCAGTTAGAGTCCTGGGTTGCTTTATATGCTCCAGCTGGCACTCCTGCACCCATCATTGCAAAATTGACGGACTCTGTGAAAAAGAGTTTAGCCTTGCCTGAAGTTAAAGAGAGGGCTGATGCGGCAGGTGTCGAGTTGCGTTACCTTAATCCTCCTGCAATGGATGCTTTACTCAAGAAAGAATTGCCTTATTGGGACAAGGCAATTAAATCAGCCAATATCAAGCTAGATTAAGTTCGTAAATTACTGAAGCCTAATCTCGCAACGCAGATTTTTGCAGTACAAATCTCTACATTTCACTTCGAAAGAGAATTAAAAAATGGCTTATGGAATCATTCACTTTTATCCAAATGGCACTAAAGCTCAATACGATGCTGAAGTTGCAGTAGTTCATCCTCATGGTGGTGCAAGTCTTCCACCCGGTCAGCTATATCATGCTGCTGGACCTTCGCCTGGTGGCTGGTCAGTAGTTGCCATACATGACTCAAAAGAAAGTTGGCAGAAATTTTTAGATGGTGTCTTATTGCCCACAATCCAATCGCAAATTAAAGATGGTTTTAAAACTGAACCTCAGGCAACTTACTTTGAAGTCGATCATTTACAAGACAGGTCTTGATAAGCAATCTAAAGCGCTTGATATTTACAGATACCTAGCTTTATTAAAACCTTTCTCCACGTAACCTGGTGCGCTGGAATTCTGCCGGGTTGGTCAAAGAGATCACCGCAAAACATCCAACCACCTATTAATACCACCTTAGTAAATCATTAATCTGGTGAGGCAGATGCGCTTGTCGTCGTTCCTTTGGAATATTTAAGGGATGTCGTAGACGACTGCTTGCAAAATAGAACTACCAACGAGTTGGAATGATGGTGTTCATGTTGGAAATTTCTAGCTTCCCCCCTCCAAATTGAATTGCTAGAGGGCCTGTTTGAAAGTTTTGATAGTCCAATTTGTTTGCTACGGTAATGCCATTAAGAATCACAGTGAGCTGGTTTGATTCAGAGCTAATGAAAACCGTATTCCATTGGTTGGCTACCATCATCTTAGGAGCTTTAATGAGCCCCATTACCGACCCAGCTCCATAACCTTTAGTGGGAATGCTGGAAAGGTTTATCTCGATAGCCGAATTGGGGGCGATGTTGTTGGGGTCTAAGCAATGGGTAAATAGACTAAATTGAGTCGCACCATCAATTTTGTAATTAAATTGGAGTTGGTAGTCAGTAAAAGAATATTTACCTACTAGCATTCCAGACCCCTGATTTACAGCAACTCCATTATTAATTGGGTACCAATTAGCATTTCCAGTTTCATTCCAAGCTGATGTATCTTGCCCATTAAATAGTTGGAATGAGCCTCCCACGCTGGTAGTAACTACTTGAGACATAGAGGGCGTGGTTATCAAAAGAGAACAAAAACAGATCACCCAAATCAATCGGTTGATATTTAGTGATCGCCCAATACGTTTACTCATAGGACATATTTCAACACAAGCTTACAACTTAGGCCTAATGTCTATAATTAGCCTCCTTTACCATGTAGAACAAAGAATGTGATGAGGGGGGGTTACCCTTGCTTTTGATGCAATAACTAATAAACCATTTGACCAATAAGAATATAAGGATCATGCTAGCTTCAAGAAAACTCCTCCTTCGGCTTAATAGTCATTAAGCGCCATGCCTGAGAATTTGAATACAAACAGGGTCGCCTTTCAGAAAACCGTTTCGATCCTGCAGGTGCTTAAAACTATTCAGGAGTCAAATGTATATGACCATAGTCATATTTGGGTTACTTTCTGGGCAGGATTTTTATACTTTTGCATTAGCTCTTGCTAAATTATCCTCAGCTTTTTCTACGCATTCAAATGCTAATTGTTCATATTCTTGGGCATGTCTGTGAATTCTATGGGCGGTCAGGTTCGCCTGATTCTTTCTGTAGGAGTGCTCATGACTGTGATCGGCTGTTCATCTATGAGTGGCTCAGGGGTTCAGAGAAATTGGAGTTCAATAGACGATGATTCCAAAATTAAAGCAGTACTTACTCCAAAAAAGAACATCAGCCAAGAATTAGTAAAGCAGGGAGTCATTTACTTGCGTGAAGGTAATTACCAAGATGCACAAAAAGTATTTAGCGCTGCTATTAAAGTAAATCCCAATAACTCTACTATTCATGTATTGAATGGAATTAGTTATCACTTAGAGTATTTAAATGGATCACCTGATAGCAGGGCGCTAGCAGAAACTGCTTATGGGCTAGCCAATACTTTAGATAAGCTTGATCCATTACCATTGATTCAATTAGGTAGACTGTATATGGAGTCTGGAGAGTATCCCCGGGCTGGTAAAGAATTTATCAGTGCATATGCTTTAAGCCCAACTGACCAAGATGCGCTAGCTGGATTATTACAAGCATCCTTACTACAAAAAGATTTTAAAACTGCTCTTTGGGCTGGCGATAATTTGAAGTTATTAAAAATATCGTCTGCTGATAATCAACGTCTATTGGTGCTGATGTACTCTGCTGTTGGTCAAACTGTAGAAGCTAACAAACACCTAGTGGCGTATTCAAAGTTGAAAGAAAACGACTCAAATGCAGTTGAGTCTCTTCAGCGACAAGCTCAGTTTATTGAAGAGAAGCGCATTGCTCTTGCTAGCACTGCAAATAATTTGGTCCCAGTCATTACAAACATGGCTAAGACAGATATCAACCCATCCTCACAAAGTCCGAAGATGTTAAAAGTAGCTGCTCCAGCTGCTCGTCCGCCTAAAACAACCAATCCTGCAGCCTTAGCTGAGGGGATGGCTGTAGAGCAGCAAAATAGTACTGATAGCTCTTCTTCCAGTTCAGGCTCCACCACTTCAAGCACCCCAATGCCACCCCCAGCGGCTAGTGCTGGTGCTCCTGCTACTAGCGGCGGAGGGGGCGGAGGAACCTACTCGGCGGTATCAATGAAGAATCAAACTGACCGCTGGTTTGATTGTGATACCAAGCCAGGTCTTGGTAAGGCGCCAGGGGGAAGTTATGGTGTCCCAGTTGGCGGAACTTCCGGTGATCAAACGCTTTATCTTGAGCCTTTACCAAATCCTTGTGCAAACAACTCCCCCAGAATGGCATCCATAGATGCCGTACTCATCAGGACAGTAGATGTGCAGGGCAGTAGTTTTGGTATTAATCTTTTAACTGGCTTACAAATTTTTGCAGGATCACAGAGATCATCGACGACCACAACTATCGGCAGTGTCTCTGGAACTTTAAATACCAATGCCAGCGTATTGGGCATCGGTAATGCAACTACTGCAACCTTAAATGGAGTGAGTGGCTTATTAAATTACACACTTAATATAGCTAATTCAACTACTACAAATACTCAAGTAGTTGCTAGACCAACACTAACTGCCCTAGATCGCATTCCCTCCACTTTTTATTCTGGAGGGGTGCAGACTGTAGGCCTGAATGGTGGTGGCGTCTCAGGCGCTCAAGTGAGCAATATCCCAACAGGAATTAGCCTTTCCGTTACACCGACATTTGTGGATGACGAGACGATGATGTTAGCTGTCAAGGTATCTCGTTCATTTATAAACGCGTCTACTCCTATAGGAGGCTTTAATGCAGGCCTTTCTGTTGCGCAGCATGCCGTTACGTCAAACGTGCGTATTAAATATGGTGAAACATTAATTCTTGATGGTTTGACTCTCAGAACTTTTTCTAGTCAAGAAGATGGAGTTCCTGTTTTGCAAGACATACCGATTATTCAGTATTTATTTAACCAGTCACAAAAGCAACAATACGTCGAAAATGTACTTGTCATGGTTACTCCTCGTAAGCTTATTTCTAATGCGAATGATTTGAAAAAGTTAGAGGAAGAGTTTGCAAAAAGGGAGGGTGAGTTAACCCCGCAAGAAAAAAATATCTACGATTCAATAAAAAGTTACCAAGATTTAATAAAGGGTATGTATCCAAATATCAATGGAACCCTCGCAGCCTTACAAAAAGATAGCTCGTATTTTAGGCAGTTTAAATTAGCAGTTTTGTCTGATGAGCAGGATAGTTGGGTTACGCAATCAAAGATGTCCAGATTCCTCAATAACGTTGGTAACACATTGTATTTCACTAGATAAGGCGCATTGTGATCAGTGTTTTATTCATTTCTAAACTTTTCTAATTTTGATAGGGGTATGCCATGAAACTTTATAAATTAATGTTGCTAAGTATGATCTTGATCTGCTCAACAGCATTCGCTGCTGATCCAATTGATTTAAGTGCCCCGGATCGAGCTTATTTTCTTGCCCAAAACGATATCAGGAATCCTAATGATCGACGTCCCGATCTGATTGAACAGAGACGAGATGCAGAAAAAGCTAAAAAAAATGACTCCAACAATAGTTCATCTTCTGAGCAAGGAGCAACTAAGGCTGCTATAGCTGTTTGCTCTGGTGAATTTGCTTTCTGCGCTTCTTCAACATGCGTTAGAACGGGTAAACAAATTACCGTCAAAGAAAATGGCGGAAAGACTACAAAACAATATCCTGAAGTTGTTTGCACATGCCCCATCATTACAAAAAAAATTGCGGTTGAACAAAATGGCCAGCCCTTAGTTGGAATCGCTGCACTAAATGAGGGCAATATGGCTGGTTCTTGCGCACCGCCAGCTGCTGGTAAAGTATGGTCTTACTTTTCTAATGCAATCACTACGTATCCACAAGAGAGTGCCGGTTTTGAAAGTAAACCCGCAGTTTCTCAAAGCTGTCCTGCGAGCGATGGTGGAGGTTCAAATTGCTGGAGCTACTTATGCTCAATTGACCCAAAAGTGGTTAAAACGAGTACCGGTGATGTTCGCACAGCTACTTGCTCATGCCCATTAAATGAGGGTCTATTTGGAAGTAAAGCTCATAAAACTTCTAGCTACACAACCTTTGCAGGCACCTATTCGTCACAACCCAGCGGTGCCTGTAAACAAGCTCCAGTGGGGTACCCAAACCAGTTATTACAGTAGGGTCTTATGCATAGAATCTAAAATAGATTTAAAGTATTCATATGAACGAGACTCACTACAACCCCATTGATTTCTCTGACCGAGTTGCCTTAGCGTTTACTAAAGGTATGCGTTTTTTTGCCGATACCTTTTTTAAGAAACGATATGGGCATCGAGCGGTTGTTTTAGAAACCGTCGCAGGGGTTCCAGGAATGGTTGCGGGAATGTGGACTCATTTAACAAGCCTACGTAGTATGAAAACAGGATATGGGCCAAAGATTCGGATACTTTTAGCTGAAGCTGAGAACGAAAGAATGCACTTGATGACTTTTATTGAGGTTGCAAAGCCTAATACGCTTGAGCGCTACCTTGTCTTATTTGCTCAGGCTATTTTCTGGAATTTCTTTTTTATTATTTACGTATTTTTCCCAAGAACGGCACATCGCATAGTCGGTTACTTTGAAGAAGAGGCCGTCTATTCCTATACTGAATACCTCAAAGAAATTGATGAGGGACGAACACCTAATGTGCCTGCTCCAAAAATAGCGATTGATTACTGGAACCTTCAACCGAGTGCAACTCTGCGAGATGTGGTGATAGCCGTACGTAACGATGAGGCGCATCATCGAGATACAAACCACCAATTTGCTAGCGACTATGACATTAAAAGAAATAGTTTGACCTAGGTCCTTCTGTCAATTCTGGCTGGGCAAGCCGCAAACTAGCTCATTTAACTTAACGTCATTTCTTGTTATTTCTTATCATTTCCTTGGCTTAGAATGAGCCAATGAACAAATCATTCCATCTTTCAGCCCTTTGCTTCGCAATTCTGGCCTTATCAGCCTGTACAACAGCCAAACTAGAGGCTAGGCTTGAGGCCAACCCCCAATGTAAAGACGTAGTTAATCCAAAAACTGGGGCTGTCATGCCATGCCCTGGCACGGATAGATCTTTTTATGTAGCAGCAGGGCTTGAAGAGCCCAGAAAATCTAAAACTACCTCTGTAGCAGCAAATACAACAACTAGCCCACAAGCTGCCACTCCTGCAACTTTAGAGAAAACAGTGGCTACTGCTCCAAATTCAGCTCCCCAAGCCTCATCACCAGCCCTGGTAGATTGCAAACCCCAGATACATAAGAAGACGGGCGGCATGCTACCTTGCCCACCAGCAGATTAATATTTGTTGGGTATGATGGGTTTAGCCTCATTTTCAGTGAATGCAATTACTTAGCCAGATAGGAAGCAATATGAAAAAACTTTATCTCATAGCAGCAACAGTGTCTGCAGTTGCTTTAATGGCTGCTTGCAGCAATACGCCAAAACTTTCATCAGAAGCGATGCCAAGGTCTGGTTTCTTACCTGATTACTCACTTTTAGTTCCCACATCTACCAGTAATCCAGATGCGCGGGTTTGGAGATACAGAACTACCGGAGTTAACCCTGGGTATTACACCGCAGTGATTTTGGAACCCATTTACTTGAACCAAAATGCCACC
>Ga0209188_1001893_pt1 | contig 16050 bp, 16 predicted proteins | sample C_130625_EF_Meta_FD_187307 | JGI IMG/M metagenome (GOLD analysis project Ga0209188, IMG submission 187307) | Freshwater microbial communities from Lake Croche, Canada to study carbon cycling - C_130625_EF_MetaG (SPAdes) (version 2) | ecosystem: Environmental > Aquatic > Freshwater > Lake...
GCTTTCAAGGTCCTGGTGGTTGGCTTATTGACAACTGCTTGACAACCAAGAACCAACAATGTCCTGTGTGTGAACACAATTCTTCATTGTGGAATTCTGGTATCGAAGCCAACAAAGAAATTGTACGCAAACAGAAGCGTAAACTGAACTACATTGCAAATGTCTATATCGTTTCGGATCCAAAACATCCTGAAAACGAAGGACAAATCAAGTTGTTCCGTTTCGGTAAGAAAATCTTTGATAAGATTACTGAAGCAATGAACCCGCAGTTTGCTGATGAACAGGCAATCAATCCGTTCGACCTATGGGGTGGCGCTAACTTCAAGTTGAAGATTCGTAAAGTTGAGGGTTACCAAAACTATGACAAGTCTGAATTTGAATCTCCTGCACCATTGTCTACAGATGATGCAAAGCTTGAGAAAATCTGGAAATCAGAACACTCTTTGAAAGAGATGACTGCTGATAAAGAATTCAAGACATATGATGAACTATCGACTCGCCTAAATCGTGTTCTTGGTTTGAATGGTGAAACTATTAAACCTAAGACCACAGTTGAACAAATGAAGGCAACACCTGAAGCATTTAAGCCTAAGGCTGTTGAACCTGAATTGTCACTAGCTGGTGATGATGACGATATGGCCTACTTCTCAAAGTTGGCTGAAGAAGACTAAACTCTTTTCTTTCATGGAACTTGATACCCCGCCTAGTGCGGGGTTTTTTATGCCATTGCAATAGGTGGTCCACCAAATCTACGATTAGCTTTAAGTATCGCTACTAGAGTTTCATTTGTTGTTCGGACAGGAGTTGATATAGCAAAATCAACACCACCAGTGCCAGTTTTTACAATATTCTTACTTGCATCAATTACAGTAGGCTTTGCACTTCCACCGCCACCACCACCATCATTCAAACTTAAATTAGCATAAAGATTTTGATTTTGTAGAAAACTTTGAGCCGTTCTACTGGCTGCTGGCATTGTTGGAGAAAAACTACTCTCATCACTTTGATTTGGTACTAAGTCTAAATCTGTTCCCACAGGTTTAAATGTATTTCTTAAAGGCGTACTTGCATCATTAAGAGTTGGACTCACTGTACCGCCGGCCGACCTAGGCTCTTGAGTTGCTGTTGCCGCACCACCACGACTAGACGAACTAGATGAACCTACTGTTGACAAACCAGAAGCACTCCTATCAACTGGAACAGCTGTAGAACCTGGTGATTGTGCAGTCACTGGTCGCGCAGGTACTGATGATGTATTTGTTTCAGGCCTCATTTGATTTGCCTCTGCGGCGCCTGGAGCAATCTGAACCTGTGATGAATCTGATGGTTCTCGATTAGCAATTACAAGTGCAGGTGGTGCCGGCGGAACATATTTTGGACTTTTTGGATTAGTTTTTGGAACAACTAAATTTTCACCCACTCCACCAGAAAGAATAACCAATTTTCCTGCTCTATTTGTAACTTCACCTTGGAATTGAGCTCTTTGATTACCTTGCGTTGATGCTAACCAATCTGTTACTTGCTGTAAATTTTGAACAGATAAATCTTGTTTTTTTACCTCGTCGGTAAAATTAGGATTAGTCATTATTGATTCGACTATTTCTCTATTTTTTTGTTTTGCTATTTTTTGTGCATTTAATGCTCCAGCTTCAGTATTATTAGAAGCTTCACCCCTTTGAATCATTGCGTATGGGTCATTTAAATACTCCGCTTTATAAGGATTTTCTCTTATAACGGCTTGGCGCTGTTCAACTTCTCTTGATAATACAACTACTGACCCAACAGTTGCAGCGGCTAAAAAAGCTAAAGGATTTGATAAAGCTAATGATGCAATATTTTTTAAAGATGACAAATCTTTACCCATGGCAATGGATTTTATCATTGTTTTCAAAAATTTCAATAAAGGTTTGAGTTTTAAAAATACCGCGGCCAACATTTTTTTGACTATTTCAATTATTCTTTCCAAGAATCCTTTACCCTTATCTTGTTTAGTTGCAGTAGCTCCACCTAAATGACCGAGTGCATCAATTAATTCTTTATGTCTTAATTCTCTTTCAAATTCTTGTTCTTCTTCAAAATTTGCAGTGATTTCATTTTGTTTCTTTTCATCCAATATTTGTCGTTTTAATAAATTGAAAATGCGAGCCATAATAGTAGAAAGACCTTCACCTCTCCTTACTGGCCTGTTTTCACCGTCAGATACTTTTGAAATCAATGGATTGTTTTTAACTGGTGCAATAGATGAACTTCTTTTACCGGTAAAATAATCAATATCTTCCTGGCTCCTGCCTGCAAGTTTACCATAAGCATATGCGCCCAATTTTCCTCCAATTGCTCTGGAGATATTCATTGGATCAAATTTTTCTTTCAGGCCTGTCAGTTTAGCTTTAGTCTTATCTTTTATTGAACTGGAAATAGATTTACCAAAACCTTGGCCATCTAAAGTTCTATCGATTATTAAATCTTTAAGACTTTGATTTCTTATTCCTCTTGCTTTTCTGTAATCCATTTTTATTCTCTTTTGTTAAGCATACGCATAGTATACATTGTGGTCTGGATCGGTTGGTATTGAAATGGTTTCCCTTTTGTTTGATCCTATTATAGTTGTACTATTATTTACAAGGATAATAGGTGCCATATTCCTACCCTTCTTCATCGATGAATTTAAAGATGACATTTGATTTAAAGCCAAACCATCTAAAATATTTTCCAAATTTAAACTAGAACTTCTGCGTGGTGTTTGTTGTATTATTATCTTATCTTTTCTATCTTTTGTTTCTTGTTCAGATAAATCTTTTAATGTTTGTAAAGGAATAAGTTTTCTTGATAAATATCCCAATTCATTTTTATATTCACCTATAGTTTTTGGAAAATTTTCATCATTATTCTTATAAACAAGATAATGATTTGCTCTAATTTCGGCAGGTGTGAGAAAGTCTTTTAAAAGCTTATCATCTTCACCTTCATCAAATGCTTTTTTTACTGCTCTAGCATAATCTGGTCCGTTAAAATGAGCCAATCTGAGAGTTAATTCTGAAGTTATATTTCCTAAAATCTTAGCATTATCCATCGTATGTTTATTCATTATTAATTCTTGAACATCTTCAGAAAATACTGTGTCCATGTAATTAGTTCCCAAAACAGCTTCAGCTTGAGCTAAAAGTGTAGCTGGCATAAATTGATACTTACCCATAGCCGAGCCAGCACCACTCGCATGAAAGTATTTACTTCTCTTTTTTTGTAGTTCATTAACTTCCCGTATTGTCATGTCAGTTAAGTCTTTTTCAAAATTAACTCTTTTTTCCCAAACTAATTTTCCCTTAGGATATTTTTTATGATTATCTGGATCTGTTCTTTTATCATATGTTATTAATTTTAATTTTGAGCCAGAATCACTTATGTCTCCTTCACCTTTTTTAATTATACTTGTTAGAATAGGTTCTTCAGAATTTTCATCAGACCACACATAACGGTCTTTTGGAGCTTGATTTGCACCCAAATATTCGTTACCGGCAGCTGCTGACTCACCTTTTGAAATTTTATCTTTTGCTGATTTTAATATACTTGAAGACTGTTCTTCAACTCTAGGAACAGGCACTGCGGTTTGTTCTCTTGGTGGAGTTGGTGTAACAGTAACAGGTCTTGCTGGTTGAGGTCTTGGTGCTATCGGCGCAGGTTCAGGAACAGGTACTGCTGTTACTGGTTGACCATGACGATTCTTTAATGACTCATCATTAGATCCACTTCTTTCAGTTGTTTTTTGTTCTTCTTGGCGTTTTCTTTCAGCTGCAGCTTCAGTGACTTGGCGCCTTCTCTCAATTTCAACCTCACGAGCTGCTTCAAATTCTTGACGCCTTTTCTCAGCCAAAGCAGATGCTTCATCGTCTTTACGTTTTTTCTCAACTTCAGATGCTATACGAGCTTTTTCAGCTTCAATAGCTGCAGTTTCTTCTCTCTGTCTTCTATCTTCATCTTCTTTTTGTTTTCTTCTTCGAGCAACCTCAGCTGCATTTTGTTCCGTTTGTTGCCTTTGATTGTCTTCTCTTTGCTTTCTTTCCGTTTCTTCCCTCTGTCTTTTTTCATCATCTTGACGTTTTTTGTCAGCTTCTTCTTTTTGTTTTATTTCTTGTAAACGACGAGCTTCAGCTTTTGCAGATTCAGCTGCAGATTGTTCTCTTTGTTGCCTTATTTGATTTTCTGCGGCCGCACGTTTTTCTTCTTCTGCTCGAGCAGCATCACCCTCTCTTTCTTTTTGTCTACTTTCAGACTTAGCTTTTTCTCTGTTTCTTTCATCTTCAGCGGCTTTTTCTTCTTTCAACTTTCTTTCTTGTCTTGCTTTATCTTCTATTTCCCTTTGTCGTTCAGCTTCAGCGTTGGTTCTTTGTATTCTTCTTTCTTCAACAATAGCCTCCGATTTAGCATCAGCTTCATTTTTTAGCCTTAATCTATCATCTTCTCTTTGTTTTTCTTCTTGTTCAGCTCGTCTTCTTTCAACATCTTCTCTTGCTTTTTTTTCTTTTTCTTGTTCAGCTTTTAAACGTATCCTTTCTTCAAACGCTGCGCTTTGTCTTTCCAATTCATCTTGTTCTTTTTGTGCTTGTTCTCTGTTAGGTGGTGTTGGAGGAGGTGCTGGAGAAGGTGTTGGAGAAGGAGGTTCTGGAGTCGTTTGAGCAGCTGCAGCACCAGCCATACCAAGTGCAGCTGCACCTAAACCTAATCCAAGTATTAACTCTTTTGCACCTTTAGAAACAATATCATCATCTTTTTCAGTAGATTTAACATTTTTATTTGCGCCAGTATGGCTCAATGCCTCCATCAATTCTTTATGTCTTCTTTTTTCATTCTCTAATTTAGTGTCACCAAAGTTTTGTTTTAACTCTTTGGCTAATTTTTTTTCTGTTATATCATTTTTTAGAATGGAATAAATTTTAGCAGCCACGGTGGCGGCGCCGTCACCCTTACGCAGTTTAGGTCTTGTAGATTGGCCAACTTTACTGTATAACTCCGCATTAACTTTAGATGTTAATGATTTAGCTGTATTTGTTTTATTGCCCAAAAACATCTTATTCATTCTTTTGGGAGCAAACTTCTTAGCTATTTTGTTAGATTTATTAGACATTGGTCCTATGTTTGGACCTTCATTGTCTTGTTCATCCTGTTGTTCTTCTGGTTTTTCTTTTTTTATATAACGACCAGTTTTTGGATCACGAGCTCGACCTTGTTCAGCAAGAATCTTTTGAATTAGGGGAACAAGTATATGTTCTTTATAACCAGGTTGTTTAGATAATTCCAGTTGTCTTTTCTTTAGTTCACTCTTTGACATTTTTTTACCAAGGTCAACAAGTTGGTCTACCTGTTTTTTAGACAAATTTCCAACACTCAACAATTCGTTGATTTTATTTTCGTTGAACATCTGCTCAAATTCTCCCGATTTAAGCATACTGTCGAAGACTTTTTGTTCCATTTTTTATTTCTTAGTTGCGTTTCGTTGTTTTATTTTCTCATTTTCTTCTTCAATATATTGCGTAAGCAAAGTAATATAAACATCTCTTTCCCAAGGTAACATGGTTTCCAGTTCAGTTAGGCTATATTTGTGATGCTGCATCAATGCGAAATTAGTTGTATAGTAATTTCTCAGATTATCATGCCGCATCACTACCCGAAAAAATTTTCAAGGCCCTCTATCTCAATAGTATGATGAAAACCACATTTCTTACAATCCATTTCAATTTTCTTATTAAGCACAGGAAGATTATCAAAGAAATCTTCAATTCTAGAAAATTGTTCCTGATTCAATGATTCAATAAATTCAATCAGTTCTTCTTTTGAAGATTCGTTTGCATAATAGAATTGTTCGCCGTCAAAAATGTATTCAACACTATTGACAATCATTTCAAAAGCCATATCTGTAGAACTTTGGGTGTCTTTTACTAAATCAAGTGCAGAAAACTTTGGATAAGATAATTTAATCATAATCTTATCTGTAAGTTGAATTTCAGATTTACTTTCTTGTGTTTCAGTAATTTGAATATCTAATAAGTTTATACTAACTTCCATCAAGTTACCACAAGCTTTTTCTTCTACTATGTTTTCGCATCGGTATTTGTTTTCTACTGTTTCACCAACGGATCTTGCTCTCAATTGGATAAAATAGTATTCAATATCGATGATAGGCAAATCATCAATATCAATGTTCTCTGTCAAGGTACAATTGTGGAGAACTTGTTTGATGTTCTTTTCTATTGTTTCTCTTTCATTTGCCTCCATAGCCATCATCAGATTCCTCTGTTCTTTCACCAAGAAAGGACGAAAGCGCACCAGTTTCTTGCTCATAGGTAAAGTCAATTCAAAGATTGGTGAATCTATTTTAGGTAAAGCCATAGTTTATTTCCTTTTCATTAAAAACTTTTTTCCCATCGTGTATATGCAAAAGTTACACTTAATTTGTGATAACCATCATTTGACCAATCCAAATCCAATTGATTAACTGAAATTGGAAAAGCATCTATAAGCTTAACCCCATAAAGAAGGTTACCAGCTGAATCCAATTCTCTAATTTCTATATTTGGAGCCACATAATCGGTTTTATAAGCAAAATCATATGTCTCTGTTGGATTAATTATATTCATCCATTCATCAAATAATTGTTTTTCGGGGAGAGCTGAATTTTCTATTTTTCCAGTGAGTCTATTAATTGTTGAATTTTCAGTAACTATAAAAGTCATATCAACATCATTATATGTTGTATGATAGGCATGTTTTTCGGATGGATTGGAACCAAATTTTTGTTCAGTTGTTGCAAATGTTCTTCCTGGTATATTTGTTGATTCACATCTATATGTAAGGCTTTCTTCAAAACCCACAAGGCCTTTATTCTTGAGGTTAAAATAATCATTCAGCGCAGTTGGAATTATAATGTTAACATCAAAAAGTTTAGGCCTAGCAACTTCTTGTATATTTGATAAAAAAGTGTTTATTGTACCCATTTTATTCTTCTTCTTGGTTAAAGTGTGCCATATGTTCTCTGTAATGTTGCATAGAATCTTTCCATACTGTGGATGTTCTAGCGCCTCTAAATTGTTGTAGAGGTAACATTGCTGCCACATCCCACTCATTTGGTTGAATCATTAGTAATTTTGACCTAAGGTGACCATATAAGTATCTTTTCAACATTGGTCTAAACTCCACATACCTCTTGGCTGAGTTTAGGATATCATAGGATATACGCATACGCTTAATATCATCTTCTGGTGTCAACTGTGCAAACCTCATCAACTTGGACATAAATGCCATTCTGTATTTTACTGGCAAATAGTGCAAGTTTAATCCTAGGAAACCATCATTGTACTTTTCTAATACCAAAATTACTGGAAATTTATCCCAATACGGTAAATCAGCCTTAGTTTTTGGATCGTATAGAAAGCAATACATCATTCCTATTCTGAACTGATTGGTTTTTCTAAACCTTTCATCTCTAATCGTGGCGGTTATTTTATCAGGTCTTTTTATCTCAACAATCTTTTCTCTCAACCAAGCAATAGAATCCTTTGACATGGTCTTGAGACCAGCCTGCTTTTTTTCTTCTGCTAATGTTGTTAATTTAGATTCCATGTACTATTTATGTCTTATAAATAAGTGTATGTCGCCGGATTGCCGGCCGCACATACTCTAAAGCTAAAAGGAGCCTCAGCATAACTATGTATACTATTACTATTACCCAAAAGCAATTTGACGAATTAAACAAAGCATTGTCAGCTATATTTGAAGTTGAATATGTTCATATTGATGCCGGTGAAACGCATTTTGAAAAATGTAAAAATTATTTAAATCCCAATTCCCTTTCTGTCCAAATTTGAAATTCCCAATTTCTATCTAAACAAAACTCTCGAGCGGCATGCCATTTAGCTTGATTTACACCCCATGTGGCAACCTCTTGAATATACTGTTTTGTTATTTTTTTCTTTCTTTCAGGTTCATTTGTTTGTTTTAATGGTTTAACTTCCACCAACATAGTTTTTAATAAATCATCTTTTGTTTTATATTTTATTAAAAAATCAGGAAAATACCTATGGCGTTTACCGTCTATTGGTGATACATATGGTATGATAAGTTCTTCTGAGGACCAAGATAGTATATATGGTTCCTTATCCAAATGTGACATGACCCGCGCTTCCCAGGAAGAGCGATAAATAATATTAGTATAGTCACCCACATACTTGTGTGGATATTTGGGAATAAATTTGCCTGAGTATGCCATAAATAGTATGTATAATCTTTTTAGGAAAATAAATGGCCGCCGAAGAACCAGTAGTAGTACCTGTGAAAAACAAAAGTAATGATGGACCATTGGCGCCTTTAGAAAATCCAAATCCAAATGGTGCTGAAATACTTAGTTATCCAAGAACACTTAAAAGTGCTAGATTAAAACATTATGTAGCATTTGCTATCAAAGAGGTTAATCCACAAAGTTTGTATGCCATTGCCGGAATTGCCAGCAGCGCATCAAAAGAAGGAACAACTGTTACTAATCTACAACAACAAAGTAAAACTCCGGTTACTCTTGATCCGGCGGTGCTGAGCACCAGTAACTTTGGAAAGGCTCTTTATGCTTTAACTGAAAATTTATCCATAGAACACAATAGGACAAATGCTGAAGCATATATTAATTTATACATGCCAGATTCTTTAAAAGATTCTTATCAATCTGATTATGCTTCAATTAGTATAAGAGATGAATTAGGTCCATTATTGAGTACAATAAGAGCAGCTGTATCTGTAGGAGATAGTGCATCAAAGGCCGATTCAGGAAAAATGGTTCAAGCTATATCTTCCGATCCAGCCGCTATAAAATTTGCTATTGATACTTTTGTTGGCGCTTTGGGTGGCGGTGGTGGAATAAGTGAAGCTATATTACAAGCTCAAGGTTATACATCAAATCCACAACTACAGATGATATACAGAGGTTCATATTTTAGACAATTTTCTTTGGAATTTTTATTTACTCCAGTATCAAAAGAAGAAGCTGAAGATGTTAGAAGAATTATATATTTGTTCAAATTTTTTGCAGCACCTACAATTACAGCTGGCCAAAAAGCGAAAGGTGCTATGTTTTTAATACCACCTAGTCTTTTTGAAATTAAATTTATGAAAGATGAATCGGAAAATATAAATTTACCAAAATACACAGACTGTGTTTTGGAAGATGTTTCTGTCGATTATGCACCAAATGGTTTTGCTGTACATGAAAAAGATGGTGCACCAATTCAAACACACTTAACCTTGACGTTCCAAGAAGTTGAAATTGTAGATAGGGAAAGATTATCAGCCGGTTACAGTAGTGCTGATGGTTCTACCGCTGATGGAATTGGAGGATTAAGATAATGAAATATTTTGAAACTCTACCTAAAGTATCGACCATTGATTATAGTGGAAATAAGATATTGATGACCAATCTTATGGTCAGGTCCGAAATCGTACCTAGTTTATTGAAAAATCCTCTGTTGTTCTATTCATATAACATAAAAGACGGTGATTCACCTGAAATAATTGCAACCAAATACTATGATGATTCATATCGTTATTGGATTGTTTTATTTGCCAATCAAATCATTGATCCTGAATGGGATTGGCCAATGAATTCTGCTTTGTTTGGTAATTATATTTTTGAAAAATACAAAGCTGAATATGCAAAAGATTATGATGTTCCTGTTAATAGTGTAACACCAAGTCAAGTTATTCCATTCGTACAAGCACAAACACAAAATTATGTCAAAAGTGTCACGACAATCGACAACACTTCAGGTAAATCCAATACAATAAATTACTTCATCGATTATATAGCTTATAGTTTAGTGGATGAAGGGACATTGGTTAGAAATTTTCCAACAGGTCAACAAGTAACACAAATTACAACCAAATACATAGAAACATATTATGACTACGAGGAGCGTTTAAATGAAGCGCGCCGCTCAATCTTTTTGGTCAATGCAAAATATGTTTCAGAATTTGAATTGCAGTTTTATAATTTGATGAAGATGTGATATGTCAGCTGGTATAAGATTTCCATCAGACTTTAAATTAATTAGTGTAACTGTTCATTCAGGCACTGGTGACATTGATTTGTCTTTAACTCATTTAGAAATATCTTACAATGAAGATTTGTTTAATAACACAGCTTCTGGTTATGTGATGATTAAAGATTCTTCAGACATTTCAAACACTTTAAGTCTATCCGGCAATGAATTTATTCACCTACATTTAGGTAAAGCTGATGATACTACAAACATCATCAAAAAGAGTTTTCGTATCTTTTCAATAAAGAAAAGAGAACCTTTAAATGATGGAAATACAGAAACCTACTTGATATATTTTTGTTCTGAAGAATTGTTTCTTTCTGAGCAATATAAAATAAGTAAATCGTATAAAAATTCAGACATAACCACAAACATAAAAGATATAATGAAAACTTATCTACATGTTCCAAATAACCGAATTGGACAAATAGATAAGACATATGGTGTTTATGATTTCATAGTTCCATTTTTGAAACCTTTTGATGCTATCAATTGGTTGGCTTCATATGCAAGACCTGGTGCTTTCGGTTCCACCAATATGGTTGGTGCTGACATGTTGTTTTATGAAAATAAGTTTGGATATAATTTTAGGTCATTGCAGAGTTTATATGAACAGAGTCCAATGAGAGAGTATACTTATGCTCCTAAGAATTTGAACATTACAGATGCGGCATATAATCTATCCAATGCACTTTCATATGAAATAATGGATTCTTTTGATACATTGGCTGGTGTGAATCAGGGTGTTTTTGCTAATAGATTATTGTCAGTTGATCCTTTATTGAGAAGGTACAAGGTAACAGATTTTAATTATGCCACCTACAGTAACAAAGTTGAAAAATTAAACTCTTGGCCAATAACAAACAATTATCAGAATCGTATGGGTGATAACATCTATGAAACACCTGAAGCAGCTTTTAAGATGGTGTTCTCAAATTCAAACCAAAACGATTATGCTGTTATTAAAAATAGTCCAGGTTCAGTTGCTCGCGATATTTTTGCAGAGACCTACATACCAAATAGAACCGCACAAATACCTTTGGCAAATTATCATAGAATGAAGATTTCAGTTTGGGGTGATCCAGCACTGACTGTTGGCGCCGTTGTCAAATTTAACCTACTTTCAAAAAATCCAATTCCACAAAATAAAGGTTTAGATTATTTTTATTCAGGAAACTATTTGATAACTGCGGTTAGACACATATTGGACCAATTCAAATATAGAACAATTTTGGAATTGTGTAAAGAAAGTGTACCTGAACCATATGCTGATGTAAGAAATGGTTCCACTGGTTGGAGTAATGCGGTTAAAGGAGTTATATAATGTCTAAGATGACTAGTAATTTTGCAGGTTTAAATGGATTTGTTTGGTGGATGGGTGTTATTAAAGACCGATCCGACCCATTAGGTTTAGGAAGATGTAGAGTCAGAATATTTGGCTGGCATACAGATAATATCACCTTAATTCCTGATGCTGATTTGCCTTGGGCCACACCAATGAACGGTATAAATACTTCAAAAACATTTGGTGTACCTGAACTCAATGATTGGGTTGTTGGTTTTTTTATGGATGGTGAAAGTGGCCAATTTCCTGTCATGATGGGTGTGTTACCAGGAATAACACCAGAACAAAAAGCTGGTTATTCAACTTAATAGGAGATATTATGGCTGCGATTAAAGCACAATTTGCATTAGATTATGTTAACGCTGCACCAGGATACATAGATTCAACTGGACATATTGTTACACCGACAAAAGCGGAATGGGCATGGGGTGGTGAGTTTTTAACCAAAGGTGTTCAAACTACTCCAGGTATTGCTAGAGGCGCATTGATTAACACTGGTGTCTATATCACCAATAGTCAAGTTGCTCACGTTTGTGATTTTACTTTCAATTTGAATACAGATTTCTCACTTACAGCTTTAGTTCCAAATTTGGGATTAATAACTGGTGCAATTCAAAATGGTAAAAATGCTGCCGCTAACGTGATGCGAGCTGTAATTGCTCAGTTAAACAGAATTTTTAGAATTGCAATCGATGCAATTTTGGGAGCATTAAATTTTGACGCAACAGGTACATTAGCATTTTCATTTTCCACATTAAAAGATATAGTAAGAAAAATTAACGAAAAACTGGAAGAAGCTGCTCAAATTATAGCAGATGTTGCAATGGTTTATTACCTTATACAGGAATTGAAACAACTTGAAGAATGGATCAATTCACTTGAAGGTAGAGTGAGACAGATATTATTGGATTGTTTAACTAATTTTCAAAATATAGGCAAATCAATCGCGGGTCAATTTGAAAAAAGCTTAACTGACACACAATCCGCTGTGACAAATAATCTGACAACTGAATCAAATGCGCCACAAGCAAACACAACAGTTATAGATAGTTTCGTAAACTCTTTAGTTTACGAACCTGTTAGTTTAGATACAACTGCTGTAACAGGTCAAATTGATGCTGTTGTTGCAGAAGCTAAAGTCGCTTCAGCAGATGTTAGTTTTAATGACAAAAAAAACAATTCAGAAAAAGTGTGAGGAATAATTTATAATGGCAACAATAAAAAAACCAGTTTTCTTTGGTGGATGGACTGAACCTGAATCATCCGCAAATACCGATTATCCACCAATTTTTCCTTTTAATAATACAACACAGACACCTAGCGGTCATGAATTCTCTTTGGATGACACTCCAAAGAGAGAAAGAGTTAGGTTGCAACACCGTTCAGGTACTTTTATTGAAATGCATCCTAATGGTGATGAGGTTCACAAGGTTTATGGTGATGGGTATGAAATTACAATCAAAGACAGAAACATAGTAATTGGTTATAAAGTAGATACGATACCTGATTCTGGTAGAGGCAACTTAAACATAACCATAAACGGTGATGTAAAAATGAATGTGAATGGTAATTTCATTCAAAATGTTGAAGGTAACTACGAATTGACTGTGAAAGGACATCACCTCACAGCAGTTGAGGGTAAAGTTAGTAAAGTTTCAAAAGGCTCTCAATTTTACCAAACTGGTGGTCGTATTGAATTAAATCCAGGTCCAAGTCTTATTCCAGGAATTGGCGGCTATGTCAATATCACTGGCGATTTATCGACTCGCGGTGAAATTGTCGCAAATAAAATATTATCAAACGGTAGAATCGATGCAAATAATGGAATATCTTGTGCATTTGATGGTTTTTCAACTAAAGCCGGTGGTATAGCTGTAGGTTTGGCTTATCCAATTCCCCTTTCCATCAATTGTACAGGTCCAATTAATTCACAAACCGTGGTTTCTGCGCCGTACATAACATCAGCCTTATCTACTACCTTATTGGGTAAAGATTTAGTGAATGGTATATTGCGTAACATCCAATCACACATTGCGCCTAATGGACCTACAAGTCCACCAACAACACAAGAAGTAACATGAGGATTATATTATGAGCATTTATGGAAGATTGGGATTTAATTCAACAGACCCAACCACAGATTCGACGGTTACAGATTATAGCAGTGGTGTTGCAAATAATATAGCTTTAATGCCTTCGTTGTTAAACCAATGGCAAACGGAAGACATTGCAAATTCAAGTGTTAATGGTTATTTTGTTAATCCGGTTGCAGGTGTGACTGCAACAATATCATCAACCATGAACTCAATTAATGCTGCAACTATTGGTGTTAATGTACAATCAACCATTTCAAGTACAGTAACACAAGCTTTACACGATTTAGGTAATAGTGCTGCTTCAGTAGTATCAACTGCCGGAAACTATTTGTATGTGACAAATAGAGAATCAAATGTAGTTGATCCAGGAACCGATACAACAACAGTTCATTATAAAATTGCCATCGGATATGGAAAAATTCTATCATACATGACTTACCAGTCAGATGGAATACAAAACAACTCTCCTATTATGGGTAACTTTACTAGTATAACTTTAGGTAATACCTTAAATACATTAAGTAACACATTGTCAACACAACAAATTGCACTTTCTGCTAGTATCACAATGGGTTCTCCTAATACATCCGATTTTACATTGGCTCAAACACAAGATTTACAAAATACTGTAAGTTCAATCAGCACCCTGATGACCAAATATCCTGCACAAGATAATGCATTTTTTAATAACTCTAAATCGGTAATAAGTGACTATTCAACAGTTTCACCTTTGGCAGAGATGGGTTCTACAGAAAAAATGTTGGTAAACAAATATATTGGAACAGACAAATTAAAAACCAGAATAAACTCCTAATAAGAGTAATAAATAGAAGATGGCATCAACATTACAAAAAATATACTCAGACTTAGACCTGACATTCAAAAGAGTGCCTGGCACTAATGATGTTGCTCTCCGTTATGATGAGAATGCTGTAATAGCCTCGGTTAGAAACCTTTTGCTGACAAATTTTTATGAGAGGCCTTTTCAACCTGACGTTGGTTCAAATTTAAATAAGTTGTTATTTGAACCAGCAGAAGGATTTACCGCTTCAATCATAGATATGGAAATAAGAAATACTATTAAAAATTATGAAAGAAGGGTTACGATAAGTGAATTGGAAGTCACACTTAATGCAGATAGTAATGCATTTTTAGTATATTTAAGCTTTTATGTTGGTAATAACTCAGTACCAACAGCGGTTAACCTAATTCTTCAAAGGTCCAGATAATGGCATCAAATACAAACATACAGATAGCTGATTTAGATTTCTCAAACATTAAGAGGAATTTCATTACTTATTTGCAATCACAAGATACTTTTAAAGACTACAATTTTACAGGTTCAGCTCTTTCTACATTATTGGATGTTCTTGCATACAATACACAATATAATGCTTTCTATTTGAACATGGTTGCAAATGAGATGTTTTTGGATTCAGCAATACAACGCTCTTCGGTGGTATCTCATGCAAAGTTAATGAACTATGTACCAAAATCAGCAATTGGACCTATCGCTGAAATTAATGTTGTTTTTGGTGGCGTAACAACAACAAATTTCACAGTTCCAAAATATACAAATTTTATTTCTGAACCAATTGGTGGTACAAATTACAATTATGTGGCAACAACAGACACATCGGTTGGAGTTATTAACAATTTTGCAAAATTTCCTAATATTACACTGAAACAAGGAAGTATTGCAACATATAATTTCACTGTAAGTTCCACAAATAATTCAAATTATACATACGAAATTCCAGATTCTAATATTGATTTATCCACATTAGAGGTGTTAGTTCAAGAATCTATTTCAAATAGTTATTATGATATTTACAATAGCCAAACAAATTATTTGGAATTAGGTCCAACTGACAAAGTGTATTTTGTCCAAGAAGCTGTAAATGGAAACTATCAAATTTATTTTGGTGATGGTGTTTTAGGTAAAAAATTGTCTGATGGAAATCTTGTAAAGGTTACTTACCTAACAACATCAGGAACTGCCGGTGGGTTAGCCAATAATTTTGTATTAATGGACAACATTGGTTCTTATTCTACATTGACCATTAATCCAATCATGGCGGCAACACAGGGAACTGAAAAAGAAACAATTGCTTCTATTAAATTTCAAGCACCAAAGGCCTTTGCTTCACAAGGTCGTGCCGTAAGTAAGAACGATTATATAACAGCAGTTCAACAAAATTCTTTAGGCATTTCTTTTGATGCAGTTTCTGTTTGGGGTGGTGAAGAAAATGTTCCACCAGTTTATGGTCAAGTTTTTATCTCGCTGAAACCAGCTGGTGCGTATGATTTAACAATAACTCAGAAAAATTTAATATTGTCACAGGTTCTTAAACCAATCAGCATGATGACTGTTGAACCCACTATTATTGATCCAGATTATACTTACATTCAAATATCAGCAAATGTTCTTTATAATCCGGCACAAACCACTCTGACACCAAGTACATTGCAAACAGGTTTACAGAATGCAATTTATAATTATGCAGCGAATAATTTAAACACTTTCAATTCAACT
>Ga0209188_1001894_pt1 | contig 16048 bp, 18 predicted proteins | sample C_130625_EF_Meta_FD_187307 | JGI IMG/M metagenome (GOLD analysis project Ga0209188, IMG submission 187307) | Freshwater microbial communities from Lake Croche, Canada to study carbon cycling - C_130625_EF_MetaG (SPAdes) (version 2) | ecosystem: Environmental > Aquatic > Freshwater > Lake...
GCAGCAGCACCAGCAGCAGCAGCTTCCTCGGCAGCAGCAGCAGCATCATCGGCAGCCTTCTTTGCAGCAAGAGCAGCAAGAGCAGCAGCTTCCTCGGCAGCAGCAGCAGCAAGAGCAGCAGCAGCATCAGCAGCATCAGCAGCAAGAATGTCAGCCATAGGAGTATTAACGGCATTATCAAGAGCTAAATTAGCATCATCGGCAGCCTTCCGTGCAAGAGCATAAGCTTCCTCGGCAGCCTTCTTCGCAGCAGCAGCTGACTCGACAGCAGCATTTAAAATTATCAGATCATTTAATTTTATTGATACCATAATATTATAATATTACATAATATTATAAAACACTCAAAAAAAAAAACGCAATCGAAATATTTTTAATATACAATAATTTATTTACAACATTTTTTACATGTATAAGCTATCATATTTAAAGCAGGCAATTTATTTTATTCATACCACAATACTCCAAAACGTTTTTATTTTGCAGCGTCGTCCACAATTTCATTTCCACTTTCAACCAAATGTTAAAAACGCAGAGCATTTTAAAGGTAATTATACATTTTTTAGTTTTATAATATTATTTGTATATTATACCATAATATTATAAAAGTCACAAAAATAATAATACTAATATAAAAGTTCATACAAACAAATTTTGTATTTCATTTTTACAATGATTGGAAGAACCGATGTATTTGAAATATTGAATCGGATACTAATAACGAAATGAATATGTTCCGCTTTTGTAGAAGCGGATTTCAAAATCGAAAGGATAGTGTTCCATTTTAATGAAGAAACCAGGCTACAAGTCTCTAATTGATACAATGTAGATATATTTTCAATATTATGTGTCAATTCCATCAAACTATGTGTTGTAAAACAGTTACGTGTTACGCACAAATCCTCTTCAATATATTTCAATACTTCTTCTAATAGAGAAAAAGGTTTACCATCAATGGTTCGAGGGGATTGAAATGTCGTCAAATGAGATATTTCTGGTTCAAAAAAATTTGATTTATTCAATCCAAAATGATCCTCTTGTGAATAAAACAATCGTTTGAATTGTTTTACAGAAATAGGAATAGGATCGATATCTATAGTATGAACATTTTTGCAAGCAACATAAACAGGTGTTGATATATCTTGCGCTAGTAAAGCAATATCAAAACTAACATAGTCCAATTTTTTTCTCATTTCATCCGCCATATGTAATTATATGATATTGTATTTTTTCGCCATTTTAGTTTTTATTTGTTCCAAAGGTAAATGCAACCATTCTTCAATATCCTTAATCTTTTCTACCTGATAAATATCTCTCTTAGCACGATTCGGTTTCCCAAAAATCTTATCATATATTTCGTATTCTGGCTTCAAACGAATCGCAGGTAATGAATGTAAGAATTTACCAACAGTAGAAGCATCGTCTAAAGTATTGTCAACTGTAGGATAAAGATTTTGACTAGGAATAACTTTGGTACTAGGACTAGGAATAGGACTAGGAATAGGAATAACTTTGGGCTTTGGAACAAGAGTAGGACAAATGTTTTGCTGAGAAGAAAGAGTATATATTATATATTGTCTATTGAATTGCTTACCAGACAAATGATTGTAACTATGTTTACAACGTCCTCCAGCCAACATAGTATACAATAATATTGTAATTTACAATAGACAGAGGTGTAGTTACATTTTTCGCGATGGGGTATAAAAAGAATAAATATAATGATATCCTATGAACAAAGATTTGGATATTCATCATTATTCCTATGAAGATATATGTGGTTTATTTAAAATAACAGATATACACGATATACGTTTAGACAAAATGAGAGAAAAATGTAATAAAATAAAAGAAATATATCCTGGAACTATATCGTCTTTTTACGAAAAGGCATATAAAATAATAGAATGTGTTCATCAGCAAAATGATACTATAAATATTGACATTTTTATGGACAATATAAAAAAAATACCTCATTTTGAAACGAAACATGCTTCCTTTCTTATTCAAAATATCAAAGATGTACAAAAAAAAGAGTATCCAATACCGATTCCCGTTCCTACCCCACCCATCGTATATACCGCCCCCCAATCCGCAGCACCAGGCTCTTTAAACAGTTTAAAACGAATGACACAAATGCGCAATTTGAATCTAAACAGCTGCTTTCGTCATAATTATTATGATTCATGTTCAACGGATTATGATTATATTTTGCCATCAGAGATTAAAAACGTTATTTCTTTACGGCTTGCTTCCTTGGAATTACCCAATTCGTGGTATCTTTTCTCTCGTTCACAAAAGAATCATTCTTTCATCATTCGTGTTCAAAAAGGAAATAAAGAAACAGAACATATCATTGAGATTCCCGATGGCAATTATGACAATGAGTCCTTGACGGAATATATAAATACGAATTATTTGTATGAATCGGGTTCCACCAATGGACTCCAATATATAAAAATGAACATACCTGATTCGAGTATGAAGACAACGTTTGAAATTGTCTCTGGTGTTATTGATTCTTTTTCACTTCATTTTTTACGCACCAATAGCGGAGAAAATATGATGAAAACAGTGGGTTGGATACTTGGATTTCGGTTGCCGAATTATGAAAAAATACAAGAATGTATAGAATCAGAAGGCTTGTTTGACGGAAATGGAGACCGATATTTATATGTTTCTCTCAATGACTATCAATACAATACGAATAGCACCAACATTGTAGGATTTGACAAAAGTTATATGGACGAAGATATATTAGCCAAAGTACATTTGGTCAATGGTAAATTATCAATGGTAATGGAGGACAATCAATGTCCTCTGACAAAACGGCGCATCTATAATGGACCCGTGAATTTGCGCAAAATCCATGTCAAAATTTTGGATGCCTTTGGTTGTATCATTGATTTGAATCATATGGATTTCAGTATGACATTGGAATTGGAGATTTTGTATGAAAGTTTCCAATTTCGCGATGTAACATGTTAAGAAAAGGGTGTAAAAGACGATCAAAAAATTTTATTTTATTTGCAGTATATAAGAGATATATGGGTTCAGGAATTTTGCCGACAACGTGGCACAAGGGAGAACTATATTTTTTATTCGGAAAAGAAAACAAATATGCAGACACACCCGGATGGTCTGATTTTGGTGGAGGAAGGGATAATAAAGAGACCTATATGCAAACAGCAATACGAGAAGCAGGGGAAGAACTTACTGGTTTTTTAGGGTCTGACAAGGACGTAGCGAGATTTCTTAAAAAAGGTGTTTTTCTTTTAGATAGGAATGAATATAGGATGCATTTGTTTTATTATCCGTACAATCCTTATTTGGTTGAATATTATAATAACAATCAACGATTTCTGCAAATGCATTTGGATGCCAATGTGATACATGATACAAAGATATTTGAAAAAGCAGAGATACGTTGGGTTTCTTTCTCTCAGCTCAAAAGAATGCTGCCTCAATTTCGTTTTTATTTCCAGGAAATTGTAAGAGATTTGTTATCTAAAAAGGGGGAGATAGAAACGTTTTTTGGGAAATCAAAGACATCATCTAAAAACACGAGAAAAAGAAGATGAAAAAATTGAATATAAAAAGTTGTATATAATGCAATATAGGAATGAATACATTGAATTATATTGGTTGTAAACATAGTTTATCGAAAAAGATATTGGATAATTTTCAGAATTGTGTTCCTGATTGCAAAGAGAAATCGTTTATGGATTTATTTGCGGGAACAGGAACTATAGGATTCAATAGTTTGTCTCTTTTTCGCACTGTATCGGCAAACGATTGGGAATATTATAGTTATGTTATTAATACAGCACTTATTTCAGTGCCTTTTACGGATACCCTTGCTAAAAAAATAGAAGAATGCAATGTTTTGGAACCGGTAAAAGGTTTTATTTACACTGAATTGGCGCCTCATTCCGAAGAAGCAGGTTGTGAAAACAGGATGTTTTTCACGGTAGACAATGCGAAAAAGGCGGATGCGATACGTCAATATTTGAACAAAGAAAAGGACAAGGGTTATATAGATGAAAAGGAATATCTCTATCTGTTGGCATCTCTTCTCACTTCGATTGACAAGGTGGCAAATACGACTTCTGTCTATGGTTCCTTTTTGAAAAAATTCAAAGCAAGTGCAAGAAAGCCTTTACAAATGGTTCCAATTCATACAAGAAGAGATATTCCACATAAAGACAATCACGTCTTTCACGGAAAGGCGGAAGATATACAAAGCTATTATGATGTTGTATATTTGGACCCACCTTATAATCAAAGGCAATATGCAGCAAATTATTCACCATTGAATTTTATTGCAGAGTATAATTCGGAATATAAAATCAAGGGTAAAACGGCATTGCTTGAAGGATATAATAAGAGTGATTTTTGTAGTAAGACCAAGGTTAAAAATGCGTTTGAAATATTATTGAAATCATTGAATACCAAGTATATATTTCTCTCGTATAACAACGAGGGTATACTTTCTATGGATGTATTGCAGGAAATATTATTGGCAAAGGGGGATGTCACATTGTATACTATTCCGTATAAAAAATACAAATCAAATAGCAATGAATCATCAACAGACACAGTATATGAATATCTATGGTTTATTGATACAACTGTGAAAAAGAAACCAGGTAATTTTACTGCGTGTCTTTAAGTTGTTTATGTTTCAAAACAATATAAAAGGATAAGAAGAATACGAAGGAGAAATGTGGGTATCTTTTTTCATTGTAGTGATTCAATTTATATGGATGCTTTTTTGGTATCAAAATCGGTGTAAAGATATATTGGAAAAGGAGGAAATTACTTATATTTGTGAAAAGGAAGAGGGACGAGAACAGAAAATGACGATATATCATAATAGAAAATGGGGGCCTGTCGGTGGGTCTCGTAAATGTTTGGTATGTATTGCTGGTTCTTATCAATTGGCGTTTCACGGCTATATAAAAAAGTTGATGTTTGATTTGTTTCGATATCATTTCGACGTGTTTTCTATGTATGAATGTATTGTTATTGAAAAATTGGATATTACAAGTATTACTATTTATAAAGATGCAGCGCATTATATTCGAGAGAGAAACAAAGAGTTTCCGTGGGAAGAAATTGTGTTACTGGGTTTTTCAGCGGGGGGTGTGGTAGCGAGTCATATTATGAGTGATTTACATGATATTCACTGTTCCAAGAAGATAATTACATATGATACACCATATCAAATAATGGAAAATGTAAAACGTTTTGAGAAAAACGCAGTGTTTCGGTTGGATTATTTATTCTTTTTGATAGCTTATGTAAATTATCTTTGTCATTGGAATTACGTAAAAATAGCTGATAAGATGATGGATTGGAAAAAAATAATGTGGGGTTATGGTTCAGCGAGTGAACTTGTTTCGATGATACAGCGTATTCATTCTTTTGATTATTCTACAATATATTTTTTTTCTGGATTCAATATGAAACAAAATGAAACTACAAAGATCATTCATATAAAAAATGAATATGATCCGATTGTGCATAAAGACATTCAGATTTGCTATGTGGAAAAAAGGGGTATTATAATCGATATTGTAAAAAGGGGTAAAATAGGTCATTGTTCGGATATGGCATTTGGAACAACGTATTTGAATGAGTTGATGGAAGCATTACGGTTGTAATATTTTCAATACAGCATAGGTAAAGGCGACGGGGTCGTGCCAAAATGTTCCGATTGTTGCGTTTGGGTCTTCTGGGTCATATGTTTCGTTGCCATTGATAAAATCGATACCGAAAGGTTTCCAAAGAGGTATACTTGTTGCAGGATATCGTTTGCCTTCTCGTTTCATATAATTGTATGTTTCTCTCTTTTGGTCATTACAATGTTTACAGAGTGATTGAAAATCGTCTAATGTTTGTGTTTCAATAAATAAAACGCGTGGATCATTATAAAGGCCATTTTTGTGATCAATTTCGATTTGGCTATATGTTCCACAAACGACGCACGGACCTTTTTTGAGTGCATTGCGAATATCTTGACGGATAGGTCGTGTGGATATGTCATTCAATATTCCACATAGTTTAATAAGGTATACAGAATTCCCTTTGGTGAAGGATATATTTTGTTTGGTGACAAAGGTGTTAATTTCATTATGTAATGTGGTATTTTCTTCTTCGGATGGATGCCAAGAAAATCGGAATTCACCGCTGCGTTTTACGATACATACTTTATTTTTTTTACCGAAATCGCCATCGAGACGACACCATCCACCTCCGTTGCCCAATTGAAGACCGATATATTCAGATACGAATTCGTCGGTGCATACAATACGGGATATTCCTGAATCTGTATTGAATCCGGATAATTTTTTAAATAGATCAATTTTGCTGATACGTTTTGTGGACATTTGTTGAAAGATAAATAATATTAAAAAAGGGTTCAATTTTTTCCATTTGAATCGAAACATTTTTTATATAAACGCAATAAAATATTGATATTATTGGGTAAGATAGAGTAAAATGTTGTATTTCATCTTATGAAAATAAAAATAATTACAATATATAAGAAAAATGGATTGCAATATGATAGAAACAATAAAACTATGGGTACAAAATTTAGAAAAGGAGCGTGAAGAATATGTAATCAAGAGGAATGAATACGTATCACATATTCCGGATGATATGAGAGAATTGCATCCAGTGGAATTTAAAAATATATTACCGAGTAAATTGGATGATGATATGGAGATGGAAGAAATAGAATCCATCAAGTTTTTTTTGAAGAATGAGATTGCTTTGAAGGAAACAGTAATGTCTGAATTGATTTACGAAATTTATATATTAAAGTGTCGTCTGCAAAAATTTGATCAAATGGTGCAACAACATGAATATGGTTCTCATGAACAAAAACACATAGACCATAAAAAAAAACATATTTATTCCTATAAGAAAGAGATAGATGCTCTTCAGGCATCGCTTAAATATATAGACATCATTGAAGGAACCATGTATAAAAAAAAACGCGGAGGTGGTAGTGGAAAACGAAAGAAAAGAATGAAAAGGGGAACGAATCTAACTTCTAATAGAAGAACGTTTAGAAAATCCAATAGAAAAAACAATATAAAAACAAGGCGAAGACTATAATTATATATATGTTCATTGTGATGTATTTTGTTCCACTTATTGGTGCTTTTCAGAGTAGTATACTTGGTAGATATTTTCGTGGGTCTGCTATGAAACGAAATTTTGAGAATAATATGCATTTTCGAAGTCGTTATCCTATTTCTAAGAGTGTTTTTGAGATGGAACAACAATTACGAAGATTGAATTCCAAAAACAATACTATACGTGACAATGAAATAATAAATTCGAATTTTGGAGAAGAGAAGGAACGTAGTTTTACGATTGATGATTTATTTAATAAAACGGAGGTTTCAAAGACGCGTACTCGTATTATTCTAAGTAAAAATATATTTACAGAATTTCAGAATAATTTTAATGCTGAAAACGAAGACGACGATGAAGGTTATTATGAATCGAAGAAAAAGAAATCGGAACATTTTGAGGTAATTACAAAATTTCCTCTTACATTTTCGGATATTGGTGGTTATCACAAGATTAAATATGAGTTGAAGCAATGTATTGATATATTGTCGAATTATTCAAAATATTCAAAATTCAATGTTCGTGTACCAAAGGGTTTAATTCTCGAAGGTCCACCGGGTAACGGTAAAACGTTACTTGCAAAGGGTCTTGCTGGTGAAGCAGGGATTGGTTTCATTGCAGTGAGTGGTTCTGAATTTCAGGAAAAATATGTGGGTGTGGGTTCATCACGTGTGCGTGAATTGTTTACGTTGGCTGGTAAGAACAAGCCGTGTATTGTGTTTATAGATGAGATAGATGCCATAGGGCGTCATCGTTCTACTGATGGAGAATCGTCTTCTTCGGAGCGTGACAGTACATTGAATGAGTTGCTTGTAGCGTTGGATGGATTTAAGAATAGTTCTGGTGTTTTTGTGGTGGGTGCGACGAATCGTGTAGATTTATTGGATTCTGCGTTGATTCGTCCGGGTCGTATTGACAAGCGTATTTTCATTGGGCCACCGGATGCGTTGACTCGAGAAGCTATTTTGCGCATACATACAAAAGGGAAGCCATATGATTCGACGGTGGTAATAAGTGATTTGGTAGATTTGACGATGGGTTTATCGGGTGCGCAGATTGAGAATATGTTAAACGAGGCGATGTTGAATGCTTTGCGGGATGATAGGGAGAAGATTACTTATTCAGACATTGACCATATTTTGAATCGCATTATGGCTGGCTGGCAACCGAACGACCATCAATTTACGACGGATATCATTGATCATATAGCCATTCACGAGATGGGTCACGCATTAGTGGGTCTTTTATGTAGTCATCATACGAAAATGACACGTGTTATTATTAATTTATCGAGTCCTAAAAGTCCGGCGTATACAGTATTTGAGGGTTCAACAGATACTATTTTTACGAGGCAGGCATTGTTTGAGCATTTAATGATATTGCTTGCGGGGCGTATTGCAGAGGAAGTATTTTACGATATAACGGTGACGACGGGTGCAATCAATGATTTCGAAGAGGCATTTAAATTGGCTGAAAAGATGATTGTGTATTATGGGATGGGTAAAAAGGTGATTTATCCGAATTCAAGTGAGAAATACAAGGAGATGATTGATTCGGAAGTAGTAGGTTTAATTAATGAGGCATATGCGCATTCGATGTTTTTGATTCAGAATGCAAGGGATTTTATTTACGATGGTGCCGAGATATTGAAGCGTGATAAAATATTAAAGGTGGAAGATATGTTATTGTTGATTGAAGAGAAATATCCGGCTATTTTGAATTTAAAATTTAAGCGGTAATTTGTTTTTTCTAATTACAAATGTATTTATAGACAAGACCTTTTTACATTTAGAGAGAATGATAAAATAGGAACAATATATATATGGCTCCTACCAAGAGATTGCGTTCAAAAAGAGGAACAAAAAAAAACTTGAGTAATATTGGACCGGTGCACGAAGTGACATATGATGGTTTGAATCATTGGTACAAGCATTTGTTTGAGCATTTGGGTTGGATGCTTTTGGCGCAAAAATATGGATACAAAGACAAGATATCGACTTATAAAAGCAGTATAATGCGTTTGAAAAAGGCATTGGAAATGAAATTGGCTGATTTGGATGATCCGGATAAAAAGAAAGATATAAAAATAATGTGGGATCAAGTGTGTATATTAAACGATCATGTAAAGCGCGATTTTCGCTAGGAGGTCTTTATATTGGTTTTAGTAATCAATATAAAGTGTTTTGAAAACAATATAAAAAAGGGATTATATTACAAGGGGGTTTATGCAAAAGGGTAATACAAATGCGATTCTAATGACTTAATTCATCGGCAACCCAATCGTTGGTGACTTCGATGGTTTTGATTTCTTCACGGCACATTGGGCAAACGGCTGCTTTGGAGGTATCTTGTATAAGACGTTTTACACAATACATACAAAGCATATGATTGCATTGAAAACTTACACAACGTTCGTAATTCACATCTTCATAACAGACAGCACATTCGATGCCCTGTTTTACTTGGATACGGACAGTCTGTCTTCTAGGCGCTGTCTCTTCTTCGTTCTGAAATAAATCTTCGGGAATACCTTCCGTGTCCTCAATGTATCCTAACATAGAACGTACCCATTCAAAATCATCTGCGCTGATGTCTTCTTCATAATAGGTAGGTATGTCATTGATATTTCCGAGGAGATAATGATAGGGGCGGAAATAACAATATATTTCGTTTTCAACAGGTACCCCGACCATAATTTGTGCTAAATGTTTGTATAAATTTTGTAAATCAGCGGCTCTTGGAATCAAATCACCTGGCATTTGTACAAAAGATTGTAGGAGACAACGATGGTCATTTGTTAACCATTCAATATTTCTTTCAATTAAATTGTTTTTAATATCTTCTTCACTCTGTTGCTCGATATGAACCCATTTATCTAAAAATTTGTTATGGGTTTCCTGTGAAAAATCTTTGCAATTGTTACAAAGAGTGCTTAATGGAGCGCCAGGGATACAAAAATTGCAATAAGTCATTGTTGTTGAATATGAAAGAGAGAAAAATAAAAAAATGAATCAATTTTTTCTTCTCTCGTTATTTTTTCATACCAAAAACACAACATATAAAAATATGAGAACAAAAACAGCTGCAAATACGTTGACACAATCCTGTTTGAATAACAGTTTCGAATGTGATATAATATAAATTATCATTGTATTTATGAAGCCCATATGAATATTCATCGGAAGTGATATTGATATTGTTGCAATTTCTCTCGGAAAAGGCGAGTATACATAGATTTTGACTTACTTCAGACTGTAATGATTCATCAGAGAATGTAAAGGCAAAGGTAGTTGGTTCCAATTCAAAAATAGAACTTTTGTGTGGATAATGTTTGCTTTCTGCTTCATTGAGAGAAAGAGCAAAATAAATACCAATAATAGATGTTGTAATTCCATTGGTTTTTAAATAATAAATAGCATCGTCTTTTGACATTTTGCTTTCTTTTACATGAAACGATATTATTTCATTTTTTTTCTCTCGTTGAAAAGATACAATCTTATTTGAAAGAAAGGGATCGTGTCGCAGGGGTCCCATCCTCGGCTTTAAATAGGATTCCAAATAATATATATTTAAATACGATTGTAATATTTCTATATTATGTTTGTAACCACTGCGTTTATCATCATAAAAAATTTAGTGAAAATTGTTTTACATAGGTCTATATATTCTTCCACCCACAATCACACCCATTGCCAGTGTTTCGACAACCATACCTTTCTACTTTCAATTTATAAATACCACCATCGTCTTTGCGCTGAGTATTACCTATTCAGGTGTCATTCCTTTTGGAAACAGTATCCAGTTTATCGTTTTTAAAAATGGTGTAGCCACACCTATTGCAGTGACATTGTTAGATACTTCACCCACTACAGTATCTATAACAGGTATTGGTATAACATTTTTACCTACTGACCTAATAGATGTTAGATTTATTACGGTTGGTAATCCCAACACAGTAACTTTTGCGGGTTCCATTCTCACTTATTAGTTGCTTCTAAAGAATAGAGCCGAGATGCTTTATTGGATTCCAAATGAACAACAGGGGGCGATATCCATTCTGCAAAGGGAAGAGCCTTTGTAGTTGATTGTTTGAGAGAAAGTAGTGTAGACAATGCATTCATTCTTCTATCAAGTGGATTCCACCAATTAGGTAATTTCCGAGACAATTGTTTCCAACGCCATTCGAATTGAAGGGCTGCTGTCCAATCTGGAAAACCAGATACATAAGCAGCACGTGTCCACGTTTCTCCCGCTGCTACTTTGGTACCTGTTGCGTGGGCACCACCTACTAATTCCTTATTATGCTGCCTTAAGCGTCTATCTAGGTCTACTGTTGCACCGATATAAGTTGCACCATCTGAAGAAACGAGTAAATAGACAAAGGATAATTTTGGTTCAGACATACAATATGTGGGCATTTTTACCTATTCCTTATTTTGGATTTCAATGGGGGTATGTAAAAAAAAGTCTTGAAAAACAATATAATATATTTTTTATATTGTTTTTTTCTCTTTGATTGAATACAAAATAACTCCTATAACTTGTAAGACAAATAATGATAATAGATAACATTCCAATATTATATAATAGGAACGGGGTGTTTCTTTTTGCATCCGCGTTTATGTGCAGACATTCCTTTCAAAGAATGTGAAGAATATTTGTTGCATAAATTGCATATAATCGTAGTATCATTCTTCTTTTTGATGATAAATTTGGTTGACAAATATTGTTCCAAATGGGAAAAGGTGAGGCTTTCAATATCATTTACCAAGGTGCGTTGGTTTTCTTTAAGATACAATAAAATACATTCTTTCTTATAGATGAATTGTTGGTATTCCTTGTTTATTTCTTGAATTACTTCTTGACTGAGATTATCATCAAAATGGGTATTTTTAATTTTGGCAGACAATGAATCCACAGCTTGTACAGCGTTTTGAATTTTATCGATGTTGCAATCAACTGATTGTAGAAAGATGACAACATTTCCATTAATGAAATCGATATGATAATCGTTTTTGTTAACAATACCACTGTTTTGTGAGAGAAAGATACCATTGCAGTTATTATCTTTTATGAGAGAGATGAAATGGTCGGTTTCTGTTTCATCGATATTGGTTTCATTTATCTTGTTGACAATAAGAATAGGAGGATGTTCTTTTCGTTTGATTATAAAATCGCCCATATTTTTTAAATGTCCTGTATTGACAATATGAGCATTTGGAATGATATTATTCAATGTAATTTCCAATTGGTTTTCAGCGAATTCCCCTTGTTTTTGCTTCTTATATTTCTGTAAAACTGCCTTGTTGTCATTATAAAATTGACTGATATGTGCTTGAATCGTGTCAGAGAGAGATGATATAAAAGGACGAAATAATTCAATATCGCGATTTGTGTCATTGCGTGTTTTCTGATAAAATGTATCAATGGTTTTTATCAATGCTTCCTTTTGTTCGTTGGAGATATAAGTTTCTACCAAAGAGAGAAATTGTGATTTCAAGGAAGCAAAAAAGGATTCTCTAGATGGCATATCAGTATTTTTCCATTCTTTTGTAAAATGGATATCCAATGCATTGATTTGTTGTATGATGACATCAAAGAAAGAATTTGAAGTAGAATTATCAGTTACAAGAGGAACAATATCAAATGATTGTTCATTGTTATAAATCTGGAAAGATTCCAACATTTTACAGAGTTGTATATTGACCATTTCTATGTCGAGAGAAGGATGCTTCTTGTAGAAATCACACACGAATAAATTGGTAATTTCCATATTTATATATTTTGTAATATAGTATTATTTCTAAATATTTACGTAATAATATATTACTAGTTATCGTGACAAATTTATAAATTAGTATTGTAACATTTGTAATTAAAAATTGTAAATTTGTAATATTTAAACGGTGGCTGGTAAAAGAAGAAAAAGACTGAATACCGCATTGATTTGTCCGGCGGAAGTACCAGATCCATTGACACCACTGAGAGTTACACCATTGAGAGGGAAGGAGGTATGATTACGTACCTGAAGAAGTGCAGCAATACCACCGGGTACGGGTGCGGGTTCTAAATCGGCGGGACCGATATCAAAAATAATGGTAAGAGAATTTTGTGCGGATCCAGTGGGACTACCAATGACAGTTCCATTCACTGGGGCACCATTCAAAAAGAGGGTGAATTGACATGGTTCAATATGCATCAAATTGAAAAAAATTTGATAGTATCCTGGTTCCCAGATATAAATATCGGAACTACCAGGACTATGGGAGCAATTACCGACAATAGATTTATTATTACTGAAAACAACATTGGTTTCAACGGGAACAATTTGATCGGGGATATTATAAATACTCAAAAATGTTCCGGAAAAATTACCAGGACCAGTAGGACCGTGTTCTCCGGTAGGACCGGTATAGCCGGTAGGACCTTGTTCTCCGGTAGGACCAGTATAGCCGGTAGGACCGTGTTCTCCGGTAGGACCAGTATAGCCGATAGGACCAGTATAACCGGTAGGACCAGTAGGACCAGTATAACCTTGTTCACCAGTAGGACCTTGTTCTCCGGTAGGACCAGTATAGCCGATAGGACCGGTAGGACCCTGTTCTCCGGTAGGACCATCTGAAGGTCCGGTAGGACCAGTAGGACCGGTAGGACCAGTAGGACCGGTAGGACCGGTAGGACCGTGACAGCCCTTTTGACCACATTCACCAGTAGGTCCGTGACAGCCTTCTTTACCAGTAGGTCCAGTGGGACCAGTTTCACCATCCCGTCCATCCCGTCCATCCCGTCCATCTCTTCCATCCCTTCCATCACAACCATCCTTACAACAATTATCATGTTCGCAATCACAATCGTGGTTCCCAGAAGCGTCAACAAAGTTTGTATTTTCCGATTCCATATAAATAATATATATACTTTTATTTTTACGAATAAAATAACAATGTCTTAATTGTTTTCAATGCATTTATGATGTAATATTCATAATTACTTTATTTACAATATTAATTACGAATATATAAATATTTCTTTATACTATGTTGTAAATAATATAAAGAATTTCATATATATTATAATAGGATATATGGGTGTTTCAGTTAGGTGTTGTGATGAAATAGTAGATATCGAAAGGAAAGTAGATAGTTTTTGTTGTGGTTATAGTTATTGGAATACAATAAAGAGAGATATTGTGGAAGCAGCAAAAAGGTATATTCACTCCAAGGAACAGATAGGAAAAGAGTTAGGATTTGCATTAGATAACACGATAGAAGGTGATGTAGTATTGAAATTTATTATAGTAGGTGATAAATATTCAGAAAAATTGAAGGAGATAGATATGAGAGGGATTTATCTTTTGGTAAACAGTAGTGATGTTTCACATATATTTTCAGAGGAAGAAGTAATAGAAATAGGTATATCTATAAAAAAAATAATGACGTATGTTTCTTCTTCAAACAAGGAAGATATTATAAAGGTGGGTACTATTTTCAATAAAAGTGGAAAAAGTAGAAAACGGGTAATTATTTGTTGATTCATTTTTACGAAATAAATCAATGATGGTAGTTGGTTATCAGATAAATTAATAGAAAATATAGAATAAAAATAACGAGAATCAATCCCAAAAAATTAAAGAGGAGTGCATATTTTGCATTTAAATAAATAAAGAAGAATCCGAATTCAGGATAGGTATTCATTTGAAAAATATAAAGGAACAAATCCTTGTATAAAGTACACAAGGTATATAAACAATGTTGTTTATCGATCCAATTTTTTTGATTTTCGGTATAGGTAAATGTTTGTAAGCAAAGAGGTCGATGATACATATATCTCTCTTGTATATTGTTGTTCAAGATAGAATCCCAATGTTTATATTTTATATTGAATGATTTATGTCTGGCTTTTTTGGAATAAATAATAGCGTGTGTTGTCCATGACATATAAGAGACATAGTGATTCCAGTTGTATGGGTATATAAATATAGGAACACATCCTAGATAATATATGAATTCAGAGTCTTGTTTACTTTGAAGAAAATGTGTAATGTTATTAATGATATGGGGTTGTTTGATATCAGGAGAAAAGAAGAAATCATCTTCGAGGATGAGAATATTATTATAGTTTCGATTGTTTGCGTGAGAGAAGCATTGTAGATAGGAGTCAACGAGGTCGCAATAGGAAATATTTTCTTTTAATTTTTTTTTCCCGTTTTTGTAACCAGGATTATGTAGAATATATACTATTTGTGTGGGTTGAAAGAGAGAAAGTTGTTTATAGATATGTTTCAATCGTCCGTTGCCTTTCAGATGTATGATATAGGTAGCATCGACACAAGGGTCAAGAAAACCGGTTGCGTATTTTTTTTTACGAAATGTATAAAATTGTGTATTGAAGGAGACATCCATACATATTAGTAGAGAGAGATTTTTTGAAAAGTATCTGCGCCGCCTGCGGCGGCTCTTTAAGTAGAATTCCCAATAATATATATTAAAAATCGAGGATATAGAGAAAATGACAACTTCCAAAAAAAAACTCGGTTTTCAAATCGGGTTTTGAAAAATGGACAAAAAAAATGTCCAAAAATGAAAAGGGGATTTGAAAACGGACTTTTTTTCTTGAAAAACACGTGTGGCACCATAATGCTCTCATTTTCATTTCTTAAAAAAAAAGTTAGACATCATAATTTTTCGCAAAAAAATATTTCCCGGGAAAAAGGACTTAGACATTTTGGACATTTTTAAATAGAATGGATACATTGGATACAAAAAAACCACCTATTTTTTCTTGCGCATTTTGTCTCTTTGAAACGCATAACAAAAATAGTTGGACAAAACATATTTTAACACTGAAACATCTAAAATGCGAGAAACAGACAAAAATGGATACATTTTCTTGCAAGATGTAT
>Ga0209188_1001902_pt1 | contig 16012 bp, 25 predicted proteins | sample C_130625_EF_Meta_FD_187307 | JGI IMG/M metagenome (GOLD analysis project Ga0209188, IMG submission 187307) | Freshwater microbial communities from Lake Croche, Canada to study carbon cycling - C_130625_EF_MetaG (SPAdes) (version 2) | ecosystem: Environmental > Aquatic > Freshwater > Lake...
GTACTCTGACGCCTCAAAAAAACCCCTTCTGAGCGTGAGCCTTTAGAGCTATTACAACTACGGCAGGCTGCCACTAGGTTATCTAATGCGACTGGGTCGCCGCCTTTGTGAATTGGTATTATGTGATCAACTGTAGTCGCATCTTGCTGACAATATCTACAAATCCATTCATCTCGAGCCAAGACCTGTAGTCTCACACGTTTGTAATCTCGGGATAATCGAGGATCGCCGCGTCTGCTGCTCAATGCCAACCCCATACTTTCCAATGATGTAGTGCCATACATGTATCACCATTGTACCTGTGGTGTATGTACTTAATGCCATATCGTACCTGCTCTACAGCAGACTTCTCATATATGATTGGGTTCTTTAACTGTGGTATCCCATATACATGATACTTGCCTTTAAGGTTACCTATTGCATATTGGTTAAATGCTGACTCTTTGCCATATAACGTAAGTAAGCAGTTAGCTTGTTTATGATTCATAGATAATCGGATATAAGTCTTTGGGTTTATGGCATTTATTGAGCCACTACTTGCGCTACCCATAGGTAAGCATAGAGATATCCCAATAACGAGTGCTACCGAGCAAGCTAGTCGCAAGCGGCTTGCTCTGAGCCCCTTGAGGGCTCTAGCCCAGAGTGTACCAGCGCTGTCAAATACAAAACTAAAAGTGCTGTTCAGACCGCGTGTCTTATTTAGAATCTGTTGTGTAGAATCCTGAGCCCTTGAAATGTGCCGGAACTGAACTGTAAATCTTGCGCATTGTTGACCCGCAAAACGGGCAATCGACGTCATGTGGTTCATTTATTTTTAACTCCTTGTCATAGCGGGCATTCGCCTCGCATAACTCGTTGTCACACTCGAACTCATAAATCGGCATGGTTACCTTTGGTTACCTTTTGGCACGTTATACATGGCACATTCTCCAACTTCCATGATCCGCACATTGCGCATCTTTCAGGTTCTAATTGTACCGAATCTGTCTGTATATCGCCGTAACCCGCTTTAAGCAATAGACCAACCAAGTCTTGAAATCTCATGAACGCGAGGTACTGGCTGCAGTCCTCTCCTTGTCCGTTCATTCGACACACCACGGCGCTCAGCTCTTTGCCTTGCGACCTCTTCTCGACTTGCTTGATCCATGCTAGAGGTGAGAACTCAGAACGAGCCTTTATCTCAATGTCGAACGGGACATTATGAATATCCTTGCCCGCACCTCTACCGATGCTTGCGCTTCTCCACCAAGTTTGTAGATAGGAGACAACTACGCGCTCAGTACGAAAGCCTCGGTCTTTTCTGTGTCGTGTCATGCACGCCCAGCAGAATTAACTGTGCCACAAGCTTCGCAAGTCCACTCATGCTTTAAGTATCGCTGGCGAATCTGTGTTCTGGTTGGAAACTTATTGCATAACTGGCAAATCAGTTTGTAGCCAAGTTCTTCGAGCAATTCAGCATTAGCTTTAAGATTGGCTGCTTGTTCTTCGTTAGGAAATGACTCCCATTCGCCATCTTGATTGAGAAACTGTATATGTCCCATTATGCACGCTTTCCCCATGATCCATCTGGTTTAATCTCATACCAAATAGGCTCACACTTGTCGTCTGCTCCGGCAGCTGAACCGCTAGTCACCTGGTTAATACAACGCCAATGACCCCATGGCTTACCAGCTTTCGACACGCCAGTTTTCCAAATCATATCGCCATGCTTGCAACGCTGTACGTCCTTCTCCGTTGTGCCACCAAGTACGGATTTCACCGTCTCGACTGCTTGTTCCATAGTCTGAACCGGTGCTGCTTCCCACGTTGTCCATGGATCATCTGCCTTTGCTATTGGAACGTATTGTTGTGAAGTGTCAGCCATTTTAGCCTTTACTTGCTCGACCTTAGCCTTTACCTCCTCAGACTTTGCAACTTTCGCCATTTCTTCACGGCTCGGTCTTTTTCCTTTTGTAGCATAACCCGCCGATGCGAGCGCACGACCAATCGCAGAGGTTTCACAGTTTTCAAGAGCAGAAGTAGAATTGACTCCACGACCCGCAACCGTTTCTTCCGCAAGCCCAGAACTCCAAGGCGCGCTATCAGCAAAAGTTCTGTATATGTAAGCCTGTACGATATAGCGTCCACCGTTGAAATCCAACAACTTAGTATCCACGCGACCATCTGGGTTATCCTTCCAAAACTTTACTAGGCGTTCTTCTACTGTCTCGTAATCATCAAGATTAAACATAGAGATCATTCTCCTCTGTATGTAGCTGACCGCTTATTGCAGCGTACGCGACAAGGTCGACGTAAGTGTCTGACTTTGCAGTTTCCATGCTTCTTGCGATTTTGACCAATGCCATACACATCGCCACCTGATAATCCGTAACTGGCATTTCGAGGTATGAGCTCCAAAGTGCGGCTGTGCGCTGCATATTGTCGCTAGGGTGACCGTAATCAAGTCCTCGGTCTTGGATAGTAGCTCTCGCTTCGTTGAGATAGTCTCTAGCATTCATCGACCCACCTGCTCGAGTGTGCGCTGTGACTTGCGGTAAGCGATACGACCAGCAATCTTGCCGTGTTCGTGTCCTTTTGAGTAGCCAATCAGGAAGCCGAAGAATCCAGCTGTGATTGCCATTAGTAGTAATGCGTGATCTATATTCATGTGAGCCCTTCTGTACGCCGTATTTCGTGTACGGCAGAAGTATTACATCAGATAGAGGCGACAAAAGCCTAACTTGTATAACGAAACGATAACGATTTCGTCCACAGTCTCATCACCGAAATCGGGTCTAGCGAACCCGTCCATGAACCTTGCCTTGCACAATAAACGTGCCGTTTTTTTCGATGTTAATTATGTCCACTTGGACATTGTTGCCCTGCACATACATAATCGAGAATGCTTGCTGCCAATTAGCCGTTCCCTTGGTGTATGAGGCTTGTCTAAAGTCCATAAGGTTTCCTACCTCAACCCCATGTAAAACACGCCCTAAACGCCCACCAGAGGCTTCTGTGAAGGCGCTACGCCCTGCCCTATGAGTATGTCCTGAGATGACGTTCTTACCATGCCTACGAGCCGCTTCGAGGGCTGAAAGACCGCCTAATTGCTTGATAGGCGTGTGGTCGCCATGGACGGCAATCCAGTTAGGGGCGATGTTCATAGGGTTTTTGTGAAAGGTGATGCCAAGCTCATCGAACTTCATGAACTTCTCAAAGCGCAGCTCTGGCAAAGATAGAAATGACGGAATCTTTTTCATGATGATGTTGTATAGACGGTCTGTGTGGTTAGACCTGATGCAGTCGGTTACACCCAATTCCCACAAGAGATCAACGCAACGGTCTCGGTCTGCGCCCAAAGACTGTTCGTAAGCTTGTGGAGTGCCTTCCGACCATTTCGATATAGTCTGAAAGTCAATCTCGTCACCAATGGTAACCGTTTGGTCTGGCTTAAACTTTTGTAGGAATCTTGCTATGTTCTGAGTAACGTGTACGTCCTCGAAAGGGACTTGTAAGTCGCTCAGAATTACGATTCGCTTCACTTAGTCCTCGTCGTCCTCATACGGAATGTTGTCAATCCGGTTGGGTAAGTTAGGGATAATCCAATCTGGAAAAGCCTCACGATCTGATAAAAGCCAAAACGCATGAGTTTCAGAAAAGCCAGCCTTGCGCAATGATTTGTAGTATTCGTTCAACGCAATCGCATAGGCATCAAGAGCTGAGTAAGTCTCGAGATCAATGACCGGACGTTTTCTTGCCATGAGATAAGTGTTACTTACCTAACATTTCAATTATGGTATCGACACGCGCTTCGAGTCGAGAAACCTGATCCTTAATAGATGAACCTGAATTGGGTTTAAGTTCGCTGAGGTAATGCTTAATCATGAATTGTGTGTATGAAGCCATACCACCAAGCACAGCGATAACAGCCACAATCCAAGCAGCATAGTCAGCCGCGCTCACTTTTTAGGCGAAGCGTAACCAAAGACGCCAGCGACGATTGAACCAAGGATTGCGCGGTAATCAAGAGCAAAGTTTGAGGTTGTACCCCATACTGCTAAGAATGCGCCAACTGACATTACATAAGGGTTCTTTAGGTTCATTTGTTTCCTTTGATTAGTGGGATATTAAACGGAGCACCGTCATTGTCGCCCTTTGGAGTAAAGCTGATATGGAGATGAGAGTTGTGGTTATCAACCCCCACATAAGGACGCCAAACCCAATTCTGGATAGACGACGCGATGTGGCTTCTAAAGATGACGTAAGAGATTCGACCATCAGTCTGTCCACAGATTCGTACTTGATCTGCAAGAGAGCCGGCGAAGTCCGGCTTGCTTGTTCCAGACAAATCTGCGTCGATATCAACGGCTCTGACGACATTGTTAGCTTTTGGATCAGGATTGTGGTCAGAAACGCTTGCCTGATGACGTGCGTCGCCAATCCAGCCGTCGCTCCTTTTATCTCTGTCTGGGTAAGTATCATTTATCGCCTGACGTAAAGTAACTCCTGCTTTGCATAACCAAGGACTAGTCATTTTTATTTTTTTCTGCCCAAAGAACATCACAGGCAGAACACTCCCATTTCTTTGCAGAATTAAGCGTTAATTCATCATGCTCGCAAGGTGCTGGAGCGATGAAAGCATCGTCTACCGGGTCGTATGTATAACCTATTCCAGCAAAGTTATATCTAATCTTTGCGTTATATGATGTTTTAACCCAATTCCCACCAAGATTATCCAATAACCATGAATAGCCTTCATCTCCTGCTGGGTCGTTATTATCTCCAACGAGAACGCGGATTACTTTGTTAGCTTCGTCTAGTTCTGCCCAATGACTCATGTTAAACCGCCGTTTTCAAGTATCGAACAATCAGAATTCCAGAACCGCCAGAGCCACCAACATTAAGTTCACCAGAACCACCCGCGCCACCACCTGTGTTTGCTGAGCCATTTACTGGGTTAGTTGCTGAGTCTCCACCTGTACCACCGCCGCCATTACCGCCTGCAGCTAGTCCAGTTCCATAATAGCCGCCGCCACCACCACCGCCTGCGTAGTAGTAAGTTCCGCTTACATTTTGACCTGTGCTAGTTGCAGCGCCCCAAGATGAATAAGAAGAAGTACCTGCGCCGCCTGCGCCGCCAGTCGCAAGAAGTCCGTTACCACCAACTGCGGAGTAACCGCCGCCGCCGGCTGCTCCCGTACCTGTATTGCCACCGCCACCGTTGCTACCTTGGCTTCCAGTACCACCAGAAGAAGCTGTAGCATTAAAACAAGCTCCACCACCACCAGAACCGCCGTTACCGCCATTCCGGTTTGTAACAACACCGCCGCCGTAACCGCCGCCAGTAGCAGATAAAGAAATAACTCCGCCTATTAAAGTTGAAGCGCTACCTTGGCTTCCGTTTGCGTTGCCGACTGTGTTGCCCGCACCGCCCGCGCCTTGCGTGTAAGTGTAAGAAGTATCAAAAGTTGCAGTACCACCAAGCAAGCCACCAGCTCCACCACCACCACCACGGTTTCCACCACCACCACCACCGCCTGCAATAATTAAATAATCCGCGGAAAGGGCAGCATTTGTAATGCTCAAAGTTCCATTAGAAGTGAATGTTCGATAATAATAAGTCGAGTCAGAAGTTAAAGTCCCGCCTGTAACTACAGGTTTTGCAGGGCCACCCTGACCAAATAAGCCAGCTGTGATTGCGCCAATCATTAAGCCACGCTGCCTGCGATATACCAAGTGTCTGTAGCGGTCTTAATGCAGACGGCTGTCTTATATTGAGCCAAAGTTGGCGAAGCTGCAACGCTTCCTGCGCTAAGCACAGTCGTTGTTCCAGAAGTAACTGCGCTAATTGTGACTGTTCCTGCACCTTTGTTAAGAATAGTAATTGCTGTGCCTACTGGAAACGCTACAGAAGCGTTTGTAGGAATCTTGAAGGCTACTGCTGTCGCCTTGTTCATAGGGACTAGGACTTGGTACTGATCGTTTAGGACTGTTGTGTAGTCAGTTGTGGCGTCAGCGTTAATAGTAAAGGTCACTAGACCATTGACTGTAGACGCTGTAAGAACGTCACCTGTCGCTGCTGGTAGGTTTGATGCCATTTTATCTCCTAGTAACTCAATGTGTTAGTGCCGATTATACCGTAATAAGAGCTTCCAACGATGAAACCATCGGCTATAGGTTCCAAAGTTGTAATAGTAGCCATCATCTTGTTAGGGGTGATATCCCATTGAATTCCCTGATACTGCAGGTTTTTCACAATGGTTGAACCGTCTGGCTGGATATTGGTTATGAGCAAGTTGTCAAAATAATCAAGCCCAATCATAGTGTCGGTTGGTACTGCCGGATCGAGCAAATCCACAACCATCTCGTCAATACGGATAGATGTATCTTGTCGGGTAGCCACATATTCAAGGGCGATGTTATTGACCAGAGAATCGGTTTCAGCTACAAGGTCTGCCTGAGTAATACTGTGAGGGAAATACTTATTAACTGAAGCTGTGTTTTGTACAGATTGAACCGTGCCGCCGACGCGACCAAAATTGGCTTGGTTAATAATAAGTTTGTCGTCAAAAGCAAATATAAGGTTTCGATAAGGAATGCCACCTGTTTGATTAAAAGCCACAGGGGTTTTAGCAAGGCTATTCATTACGTCTGTACGGTTCTTGAATATGGCTGTGCCAGAACCGTTCATGTAAAAGGCTCCGGTTTCAGAGACTTCCGCGTTTTTGATTGCTGCAAGGCTTGTGCGGTTGGTTCCGGGGTCGGCTATACAAGTGTTGAGCCCTGTGGATATTGTGCGCATTGAGGCAGGGAAAGACACTTGATCCAAAATGGCACTTACTCGAGCTGATGTGGTTTGGCTGGCTACGCCACCGGTAACCGTTGAAATGTTAGCCATCTGAAATAGACGAAATCCGTCTGACGCTGAAATGTCGACATAACCCGTATCTTGGTTGACCGGATAGGTATATTTGTAATCGGTAATGTAACCGCTAAAAAGATACTTTTGAGTTGTAGCAGTTGTAGCTGATACGCGAATCTTACGAAGCGGAGCCAAATATCCATAATAAGGAGACGCTGTGTTCTGCGGGTTAAAATATGACAACGGATCTAAAACACGGATAACCGCTGTTCCTACCTCATAAGTGTCGCGCTGGATATTGCGACCTCGAGTAATGCTGATGTGGTAAACGTTAGGGGTAAGGTCGATAACCGGTTCTGGAAGGCTAGACGTACCAAGGGTGTTAGTGCCAAGGATTCCGTATTTCGAGTCGCCAATGACGAACCCGTTGTAACCGAAAGTAGCCCCTGCCGAGAAATCAAAGGAAACCGATATGGCTGCTGGTAGTGCCATTACCCGAACATACCTGCGATTCTACCGATTTGGCTTGGTGATCCTGAAAGGCTGGCAAGCTGTGTACCGTTCATTACTTGGTCAATAAGCTTCTGGTCTGTGACGACTGAGCCACCAAAATAGTTGTAAATGACTGGAGCAGAACTGCTGCCATTACCGCCCACGTCCGGAACCGTCTGCATGCCGTATAAACCGTTTCCAAGGGTCGTAGAAGCCTGATTAGCCACGGTCATAGGTATTCCTGCGCCGTAGCCCGCTACGACGCCTATAGCGGCTAATTCGGGCGCTAAACCGGCTGGTGTATATGTGCCAGTAGAAGGTGCCGCGATTGCAGGTATTTGTAGGTTATTGAGTTTAATTTGGAAATCTTTAATCCATTGATCTAGGTAGCCAAACGGGTTCTTTGCATCAGGGGTTTGTAGGAAATACTTGTAAAGGTTGCCGGTGGCGTCCTGAGCCATAAGGATTTGCTTTGTAAGCTTGTCGGCTTCATCGAGGTTGCCGTTGAGTAAGGCTAATTGGAGTTCAGCGCGCTTGCGGTCATCTTCTGACAAATTGCCTTTAAGGGCAGCAATAAGTTCAATTTGCTGCATGTCAAACACGCCAGAGTCTTTTTTAAGCTGTGCTTGCTTCTGCTGTTCTGCTGTTAAAGCCTTTTGAGTTTTAACTTGTTGATCCAATAGGGCTTTCTGACGTTTTGCATTGTCAGCCTCAGCCTTGGCAATAACGGCTTGCTTTTGTTTTTCCGTTAATACGGTTTTATCTTTGCCGGTTGGAGTTAACTGAATTGGCACCTTAAATGCTTGTCCGGCAAATCCAAAGAAGAAGCTTTTGCCCGCAGCTTTAATCTTGTCCAAAAGGGTAGGCAACACACCAAGGGCTGTTCCGGCACCGCGTTCTAGCGAAGCCAAAGCATTAGCAAACCCAATAATTACTTGAGTTGCACCGGCTACTGAACCGCCTGATGAAAGATTGGTAAAGGCATCAACAAGACCGCCACCAATAATAACTGAGGCTTCTCGAGCTGCGTTGGTTAGAAGGTCAAACTTACCTGCTGTGGTTTGCAAGTTTGCTTGTGATGCGCCAGCAAAGTTACGATTAAATTGAGCCAAAACTGTGTTAAATGAGGCTACCTTAAGTTGAGCAGCGGTTAGACCAAGTCCGTATTTTTTAAGTCCACGGTTGTTGCCGACATAAGCGTTGGCTAAGTCTCCAACCACGGTTGTAAGATCAACGCCAGAACCACGAGACACGTCGATGGCTGTCTTAAGCAGACTTTGGCTTTTAGCCACATTACCGGTAACCTGCAATAACTTCTGCATTCCCGGAATCAAAGACTCTTTGGCTACGCCAGAAGCAAGTGATAGTTCTTCAACGAACTTCTGAATATCTGCGTTGGCTACCTCAAACCCAAGGTTCTTGACCGTGTTGGCTAGTTGAGTGGTTGCCTTTTGATTGGCTAAATATGCCTTAACCGATTCTTTGGCAAAAGCAATAACGGCTTCTGTGCCATAAGCAACGCCAATAGTGCCAGCAAGGTTTTTGATGGTGTTATTAAGTTTGGTGGTTGCTGATTCAGCTTGCTTAAACCCTTTGGCGTCAAAACTGGAGCCAATGTTGATGGATACATTATCGACTTGTGCCATTATGCCGCCTTAGAAAAAGATGTGGTCTTAGCGCGTGAATAAAACTCAGTTCTAGTTTTATCTATGGCTCTTGAAACGATGCCAAAAGTGCGCCCTTTATCTTCATTCCATGCGCGATAAATAAGGCGACCTTCGCCCTGCTTGCTAGATACCAAAGGTGGCAGTTTAGAAATAAAGGTTGCTCCGGCAGTTGGGTTTGCTGATCTGCTGACTCGCTTGGAATCGCCATTACGGAAACCTACCCAGATTTGACCTTCTGGGTTTTTGCGTCCGGCGGTCTCATAAATTGCTCCAACGGCTGTAGTGTTCATAATTCTAGCCATCGAGGTGAAACCTTTTTTGCTGTGCTTGCCAACCGAAGTTGAATAGATAATACCGCGCTTAATTATGGACGGATTGTAAAGCGGAAACATGCCTTTGCGAAACATTGAGGTTTTAGGGTTTAACTTAAAACCTTTGCCACCATTCCAATGAGACATGGGAGATTCAGAAGGTACAAAACTTTGAGCAGCTTTGACGATTGGCTTTAAGCCATTACGCAATTCCAACTGTAGGTTTTTTTCGAGGTCAGGTGCAAAACGCTTCAACGCCATGCGTAGTTCTGTGTTACCTCTTAGTTCTACGACTGGCATCTTCCCTCGCTTTCGCAATGTCCTTGAGCAGTTGGACGTGATACTGAAACGCCATCGGAGATAGTTCTACGATGGAGTCGAACGGAACCCCATACTCAAAACTCAAACGAGTTGCGAGATAGGTGATGGAGTTCCGATCTACTCTAAAGGGTCAGATTCTAGAACCTCAACTGACTTGAGCGTTTCTAAAAACGATTCCCCGTAAGGTTTAACCGTTACACCTGAACGGCGCATTGCTTCCCAGCAAATCCAATAAATATCGGACTGCTTTTGATCTTCCATCAGAGCTTTGTGAAAGCCCTTTTTGGCATATTGCTCAAACGAATACTCAATCAAAGGCGTGATTTCGTAATCAGCCGTTAAATTGTCAGTCGTTGTAACCCTTAGCTTTGCCATGTTAGCCCCTTTTTAATTGCTTAGAATGAACCTGTGTTTGCTACAGCGATTGTACCTGATACTTGCCAAGTAACGTTCTGAGTAGAAAGGTCGCCAGTTGCGCCGTTAATATCAGTTGTGTTGTTGACAAGAACTGTCATTGTATAAAGAGGGTTAGTCGCTGAGACTGCTGTTCCCTTGTTCTGTAGAAGAACGAGAGTTACGTTTGTTCCCCATGCAGCTTGTAGAGTCTGAAGTACGGACGTTGTTGCTGTGTCGTTAAGGAAATCAAGCGTGATAGATGAAGCTTCAAGTCCTTTGATGAAACGGTGTCCTGAGTCACCCATCGCAGTTACTTCAAGTTGGTCAAAGTTGCGGTTAAGTGTTACTTGGTTAACGTGGTCTGATAGATCGACGGAATTGACCTTAACGCCGACCTGATTGTTTAGAAATACTGCCATTTAGGTTATTCCTCGTCTTTCTTTGTCTTTGTTGTTTTTTCTTCTACCTGACCAATTTTAGTCAAGAAGTTCTTTTCTTCAGCTGCCCAAGCAGCCATATCTGTGTATTCCATTTTAGCTCCAACTCGTAACTAGGGTGATTTGCATTTCACAGCTCAATAAATCTCCAGAAGCTACAGATAGCACTTGAGGTTGAGATACTGAACCTACGTTGTAAGCGATATTGCCATCGCTTGTAGCTGTATAGAGAGCATTAAACATTGTTACAACTGCATCTTCAATTCCCATAAGGTTGCCTTGATTATCGAATAATGGAACTGTAATAAGCAACTTAAAATTAACTGTTGGTCCAACTGTCGCCCATGAGTCATTGGAAGGCGTAATGTATGGATCATCAGGAATGATGACCACAGAGTTAGCCTGGATAGTTTGAGGTGGGTAAATAAAGACTTGATAGACGGTATTAGCCGCTAGAGCCTCGCCTAAGTCTTTGCGTAATGTCGATAATGAGGAAGCCATCAGCCAAGCATCGCTCTCGGGCTGGTATAAGGCGAAATGAGTCCGCGAACTTTTGCCAACATTGTGTTACCAAGACGGTATGGGCTTGGTGTAACGCCATCGACGGATACGCCACCGCTCGAAGGTGCTTGACGAGCCTGCCAAACGTCCACAGCGAGCATAAGAGCTGCTTGACGGATTGCTGGGGTAGATGAATAACCGGCAGCCTTTGTGTCGGCTCCTAGAGCCTTTCCGTATGGTACTACTTGGCGATAATTCTCGTCTGCAACTGATCCAGTAGCGTTGAACTGCACCAAAGAATATCCTCGAGGGAATGTCTGGTATGTGTAAGGAAAGAAATATGTGAATAGCGGGAAAGTACCTGAACCATTAGTCCATGGGTAAGTCGCTGTGATTGTACGGCTACCATTGTATGAAGTTCCAACACCTGAAACAGTAATGGTCTGTCCTACTGTGAAAGTAGCAGGAGCCGATAATACCAATGTACATTTATTGCTAACTACTGTACAGCCGATGACTGGGTAAGAATCAAACCAAAGATATTGGTTGAGTGTGTCTTCTGCTGTCTGGCAGGCAAGTTCAAGATCAGAATCTGGGTATAGCGTACCGACGCCAAGGACAGAGCGAAGCTCGTTGGCTGTGACGTATGTGGCTGCCATATCTAATCCTTTCTAAAGACCGAACGGGCGGGGAAGGGCTCTGCCCCGCCCGTCGGCGTACTTAGTTACCTCTTGCTTATGTGAGGTTGAAGCGACGAACACCCGCAGGGATAAGAACCTTACCTGCGCCGTAGCCGTAGATTGCTGTCTGTACAGCCATGTTTGAAACGACGTTCACAGAGAAAAATGCCTCTGGAGTTTCAAACCACATTGCTGTTTCAGGAGCGATGATAAATGCTGACTCATCGATGAGACCAGCTGTTACGTTCTTATCAACGTAAAGGTCAAGTCCGAGGACGTTACCCTTGATTGAAGTTGGTGTTGAAACGCCGCCTGCGTTCCATGGCTGTGAAGCTGTGAAAATTGGGCGTCCTGTTGTATCGACTGCACCGATTAGTTGTGACCACCAGTCGGTATTAGTTACGATGTTTGATGCGAAGTATGAAGAACCCTTATATGCTGCAGGAGCTTCTACGCCGATGTATGAAATAAGACCAGCGATTGAGCCAGCCTTAGTTGCAGCTTGTGTTCCCTGTGATGTAAGAGCAGAAATCATTGCTGAGTCAGTTGCTAGGCGGTATGCGCGCTCGAGCTGAATAGCAAGTTGGTCGAAGAAGATTGGGTCTGAACGCTCAAGAAGAGCCAAGTCCACAGTCTGCTGTCCTGCGTAGCGAGCCAAAGTTACTGTCTCGTATGCAGAAGTCATTGCTGTATCTGAAGGTGCTGTTCCGTCGATTGCGTTAGAAGCAACTGTTGGAGCAGTATCAGAACCGCCGCCTGCTGATGTAACCAAAGCAGGAATGTTGATCTGCATACCTGAAGCAGGTGCAGCCTGACGAGTTACAGCGTCGATTGTTGGACGTCCAAAGTTTGTGTTAGACACAAAGTTTGAGAGGTACTGAATTGGGTTGAACGCAGGGTTGCTTGACATTGTTCCGTCTGTAGCAATAAGGCTGCGATCTTCTGAAGCAGAGACCCACTCGCGAGAAACGTTATCTCCAAGTGCCGCCTTGATTTTGTGTTCTGTGTAGCGACCCATAGATGTGATTCCATGGCGTACGCGTGTTGTTCCATCACCATAAGCTGTTGCAGCCTTAATGATTGGTCGTGAGGCTTCCGCTGTTGCTGCTGCCTCAGTTGTTGCGGCTGTTGTATCTTCTGACACAGTTGCCTCACTTTCTGTTGGTTGGGTTTCTTCTGATACTTCTGGAGTTTCAGAAACTTCTACTTCGCCTTCTGAGGCTGCTACTTCGAGGACGCGAGCCTCTGTAAATGCAGGAGATTCAACAAGTGAAACTTCCTTAAGAATTGCTGATGTGACAACAAGAGTGCCGTCTTTCATTTCCTTTGATGCAAGAACTTCGACTCCGACTGACAGTCCGTCAATAAGTCCTTCAGACGCCATAAGCAAATAATCTGTTGCCTTGCTTGCAGCACTTAGCTTGAATATCCCGTCAATACCGGAAGGAGTTTCATTAAAAGACTTAGCGCGACCGATTGGATCGTTAGTGTTGTGCTGAGCAAGCAATTTAATCTTAGAAGGTGCTGGAATCTGAATTGAACCGCGCTCGAAAATTGTCTTACCTGCAGAAGTATTACCGACCGCTCCGAATGGAACAATCTGTCCTGCGATAATGCGGCGTTCTCCGTCTGCCGCCGTAATCATCTGTGAACTAAATGTCAGTTGCATCTGGTGTTGCCTCTGTTTCTGCTGGGGTTGGATTTGTTGATGGGCTTGGAGTCATGGTTGATTCTGAGCCATCTGGCGCAAGTCCTTCCATTTCCTTTGCTTGGTCTAGCGAAATAAGTTGAAGTTGTAAAAGTTTTTCGACTACTGCTAAGCGATCTGTTGGGTTAGCTCGTAGGAATGTTTCATCTACGGCAAATCGAACGACCTGCCCGCGTGGAGTCAGGTCGTCGAGCGAGAGACGATCCTCAATCGCGCTGATATAAGGTGACAATGAATAAGCCATGAACTCTTTACGAGCATCGAGGACATTTTGATAAGTAGAAGAACGCATATGCTCAGCGTTAATCATGTGGGCTGGAATATTAAAAGCGCGAGCAATCTGAGCCGCTAATTCTTCGATGGAATCGTTGTATGTCATTTCAGCTGGTGAATATGACGTTGGAACGTACTCAAGAGTAGACGTTAGGTACGCAGTTGAACGATTTTTGCGGGCTTGCTTCCAAGTGTTGAGCAAGCCTTGAATCTGTCCGTCTGGAAGGTCAGCCCCTGAATTTTTCAAATACCCCGACGGTTGTGGAGAAGATATACCAACGTTAGCAGCTTCTTCTGCCTGAATTGCAGAGTTGATAAGTCGCTGAGAACGAACAAGAACACCTTGGTCGAACGCTTGGAAAGTTACAAGTGATCCAACGCCTGAGTCCGGAACTTTAGTTCCGTTCACCATGTAATACTCAACTTCTTGAGTCAATGTATCAAGTTTAGTTGTTACGCGGTTGTTCTGAATCCACTCGAATGAAGCTGGGCGTCCATCATCTGCATATACAGAAGTTACACGCCAAAATGCTTGACCGAACATGATAAGAGAATCAACAGTCCAAGCAATCGTTACAGATCGTGGAGCGCGTGAATCTGGCTGACGCACCCAAGTAGGCATAGCAATTTCTTCACCCGTATTAAGTGAATACATTTCTAGCGGGATAGTTGCAATAGTTCCTTTAATGAGATTAAGGCACTGATTTACAGCTGGAACTGATACCGCAGCTTGGCGGTCGATTGGTGAAGCCCAGTTATTCCAGCCACCCATGCCCATTGCATAAGAAGAACCAAAAGGCGCATCATAAACAGCAGGATTGACCTGCGCTGTGATTTCTTTTTTCTTGCCGAGCCCAAAGATTGCCATAGAGCGCAATTATACACTATCCGGCGTAAATCATAGCCGTTTGTTGTGGTTTCATCAACATGGTCGTCACCATTGCAGTTGCAATAGCACCAGAGATATCGCCACCGCTAGATCGCTTAATAATGCGCCATGACGAATCGTTTTGCTTTACTGCGCAGTTGTTCATTTGCTGAATCCACACATCTTGGGCTTTATGAACCAACCGAGCATTGTCCAAAGCATCTTTAAGGTCGGTACAAGCTTGATAGAACTGCTGCCCTGATATGTCTTGAACTATACAACCCGCATTAGCTAATCGTTCGGCGATAGTTTGCGTTGCATATTTGTCATAGCAGATTTGCCTTGGGTGGTATTGGTCAGCCCAAGCCTTAATATCGGCTGCTATCTTAAGATCGTCTACAGATACCTGCGATTCCCACGTCTGCAAGATTCCAACTCCGATACGACCGTCTGGCAATATTTGACCAGCAACCAAACTCGCATTACGGCGAGACGGATTGACATCGAAGGCGAATACCGTGTAGCCGCCGACTGGAATCTCGAGAGTATTATCAGAGCAAGCCTCAATACTTCCGTACGTCCATGGTGACTGTAACGATGAAACCCATTGGCAGAGCATTTCCGTGCGAGTATTCTCGATTGGAGAAGTAGCCACAGATTCTTCGAGCGTTGCTTCTGTAATCGTATAACCCAAAGCAGGATTGGCTTGAGCCCAACCAACTTTGTCGTATATCCCGCAATGCGGCGCAGCTGAGTATTCGTAGAACCCAAAGGATTTAGGTGGCTTTTCAAGTGCTCGTTCTCTCATTCCGTTAAGGACTGTACTGAACGCGTCTCCGGCGTTGCTAGTCAGCCATATATGGGCGTTGGGTCTTGCTCGGGTTACTGGTGTTGCTGCTCGATAAGCCTCTTCGCCCCACTCGCGCAATTCGTCGAGGAATAGGGCATCTGCGGTACGACCACGCGATCCATCTCGAGTCGCTGCCACAATGTCTAACCTGCGTCCGTCCTTCATCTCAATACATTCAGTACCATTGGCGTACCGGATAGCCTTAACCAACGCCATGAGGTTCTCGTTGCCCTCAAACACCTGAGCAACTTGCCGAAACGTGTCCAAAGCCATCGCTCGATTGGACGAGGCAATAATTACATTCTTAGATTCCCACTTAAGCAAGTGAGCCAAGATAAGCATGCGGGTTAAATGAGTCTTGCCGTTCTGACGGGCAACCAAAATGAGGTTGGTCTTACGAATCCAGTTGCCGGACTTGTCCACCGTAAGCGCGTCGCGTAAAACATGCTCTTGCCATGGCATTAAAGGCATTTTGATGAGCTCTGCAAGGTCTAAAACGTCCTGCAACTTGTTATCGCCTTTTAAGGGCGTGTTGGATAGCCGTGGTTTAGTTGCCCCAACAAGCTTCTTTTTACGCGTCGCCATGACTGGCTCAAAGCCCTATCGGTCTGGCTGTAAACGGGTTGTCTGCGGGCAAAACCGCCCGTGTTGGAGAGATATTGTCGAT
>Ga0209188_1001903_pt1 | contig 16012 bp, 11 predicted proteins | sample C_130625_EF_Meta_FD_187307 | JGI IMG/M metagenome (GOLD analysis project Ga0209188, IMG submission 187307) | Freshwater microbial communities from Lake Croche, Canada to study carbon cycling - C_130625_EF_MetaG (SPAdes) (version 2) | ecosystem: Environmental > Aquatic > Freshwater > Lake...
CAGTGATTTCAGCGATAGCACTTGCCAGAAAAAAGGGGATGGTAATTCTAGGTGGTCAGAAAAGAAAAAAAATTCCCGAGTTTGATAGTGATCAAATCATTGCAAAATTTTTAACCGTCAAAGGCATGCGTGGGCATAGTTTTGAATCAGTCGAACTTGCTTTACAACTTATCCACAGCGATAAATACGCTATTAAAGAAATGAGTACGCATTTACTTGGGCTTAATGAAACAGATCTTGCTTTACGTAGTTTAGTCGGTAATGGCGTTAAAGAGCCAATTCATATGGTTATCGACCCCAATTTAGAAACAACTCAATCTTAGGAAAAATGATGAATCGTCTTCAATTAAATTTTGCTTGCTGGGACTATGATCGTATGCGTCCATTGATGGATGGTAGGGTCCAAGCAGATGGTATTGCACTTAATTTTTTAAATCTACCTGTAGAAGAAACCTTTTTTAGACAGGCAAGATATCGTGAGTTTGAAGTATCAGAGATGTCATTATCTTCTTACTGCATTTCTTTAACAAACCCTGAAAAACCTTTTATCGCGATTCCAGTTTATCCATCTCGATTTTTCAGACACTCTTGTATTTACGTCAATGCCAATAGTGGCATTAAGACTGCTAAGGATTTGATTGGTAAAAAGATTGCTAGTCCAGAGTATCAGATGACAGCTCCCGTTTGGATTCGGGGTATTTTGTCCGACCATTATGGTGTGCCGGTTGATGCTCAACCTTATTTATTTGGCGGTGAAGAAGAAACAGGACGTATTGAGAAAATTAAATTGACTTTACCTGACAACATTCAAGTGAGCCCCATTGGCCCTCATCAAACCCTGTCCCAAATGTTGTATGACGGCGAATTAGATGCTTTATATACCGCAAGGATGCCATCGAGTTATTTAAAAGGCGATGGTAAGGTCGTACGTCTTTTTGAGAACTATGAAGAAGTGGAGAGAAATTATTTCCACGAAACAAACATATTCCCTATCATGCACGTTGTTGTTATCCGAAGAGATGTGTATGAAGCCAATCGTTGGGTCGCACAATCCCTTATGAAAGCTTTTTTAAAAGCAAAAGAGATTGCCTATCACGATCTATACGAAACGGCCGCACTTAAAACCATGTTGCCTTGGTTAACAGCACACGTTGAAGATGCCAAAAAAATGTTTGGTAATGATTGGTGGTCTTATGGACTTGAGGGAAATATGAAGAATCTAGATACCTTTACTAGGTATCATCATGAACAGGGCCTATCCCCAAAGAAACTAGAAGTTAGTGAATTATTTGCGCCAGAATCCTTAGAGGCATTCAAGATTTAAATTATTGATTGATGGAAAAATATAGTTGATAAGTTAATCATCAATCGATGTTTAACTTATTTTCTTTAACAATTTTCTGTTTGAAGGCTTTATCAAATCGTTCTGCAAAAATATCACTACAAGCCATATGCTCTTCCCATTTATGTACGTTAATGAAAACTAGGGAAGATACCTATTAATACATCTATCAATTTTATAAAATAAAATGCAAACTTAAACATTCTATTCAACTCAGTTCTGTTCTTTTACCCGCATATGCTTACAAAAACAATAAAAAATATTCTTTATGTTGTAACGTTACTTCAAGTTTCTTTTATATATGCTCAGCAAGATTATCCTCAAAAACCAATAAGTCTAATACATGGTTTTGGTGTTGGCGGAAACATTGATATCGTTGCTCGAATAGTCGCCGCTCCACTTGCAGAAAAATTAGGACAAGCAATCAATGTGGAATCTAAAAGTGGGGCTGGAGGTATTATTGCCGATGCATTTGTTGCCAAAGCCAAGCCGGATGGTTATACATTGTTGATGATGCATGGCGGACATGCCGTATCAGCTGCAACCTATAAGTCATTGCCATATAAACCATTAGAGGACTTTACCCCTATTTCGACCCTAATACAGTTTCCATTTGTGCTGACTGTAAGAGCCGATAGCCCTTTTAATTCCTTAGCTGAAATTATTGCTGCCGCAAAAGCTAAACCCGAGAGTATTTCCTACAGCAATTTAGGACCTGGTAGTACACCTCATCTGATTGGTGAATTAATCCAGGCATCTGCAAAAGTAAAAATGGTATCAATTCCATACAGAGGTGGAAGTACTCCCTTAGTTGATTTAGTTGGAGGGCAATTTGATGTCATGATTGATTCCCTTACAGTTAGTTTACCGGCCATCAAGTCTGGAAAAATCCGCGCTATTGCTGTAACTAGTCCAACTGTCTGGCCATCACTTCCAAATACTCCGCCAATAGCAAGTACATTGCCAGGTTTTGATGTGCGCTCATGGCATGCTATTGGCGCACCAAAGGGACTTCCACGCCCCATTCTTGATAAATTAGTTCGAGAAATTCATGCTGTATTAGAAATGCCCATTGTTAGAGAAAAACTAGAGTCTACCGGAGCGATGGTAAGGTCATCATCTCCTGAAACTTTAAGCAATGAAATTAGTGATCAAATCCTTAAATGGAAGACAATCGTGAATGAAGCAAAAATCCCTCAACAATAAAAAATTATGCTCTTTGAATCTAGAACCTACACCTTTCGTCCTGGAACACTAAAAAAATTCTGGGAAGCACAACTCAGTCGTGGCCTTGACCATGCAAGTAGGCCGATTATGGCTCGGGTGATAGGTTATTTTTCTACAATCAGTGGCGATCAGGACCAGGTGACCCATTTATGGAGATTTGATGATTTTGATGATTGGCGAGACCGGTTATTTTTTAAACATCCCAAAGCAGATCCTTATTACAAGCTAGTCAGGCCATTGATGTTGCGTCAGGAAAATAGTTTTTTAATGCCAGCCCCTATCGAAGAACTCAATCCACTTTGGGGGAAAGGGTTGGATTGGCTACCAGGAAACACACCGATTGGGGATATTATCGCTAACCCAAACATCATTATTGAGGAGATTAAATTTCAGCTGCTGCCAGGAGCCTTGGATTTATTCTGGCAAGCTCTAAAGCAAAATTCTTTAAATAATGATGCCCATTTTATTAAAGGGGTGTTCGGATGCTTCACTACATTAGTTGGTCAACAACATGAAGTCGTTATATATCGGTGGCATAAAAGTTTGGAAGAACTCGAAAAATATAATCATGAATTAACCCAGCAGGGCTTATGGAATTCATTCCTTGATCAAATAAGTGCAACGATATCAAAAACACATAGAAGAATACTTAGACCATCGCCGTTAGCTCTCTTATCACCATTGTTTAACAAACTAGATTAAGTTATGTTGAATGGTTTTTTCATCTTTTAGAGAAATCTTTGAGAACTCCTAATCATTCGATTTTATTGCATCAGCAATTTTTTCAGCAAGCAAGATAGAAGGATCTGAAATTCTTAATCCTAGGCACAATAAAGAATATACCTCTTAGGTAATGAGGTGGTTAATATGATCTGTTGTGTCAAAACTTTGGTTTTGAACTTGCAACCAATGATGAAAAGAAGTTCTAATCTATCAGCTTATAGAATCGTTCATCATAAAGACTGCCGCTCATAGGGGTGAGAGTTACTCTAAAATCCTTTTTATGTTTTTGTGACGCGTGATTATCAATCGCACCTTGATTTGCCCAAATCTCAACAATTGTCATATGGTTAGGGCGACTAATCTGAGTTAAAGCCTCAAATCGAATATTGCCTTGATCTTTTGGGCTGATTGTGGCGATATCTTTAACTAAAGCAATACCTTGATCTTTAATGGTCGGTACTATATCAACGTGAGTAATAGCAAAAATAGCATTTTTCATCTCATTCTGTGGAACCTTAACTTTACCGACTTGTAATGCTGAGTGAGGGCGTTCGTCATAGCTACTTCTCAGAAGGGGATTAAGGCGCTCTTTAAGAGAAATCACATTTGTAGATTGTTGATGTTTCGTCATGGCAGACACATCTTGCCACGCCTCTAAAATTGCAAATTGGTCAGGCTGACCAATTCGTTGAACCACTTCAAATCTTAAGTTGCCATCTTCCTTGAGACTAGACTCTGTAAGTTCCTTAAGTAGGGATTTTGTTTTTTGGAGGTCAGAAGGATAAACCTCAAAATAGGTAACAATATAAGAAGTTACTTTCTCTGAGGCAGCTTCAGCGGCATTAGTCATTTGACTTAATCCTAATAAATTAGCAACTAATAAAAATATACTCAATTTAATGCGACTTAATTTAATCAGGCTCATTTTTTCCTTAAAAGTGTGATTTAGTAAGATTTATCATTAAATTAACATTGTTTTCAGTGAATAACCATAGTTAATACCCTATGCGCTATTTAATTCAATTTCCTACCTAGAGATAATGACTCTTTATGGGGGGAGCTATCGATTGATATATTTTATAAATTAAATTGTGGATGACTTATGCAGCTGACCAGCCCCCATCGAGCATCAACGCACTGCCTGTCATTAAGCTAGAAGCAGGACTAGCTAAGAATACAATTGCACCCATTATTTCTTCGAGTTGACCAAGTCGTCCAAGAGCAATTTTTTCAATGACCCACTTCTTAAATGCAGCATCAGCAAACATCGGGGCCGTCATATCGGTTTCAATAAAAGTTGGACAAATTGTATTCACACGAATATTTGCCTCTCCAAGTTCCCAGGCTAAAGATTTTGTCATACCTTCCAAAGCATGCTTGCTGGCACAGTACAGAGTACGTCTTGGACTACCGACAACACCCATTTGAGAAGAAATATTAATAATCGAACCTGGAAGTTTTGCGGCTAACAGTTGCTGAGTTACTTGACGAGTGACGTAAAAAGCAGCTTTGATATTAAGATCAAAAACAGCATCGATATCTTCATTTTTAACATCGACAAGATGCTTAGGACGATTCATACCAGCATTGTTGACCAATATCTGAAACGGCTCTAGAGCGCCAAGTGTTTGATCAACCGCTTCAGGATTCGTGACATCCAGTTGCACAATCTCGCTAGTAAATCCTGCGGATAGTAATTCCTGTTGCGCTGACTGAAGTGTGTCTATAGATCTTGCAACCATCGTTACTTTTGCACCCGCTTGGGCTAAGGCAAGCGAGGCACAGTAACCAATGCCACGACTGCCTCCCGTTACGAGTGCACGCTGACCATCTACTCTAAAGTTAGGCGCTTGCATCGTTATTATTTTGCAGCAACTGGTTCATACCAAGCGAGGTCTGGACGGTTGCCGTAGCGACGTACACGAATATTCGCCTGCTCACCATGACCCGCAAAGTTTTCCATATGGCATAGACGTGAGCAGTATTCACCCATCGTCGTACTTGCCTCGTCAGTAAGTACTTTTTGGTAAGTACAAGTTTTAAGGAATTTTCCGACCCACAGTCCGCCGGTATAACGTGCATTACGATTCGTAGGTAGAGTGTGGTTTGTACCGATTACCTTATCACCAAAGCTAACATTCGTTCTTGGACCAAGGAATAGTGCGCCAAAATTCGTCATATTATTCAGGAAATAATCAGGATCTTTTGTCATGACTTGAACGTGCTCAAAGGCCAGTTCATCTGCTTTCTGAAGCATTTCCTCATAAGTATCACAGACAATCACTTCACCATAGTCAGCCCAACTTTGTTTCGCAATTGCAGCTGTTGGGATAATTTCTAATTGGCGTTCAACTTCAGCCATGGTGTCTCTAGCAAGCTTTTCACTATTAGTGAGAAGAATCGCTGGAGAAGTTGGTCCATGTTCTGCTTGTCCCAAAAGGTCTACAGCGCACATTTCACCGTCAACAGTCTCATCAGCAATGACCAAAGTTTCGGTTGGTCCCGCAAATAAATCGATCCCCACACGTCCATAGAGTTGACGCTTAGCCTCTGCAACAAACATATTTCCAGGGCCAACTAGCATATCAACTGGAGCGATACTTTGCGTACCAACTCCCATTGCAACAACTGCTTGAACACCACCTAAAACATAGATTTCATCAGCACCAGCCATGGACATTGCTGTAACAATCGCAGGATGAGGCACACCTTGAAACGGCGGAGCAGTTGAAATAACACGTTTGACCCCAGCAACCTTAGCTGTTAGTACACTCATATGAGCAGATGCCAGAAGTGGGTATTTACCACCTGGGATATAGCATCCAACAGCATTGACTGGGATATGTTTGTGACCCAGAATGACGCCTGGGTAGGTTTCAACCTCAACATCCTTCATTGAATCTCGTTGAATTTGTGCAAAATTACGCACTTGTTTTTGTGCGAAAGTGATATCTTCTATTTCACGAGCGGAAAGCGCCTTACGTGCTTTTTCAATTTCGGCTTGACTTAATCTAAAGTCAGACGGATCCCAGTTATCGAATTTTTTACTATATTCTCTGACGGCTTCATCACCCCTCACTTCGACATCTTTAATAATGCCCTCAACTGTTTGGCGAACTTTGACATCCTCGTCTAAGCGAATTTGAACATCCTTACCACGCTTAAGATATTTGATCATTTTTTCTCCTGATAGCTTTAATATATTTTTTAATATTTTGACTCTATATTGTAAATGGATATAAGAAAGCAGTTTGACTTAGTGATTTGATTATCAACTAAACCATGGGTTGTCATCTGAGCAACTTACGAACTCAAAATCTTGAAACGTTTTAGGCAGTGATAAAGAGGCTCAGCTAAAAGTAAAATAGCAATAATCCGGCAAGCTTGTAAAGCAGTAACAATGGCGACACCTAGGTGCATTACTTTTGCAGTAATCGCCATTTCTGCTATTCCTCCAGGGGCAGATGCCAAAATAATAGTAGCCATTGGAAGAGGTATTAATTGACTGAGACCAAAGCTAGTTAAAAAACACATCCCAACCATGAAAAATGTCCCTATCCCAACGCTAATTAACCAGCGTGGAGCGGTACGAGTAAATGCAGGATTAAAGCGCACCCCAAGGCTTATACCAATTAGTAATTGAGCAGCATTAGTGAGGATTGTCGGCACGCCAGAAAGTTCAATTTCATTGGTTGCTAACACAATAGAAACGATTAAGGAGCCGATGAACCAAGCATTTGAGCGACCTAACATTTTCATAATGAGTCCGCCTACTCCAGTTAAGAGACCGAGATAAATCAGACCATCTAAGCTAAATGGATGCGGATTCGAAGGAGTTTGATCTAAACCACGCCATCCAATCCACTGAACTGCAAAGGGGACAGCGATGGTAACTATCAGGACTCGCAAACTATGTGCTGATGCAACTAAATCTGTCCGTGCGTGTTCTTTTTCCGCTAGTAAAGTCATTTCTGATGCACCCCCAATTAAACTAGCGAAGTAAGTAGTCTTTCGATCCAGGTTGTGAATTCGAGGAGCGTTGAACCAGTACAACCAGAGTCCATAGCCATAACCAATAGTTAATGACCAAGTAATAATAATTGCGACCATCCACCACAAACTCGCTACTAATGCGCTGACTTGTGGCGTGAAATAAAGTCCTAAAGCTGTGCCTATAATCCATTGAGAAGAGTTACGAAAGGGTGTCCAGCTTAGCGTTCCTATACCTGAGATGGAAAGAGCTGCAGTAATTAATAATGGACCTATCATCCATGGGAGCGGAGTCTTTAAGGAAACACAAATAAGGGCAGCAATCAATGCAACAACAATAGTGAGAAAGATACGTAATATAGAAATCATCAATGGATTATAGAGCGCCCCATTTTGAACATATTTTTAGTTGTATATAGAGTTATTTCCCATCTTGGGTATTTGAAATCAGATTGTCACAAGAGCTTATCTATTAATCATTTACATCTTATATACAAATTTACCCGCTACCATTGTTGCCACCGGAAAAAGATTGCGAATCTCAGTAATTGGAACTGTTAAATAATCTTTATTTAACACAAGTAAATCAGCATATTTTCCTGGTTGGAGAGAGCCTAAATTTTGTTCCTGAAACATCAGTTGAGCATTGTTTCGTGTATGGGCGATTAATGCCTCTTCACGAGTCACAGATTGATAATTAATTTTTTTGCCATTGACCATTCTTCCCGTTATCGCAAAATCGAGGTTATAAAACGGGTTAGCCGTTGTAACAGCAGTAGCATCAGAACCGAGTCCCCAGGGAATTCCACTATCTTGAACTAACTTAAATGGCGGCATCGTTTTCGAGTGATCTTGATGGACATCTTGCATTAATTGACCCTGAATCAATGGACGGCAATGAAGACCAACGGACATACCGAGTTTTTTCATCCGATTGATTTGTTCAGTAGTTATTTGATCGACGTGAGAAAAGCTCCACTTCAAACCTTTAATTGGGATTTCTTTATTAAGAGCTTCGTATTCATCTAGATAAGAGTCAATTGCATTATGCATTTCAACATGAGCATTGAGCATTAAGCCTTTTGCTGCGATTGCTTTGATTAATCTTCGAACCTGCTCCATATGTTGAGCTTGAACTTTATAATCTTTACTTAGCAAGGTTGTTGAGGCTGGGGCATATACAGACTCTCCCCAACCAATATTATCAATAAAATCATTTCCTTGAAAAGGTTTTTGAGAGTTCACCTCTAATAAAACTTTATCGACCTCTTGAGGATTAGTAGGTGATCGCATTGTTGTATAAAAAGCTCTTACAGTTAATTGATTCTGATCTGCTAATGATTGATAAGCTTGATAGTGACGCTCATCAATACCTCTTCCGCCAGCGTCATACCATGCGGTAATACCCAATTGATTTAGATAAGTTGCATAAGTTTTAACATTTTTTTGCCACTCTTGGGAAGTTGGTAAAGGTAGCTTTGCCGCTATAAAAGCCACACCACCAGCACCTTCCACAATCCCAGTCAACTTACCATTAGCATTTTTTAAAATTTTTCCACCACGAGGATCTGGAGTATTTTCATTCAAATCTAATTGAGTAATGGCTACGGAGTTTAAAAAAGTACGAAGATAAACTTCTTGAATAACAATTGGCACAGTTGTTGAAATTTGATCTAATTCCTCGAGAGAAAATCCTTTTTGATCATCTAAGAACTGCGTCCTTGACCAGCCACCTATGGTGACAACCCATTCATTAGACTTTGCTTTAGCTACAGCTTGTCGAATCAGTTGCATAGCCTGCTTACGATATAAAACGCCATCGAGGCGCAATTCCATATGCTCAGGCGCGCGAATAAAGTGAGCGTGATTATCAATCAACCCTGGTATAACTGTTTTACCTTTTAAGTCGATTATTTGAGTCGATTTATCTTTTAGTTTTAAGATAGCCGTATTTGTTCCAGTAGCAGTAATCTTATCCCCAGTAATTGCAATCGCTTGAACAACCCTAAATTGCTGGTCTACCGTAATGATTTTAGCGTTATGAAGAATAAGATCTGGAGCCGTTTGAGCAAACGAGAAAGAAGATATTAATAATATATTTAAGAAAAAAAATCTTAATAAGTATTGGATTTTAGAAACAGCAATTATTTTCATATTTCATTTCCTCTCAGATTGTTAGATCATAAAAACGTGTAGCTTTTTACTAGCTCTTGGCAGATATTGAGAACCGTCGACCAGGACTGCTTCTGCCAGAGGACATCTTACAAAGTTTGCAAGTAGTCGTTAAAGAGTCTGGATTAGAACAATTATTTCAAGACTTATGCAGCTGACCAGCCACCATCGAGCATCAAAGCACTACCCGTCATCAGGCTAGAAGCGGGGCTTGCTAAAAAAACAATTGCACCCATAATTTCTTCGAGTTGACCAAGTCGTCCAAGAGCAATTTTATCAATGACCCATTTTCTAAAAGTCGCATCAGCAAACATGGGTGCCGTCATATCGGTTTCAATAAACGTTGGACAAATCGTATTTACACGAATATTCGCTTCACCAAGCTCCCAGGCCAAGGATTTCGTCATACCCTCTAAAGCATGTTTACTGGCACAGTAGAGGGTGCGTCTTGGACTTCCTACCACACCCATTTGCGAAGAAATATTAATAATTGAACCTGGAAGTTTTGCTGCTAAAAGTTGCTGCGTTACTTGACGGGTGACATAAAAAGCGGCTTTGATATTGAGATTAAAAACAGCGTCGATATCCTCATTTTTAACATCAACAAGATTTTTAGGGCGATTCGTGCCAGCATTGTTGACCAAAATTTGAAAGGGCTCACGAGCCGCAAGCGCATGATCAACTGCTACAGGGTCAGTGACATCGAGTTGCAGAATCTCACACGTAAAACCTGCGGATAGTAATTCTTGTTGAGAGGACTCAAGTGTATCCAGAGATCTAGCAACCAAAGTAACGTGTGCACCAGCTTGGGCTAAGGCAAGCGCCGCAACATAACCGATGCCGCGACTGCCCCCTGTTACTAGTGCACGCTGACCATCTACTCTAAAGTTAGGCGCTTGCATAGTCATTATTTTGCAGCAACTGGTTCATACCAAGCGAGATCAGGACGATTGCCGTATCGACGCACACGAATATTCGCCTGTTCACCATGACCTGCAAAGTTTTCCATATGACAAAGACGTGAGCAGTATTCACCCATCGTGGTACTTGCCTCATCAGTGAGTACTCTTTGATAAGTACAAGTCTTGAGAAATTTTCCAACCCAAAGACCGCCGGTATAACGCGCATTGCGATTGGTCGGTAAGGTGTGATTCGTACCAATCACCTTATCACCAAAGCTAACGTTCGTTCTTGGACCAAGGAAGAGGGCGCCAAAGTTCGTCATGTTATTCAGGAAGTAATCAGGATCTTTTGTCATCACTTGAACATGCTCAAAGGCTAACTCATCAGCTTTTTGGAGCATTTCTTCATAAGTATCACAAACAATAACTTCCCCATAATCAGCCCAGCTTTGTTTAGCAATTGCACCGGTTGGAATGATAGCTAATTGGCGCTCTACTTCCGCAATAGTTTCTTTTGCAAGCTTTTCACTATTAGTCAGAAGAATCGCTGGAGATGTTGGTCCGTGCTCTGCTTGTCCTAAAAGATCTACAGCACATAATTCGCCATCAACCGACTCATCAGCAATGATTAAAGTTTCGGTAGGGCCTGCGAATAAATCGATACCTACACGTCCATAGAGTTGACGCTTAGCTTCAGCAACAAACATATTTCCAGGACCAACAAGCATGTCGACAGGAGCGATACTTTGCGTACCCACTGCCATTGCAACAACGGCTTGAACGCCGCCTAAGACATAGATTTCATCAGCGCCAGCCATTGACATTGCTGTGACGATTGCTGGGTGAGGTACACCATGGAACGGTGGGGCAGTTGAAATAATACGTTTGACACCCGCAACTTTAGCTGTCAGAACACTCATGTGCGCGGAAGCTAGCAGAGGGTATTTGCCACCAGGGATATAGCATCCAACTGCATTGACTGGTATATGTTTGTGACCAAGAATGACACCAGGGTAGGTTTCAACTTCAACATCCTTCATTGAGTCTCGTTGAATTTGTGCAAAGTTACGCACTTGTTTTTGGGCGAAGGTAATATCTTCGATTTCACGAGGGGAAAGAGCTTTACGCGCCTTTTCAATTTCGGCTTGACTTAACCTGAAATCAGATGGATCCCAATTATCGAATTTTTTACTATATTCTCTGACGGCGACGTCACCCCTTACTTCAACATCTTTAATTATGTCTTCAACAGTTTTTCGGACTTTAACATCCTCGTCTAAGCGAATTTGCACATCCTTACCGCGCTTAAGATATTTGATCATTTTTGCTCCTGATAGCGTGTTATTTGATTTTTGATACTCTATTGTAAATGTATCTATTGAAGCCGTATGACAATGTGACTTGTTCTGATTTTTAGTACCACTTAGAAATAGTGAAATTGATCTGTTTGATATTTTTCTTATACTTCATCTATTACTAAGTGACTTAGAGTGCCTAGCTTAGAAATTTCAACTTCTAAATGATCGCCAGCTTTCATCCATAAAGGAGGTGTTCGGGCAAAGCCCACGCCCTCTGGAGTTCCTGTGGCAATAACATCTCCGGGCAATAGGTTAGTGTAGCTTGAAATATATTCAATCAAGCAAGGAATATCAAATATAAGATCATCAGTTTTAGTATGTTGAACCTCTATGCCATTTAAACGTGTTTTTAAATCCAATTGCGTCGGATCTCCAACTTCATCAGAAGTTACAAAATAAGGCCCAAAACTGCCTGTGGCATAAAAATTTTTCCCTGCCGTAAGTGAGTGCTGGAACTGAAAATCTCTAATACTTCCATCCATAAAGATGGAGTAACCAGCTATATGACTTAAAGCATCAGCCCTTTTAATATGTCTACCGGGTTTACCAATAATGATGGCTAATTCACCTTCGAAGTCAAAATGTGTAGAAACTTTGGGCGAGATTAGATTTTCATTATGCGCAACCACTGAGGTATCTAGACGCAAAAACATACTTGGAAAATCGGGTAGTTTCATATTGGCTTCTGCAAGATGGCCTTTGTAATTTTTACCAACGCAAATAAACCGACCACCATTCAGGAGTGGTTTATGAAATTGGATTTCCGAAACAGAAAAGTCAGGGTCATATTTCAAAGCTTGATCTTGAATTTTGACTATAGAGCCATCTGAAATAATACTTAAAAGTGAACTATTCGGAATTCTAGAGCCTAAATCAATAACATGATGCTTGATAAGTACGCCATACGATATTTTATTAGAGATGCTATAAGAGAGAAATTTCATTTCTTACTTTCTTTTGAAAATCGATACTTTATATTTTAATGAATTTGCAAATTCTTTTATGCAATAATATTCTCAAATAAAAAAATATTGGAGACAAATATGGCATACGAAGGCCCTGTAATTGACACACATTACCACATATGGGAACGTAAAAATATTGGTTGGCTACAAGATCCCGCCTTACCAAGGATGGCTGGAGATTACTTTGGATTAAGAAGGGATTATCCAATTGAAGAATGGTTGCACGATATTACACCCGAGGGCGTTACAAAATCTGTCCACGTTACAGCAAACTGGGGTGCAGACAAGGGCTTAGATGAGACCAAGTGGTTACAAGCCATAGCTGATAAACATGGCCACCCTCATGGAATTACTTTTCAAGCCGATTTAACAGATCCAGATATTGAAAATAAGATTAAGGCGCAAATTCAATTTCCAAACGTACGAGGAGTGCGTCAACAACTTCATTGGGATAGTCATCCAATACGAAGGACAGTCAGCCGACCAGATCTTTGTAATACTCCGGAATTTAGAAGAGGCTTTGCTTTCCTAGAAAAATATAATTTGCATTTTGAGTTACAGATATTTTCTGCCCAGGTACCTTTTGCGCTTGAGCTGGTTAAGGCTTTTCCGAACGTTAACTTTATTTTGTTACACAGTGGAATGTTGACTGATCGCTCTCAGCTGATGATTGACCAATGGCGAATTGGATTAACAGCGCTCGCCGCATATTCGAACGTACATGTGAAATTATCTGGATTAGGAATGTTCTCTTTAGGTGTCACACAGCCGCAATTGAGGCAAGTCATCCGTGACTCTATTCAGATTTTTGGGGTTGATAGAACAATTTATGGAAGTAATTTTCCGCTTGAAAAATTACACTCAAGTTATACAGATTTATTTTTTGGCTATAAAAAAGTTTTATCTGAGTTCCATGACCACGAGCAGAAAAAAATTCTTTATGAAAATGCAGTTAAGTTCTATAGAGTTTAAAAATTATTGCGCTTCAACCCCTGAATTTTTTGTATAAGTAATCCAGCGATCAATTTCTGACTGGACATATTTTTTCATTTCCTCAAGATTCATGGGTTGAGAGTAGATGCCTAGACTATCAAATTTAGTTTTGACGGTTGGATCGCTAAGAGATTTGTTGACCCAGTTATTCAGGCTGTTGGTTATTTCAGGCGGGGTTTTTGCAGGCGCACTCAGTGCTAGGTATGCTGTTAACTCAAACTCTGGATATGTTTCTGCTATTGCAGGAACTTTAGGCCATTTTTTATAGCGTTGAAGGCTAGTCACTCCAATTGGAAGAATTTTACCGCCATCGACAAAGCTTGCTCCAGAAGCAGTCTCTAAAAAGAGTAATTGTATTTGTCCGCCCATTAAATCAGTAATAGCATTGCCAATCGTTTTATATGAAACACCAGTTAAGTCAGCTCCAGACCTAACCTTTAATTGCTCGGCAGACATTAAAGATGCGGAGTTATAGTAACCAAAAAAAACTTTACCAGGATTATTTTTGGAATAAGTTACTAATGAACTGATTGAGTTAAATGGGGATCCTGGTGGGATAGTGCCAACCATGGAAACATATCCGAAAGAGCCAATATTTACAAAATCCTTCACTGGGTCATATGGTAATTTTTTAAATAGACTTACATTGGCAGCATGGGTGGTATTTGTTGATAAAAGCAAAGTATAGCCATCCGGATCCGCATTTTTTGCGGCTTCAGTGCCCAAAATCCCACTTGCACCAGGCTTATTTTCTATGAAGACACTTTGCTTAGTTTGCCCCTCTAAGTATTGACCAAAGATCCTGGCCAAAATATCTCCGGTACCCCCGGCGCCAAATGGAACAATAATCTTTATAGTTTTGTTGGGGTAATTTGTTTGAGCATTAACATTTTGATAAATAAATAAAAAAGAAATACCAATTGTTAAAGCAATTTTTAGAGCAATTTTATTGATCATAGCTGTCCCTGTTCTTATGTTTTTTCTTAATTTAGCATGAATTAAGTATATTTAGCTATTTTTAAGTATTAGTAATTAGCTGATCTTAGTTTAGCTCTGATTTACCCTCCCCATTCTCTTGAAGTTGGAGTTAAAAAGGTAATCACTATCAACCAGTTAGGATCCAATCAATTGTTTAATTTTGATTGGTAGTGTCAACTAAAATAATGCTAATTAGGAATTGGCTTAAGGAGGGCGTTAGTCACGTAGAGGTATTTAAAAAGTGATGTTGTTCACCTCTACACACAACCGTGCCCGTGATTTTCCAATGATACTGAGTTACTTAGTAAAGAACGAGTTAATCCATGCATTTGTTTTAAGAGAAAATGTAGGGTTGTTTTGTATTTGTTGACGTAATGAAACAACCGCTGACTCTAAATTTGGTGCAATAGATTTCGATAAATGATTGATCTTTTCCAGCACAGTTTGATGCTCTAGGGGCCTTGCGGAACTCCCTAAGGCAGCTTCACAAAACTCTGAGATCTTGTCGCCATTTTTTAATTCAATAGTCACTTTTGCTGGGCGATCATAAGGCCAAGGACGCACATCACTTAATTCTTGCATCTTCACCTTACTTCTAATCGCGGCTATTTCTTTATTAGACATACTTTCATGTAGAAAGTTTTCAGTAGCACTTGCGCCGTTAATAATGGTGGCAGCAACTGCATGAGGTATTGAAAATTTTGCAGCCAAGGTTGTGGAAGGATTTACATTATTAAAATTCATTGCCATTTTTGAAACTTCAATATGAATCGCATGAATCGCATCTCCCCCTCGAAGCGTTGGATGTGCAGTTAAGATCGTTTCTATTGCTTCCATAGAAGCGTGTGCATGATGACAAGAGCCATAAAGTTTATGGTAGCCAGCCGTAATCGTCCAATCTGAACCTAAATCCATACATAGATTCTCTGGTTTTGAGGTGGCACCAAAACCCATTTGGTAGACATCATAGGGACCACTTGGTGTCCCAAAAATATTAGCTTGCGCCATCTCGCAAGCAAAGTGACCCAACCAGGCTCCAGCTGCAGGCCATGCATTACGAATCAGGGCTCCTTGAATTGGATGACTATAAGGACCAGGAGAAACCATCGTACAAGCACCGGTTAAAGCATTCATGAAAAGTGTTGTATCAAATTTCATGAGACTGGCATATCCTGCAGCAGAACATACCGTATTAAATACGCCGTGTGGATGGAGTCTAGGCAAAGTTTCAGGCCAAGATCTCGCAAATCGTGTTCCGATCTCATAAGCAACAACCACAGCCTTTAACATCTCTTGAATAGATAAATCATTTGCCTGCGCGGTTGCCAAGATAAGGGGTTGGCTGAGCGCCCCAGGATGAAC
>Ga0209188_1001904_pt1 | contig 16007 bp, 20 predicted proteins | sample C_130625_EF_Meta_FD_187307 | JGI IMG/M metagenome (GOLD analysis project Ga0209188, IMG submission 187307) | Freshwater microbial communities from Lake Croche, Canada to study carbon cycling - C_130625_EF_MetaG (SPAdes) (version 2) | ecosystem: Environmental > Aquatic > Freshwater > Lake...
CTGCGGGCATCACGGTGGCCACCCCGACGCCGACGGAAGTCGTGATCAAGGGTGCCGACCGTCAGCGTGTGGGCCAAATTGCTGCTGAGATTCGTGCTGTTCGTCCACCTGAGCCTTACAAAGGCAAGGGCATCCGTTATTCGGATGAGAAGATCACGATCAAAGAGACTAAGAAGAAATAAGGAGCTGCATCATGTTGACCAAAAAAGAGCAGCGTCTGCGTCGTTCGCGCCAAACCCGTATCCGCATTGCCCAGCAAGGCGTGGCGCGTTTGACGGTGAATCGCACCAATTTACATATTTACGCCAGTGTTATCTCTGGTTGCGGTACCAAAGTTTTGGCAACTGCATCGACTTCCGAAGCCGACATCCGCAAGGAATTGGGTGCGGCGGGTAAGGGCGGCAACGCCCATGCAGCACAAATCATTGGCAAGCGCATTGCTGAAAAAGCCAAAGCTGCTGGTGTTGAAAAAGTGGCTTTTGACCGCGCAGGTTTCGCCTATCACGGTCGCGTCAAGGCTTTGGCCGACGCAGCCCGCGAGGCAGGCCTGCAGTTCTAACCGGATCGGAGTTAAAAATGGCTAAATTTACAGCAAAACCGCAAGGTGACGGTCCAGAAGACGGTCTGCGCGAAAAAATGATTGCGGTCAACCGCGTGACCAAAGTGGTCAAGGGTGGTCGTATTTTGGGTTTCGCCGCACTGACGGTAGTGGGCGATGGCGACGGCAAAGTCGGCATGGGCAAGGGCAAGTCGAAAGAAGTGCCTGCTGCTGTGCAAAAAGCGATGGAAGAAGCCCGTCGTAACTTGAACAAAGTACCCCTCAAAAATGGCACGATCCACCATACTGTCCTGGGCCACCACGGTGCGGCTCGCGTGATGATGGCGCCAGCGCCAAAAGGTACCGGCATCATTGCTGGTGGTCCCATGCGCGCTGTCTTTGAAGTGGTCGGGATTACCGACATTGTGGCCAAGAGCCATGGTTCATCCAACCCTTACAACATGGTTCGCGCTACTTTGGACGCTTTGTCCAACTGCACGACAGCTTCCGAGATTGCCGCCAAGCGCGGTAAGAGCGTTGAAGACATCTTCGCTTGATCTGGAGTTAGAAAATGACAACACAAGCAGCAACAGTCAAGGTCCAATTGGTGCGCAGCCCCATTGGTACCAAGCAGTCTCACCGCGACACAGTGCGCGGCCTGGGTTTGCGCAAGCTCAATAGCGTCAGCGAATTGCAGGATACCCCTTCAGTACGCGGCATGATCAACAAGATCAGCTATCTGGTCAAGGTTCTCTGAGAGAAATCTGATGCAACTCAATAGCATTAAATCCGCAGACGGCGCTAAACACGCCAAACGTCGCGTTGGTCGTGGTATCGGTTCGGGTCTGGGTAAAACCGCCGGTCGTGGTCACAAAGGTCAAAAATCCCGTTCGGGTGGCTACCACAAAGTGGGTTTTGAAGGCGGTCAAATGCCTTTGCAACGCCGTTTGCCCAAGCGCGGTTTCAAATCACATTTGCTGCAATTCAACGCTGAAGTGACTTTGGCTGCTTTGGAGCAGTTGGGTGCAGCTGAAGTTGACGTGCTGACACTGAAGCAAGCCGGTCTGATTGGCGAGATGGCGAAGGTCGTCAAAGTCATCAAAACAGGCGAATTGACCAAAGCTGTGAAGTTGACCGGTATTGGTGCAACTGCAGGTGCCAAAGCTGCTATTGAAGCGGCCGGCGGATCGATCGCTTAATCCGAAAGTCTGAAGTGGTAACCAGCGCTCAAACAACAGCCAAAACAGGCCAGTACGGTGACTTGCGTCGTCGGCTCGTCTTTTTATTGCTTGCGTTGGTGGTTTACCGCGTTGGCGCGCATATTCCTGTGCCTGGTATTGATCCTGCGCAACTGCAGCAGTTGTTCAAAGGGCAGCAGGGCGGCATTCTGAGCTTGTTCAACATGTTCTCGGGCGGTGCCCTGTCCCGTTTCACCGTATTTGCTTTGGGAATCATGCCGTACATTTCGGCGTCGATCATCATGCAACTGCTGGGTTATGTGTTGCCTGCGTTCGAACAGCTGAAAAAAGAAGGCGAATCTGGACGCCGCAAAATCACGCAGTACACGCGCTACGGTGCGCTGGGTCTGGCTTTGTTTCAGTCGCTTGGCATTGCTGTCGCCCTAGAGGCTTCTGCAGGACTGGTGATCAGCCCAGGTTTCGGTTTCCGAATGACGGCTGTGGTCAGCTTGACTGCAGGAACAATTTTCCTGATGTGGTTGGGTGAGCAGATCACCGAGCGCGGTCTCGGAAACGGTATCTCTATTTTGATTTTTGCTGGTATTGCAGCAGGCTTACCTGGCTCCATCGGCGGATTGTTGGAGTTGGTTCGTACGGGTGCTATGAATCCCCTGATTTCTATCTTGATCGTGGTGGTTGTAGCCCTGGTGACCTTTGGCGTGGTATTCGTAGAGCGGGGTCAACGCAAGATATTGGTGAATTACGCACGACGTCAAGTCGGCAATAAAGTGTACGGCGGGCAATCCTCACACCTTCCTTTGAAGCTGAATATGGCGGGTGTTATTCCCCCTATTTTTGCATCATCGATCATTCTTCTGCCTGCAACGGTCATCAACTGGTTCAGCTCCGGTGACACCAACAGTGCGTTTGTACGATTCTTGAAAGACATTGCCAGTGGTTTGACCCCTGGACAGCCGGTGTACGTGATGTTTTATGCCGCCGCCATTGTGTTTTTCTGTTTTTTCTACACGGCGCTTGTGTTCAACAGCCGTGAAACCGCAGACAACCTGAAAAAGAGCGGCGCGTTCATTCCGGGTATCCGCCCAGGTGATCAAACAGCTCGTTACATCGACAAAATTTTGCTTCGCTTGACTTTGGTTGGTGCTGTCTACATCACGTTTGTTTGTCTGTTGCCAGAGTTTCTGATTCTCAAGTACAACGTACCCTTCTATTTTGGGGGCACGTCACTTCTGATCATTGTGGTTGTGACCATGGATTTCATGGCTCAGGTACAGAATTACCTGATGTCTCAGCAATATGAATCACTCTTGAAGAAGGCCAACTTTAAAACATCATTGGGCAACTGATGATGTTCAAGTTGACCCAATATTAAAAGACGTTCCTTCTGATAAAGCAGGACCCCCAAATTGAGTTTTGAGTCGGATGGATTCAAAACATTGAACTGTGTTTTAGGAGATAGAAATGAAAGTTTCGGCTTCGGTAAAGAAAATTTGCCGCAACTGCAAGATCATTCGCCGTAAAGGTGTTGTTCGTGTAATTTGCACGGACCCACGTCATAAACAGCGTCAAGGCTGATTGCAAGAGTTATAGAGGAAGAAAATGGCACGTATTGCTGGCATCAACATCCCGCCGCACAAGCATGCAGAGATTGGTTTGACCGCCATCTTCGGCATCGGTCGCACCCGAGCACGTCAAATCTGCGAAGCTTGCGGCATTGCTTATTCCAAAAAGATCAAAGATCTGACGGATGGCGATTTAGAAAAAATTCGCGATCATATCGCTGTGTTCACCATTGAAGGTGACCTGCGACGCGAGACAACCATGAACATCAAACGTTTGATGGACATTGGTTGCTACCGTGGCTTTCGCCATCGTCGTGGCCTGCCCATGCGTGGTCAGCGTACACGCACCAATGCACGTACCCGTAAGGGCCCGCGCAAAGGTGCAGCTGCTTTGAAGAAATAAAGGGATTGAGAGACCAGTATGGCAAAAGCACCCTCGAATAACGCAGCACAACGCGTTCGTAAAAAAGTTCGCAAGAATGTTGCCGATGGTATTGCACACGTGCATGCTTCGTTCAACAACACCATCATCACGATCACTGATCGACAAGGCAATGCGTTGTCTTGGGCGTCCTCAGGCGGTCAGGGTTTCAAAGGTTCACGCAAGTCGACCCCTTTTGCAGCCCAGGTGGCTTCCGAAGTGGCTGGTCGTGCTGCGATTGAACAAGGCATCAAGAACCTTGACGTTGAAATCAAAGGTCCCGGCCCAGGTCGTGAATCTTCGGTTCGCGCATTGGGTGCCTTGGGCATTCGCATCACTTCGATTGCCGATGTCACGCCCATGCCGCACAACGGCTGCCGCCCTCAAAAGCGTCGCCGTATCTAATTTAACCAAGCCCACCGCCATTGCCCTATCGGCAATGGCTCCTGCATGCAAGTGCAGCAGATGACATAAAAGGAAGCTCAAGTGGCACGTTACCTCGGCCCCAAGGCCAAACTCTCACGCCGTGAAGGCACTGATCTGTTTTTAAAGAGCGCTCGGCGCTCGATTGCAGACAAGTCAAAATTTGACACCAAGCCGGGCCAGCACGGCCGCACTTCGGGTCAGCGCACGTCTGACTTCGGTTTGCAGCTGCGTGAAAAGCAAAAAGTCAAGCGGATGTACGGTATCTTGGAAAAGCAGTTCCGCCGTTACTTTGCCGAAGCTGATCGCCGCAAAGGCAACACAGGCTCCAACCTGTTGGCATTGCTCGAGTGCCGTTTAGACAACGTGACTTACCGCATGGGCTTTGGCTCTACACGCGCTGAATCACGCCAATTGGTATCTCACAAGGCAGTGACCGTGAACGGTCAGCCGGTCAACATTCCGTCTTACCTGGTGAAAGCGGGCGATGTGGTGGCTGTGCGCGAAAAGTCTAAAAAGCAAAACCGCGTGGTTGAGGCTTTGCAATTGGCGCAGCAAGTGGGCATGCCTGCTTGGGTTGAAGTGAACATTGAAAAGGCTGAAGGCATTTTCAAGAAAGTTCCTGACCGCGACGAATTCGGTGCAGACATCAACGAATCGCTGATCGTTGAATTGTATTCGCGTTAATTTCGTTATCGTTTCAATCGTTCCCGTCCTGTGGTGCATCGCAGGATCGGGTGCTTCATCAGCCTTACCGGTGTAACGAACCGAGGGTATTGAGAGGAAGTCTGAATGCAAACAAATCTGTTGAAACCTAAAGCCATCCAAGTCGAACAATTGGCCGCCAATCGCGCCAAAGTCACATTGGAACCCTTTGAACGTGGTTATGGCCACACATTGGGTAATGCTTTGCGCCGTGTTTTATTGTCTTCCATGGTGGGTTATTCCGCCACTGAAGTGACCATAGCCGGCGTGTTGCATGAGTACTCGTCCATTGATGGCGTACAAGAAGATGTTGTGAACATTTTGTTGAACCTCAAGGGTGTTGTATTTAAACTGCACAACCGCGATGAAGTCACCTTGAGCTTGCGCAAAGATGGCGAAGGTCCTGTGACCGCTGCTGACATTCAAACGCCGCACGATGTTGAAATTGTCAATCCGGAGCACGTGATTGCCAACTTATCCCACGGTGGCAAGTTGGACATGCAAATTAAAATCGAAAAAGGCCGTGGCTACGTGCCTGGCACCATGCGGCGTTACGCTGATGAGCCAACCAAGTCTTTGGGTCGCATCGTGCTTGATGCTTCATTTTCTCCTGTTAAACGTGTAAGTTACACAGTTGAAAGCGCTCGTGTAGAACAACGCACTGACTTGGACAAACTGGTCATCGAGATCGAAACCAATGGTGCGATCACTGCAGAAGACGCAGTGCGCGCTTCTGCCAAGATCTTGGTTGAACAACTGGCTGTGTTTGCGCAGCTCGAAGGCAGCGAATTGTCTGCCTTTGACGCCCCATCGCAACGCGGTGGTGCCGGCAGTTTCGATCCGATCTTGTTGCGCCCTGTGGACGAGCTTGAACTCACCGTTCGCTCTGCCAACTGCCTCAAGGCCGAGAACATTTATTACATCGGTGATTTGATTCAACGAACTGAAAATGAATTGCTCAAGACCCCTAATTTGGGTCGCAAATCTCTCAATGAAATCAAGGAAGTCTTGGCTTCACGTGGTTTGACATTGGGTATGAAGCTGGAAAGCTGGCCGCCGGCCGGTTTGGAAAAGCGCTAAAAAGACCCGCCCTCGGGTGGGCGTGCACGGGCAGTACCTGATACGGCTGCTTGTTTAATAAATAAAGGAAAGCACCATGCGTCACGGACACGGACTACGTAAACTCAATCGCACCAGCTCGCACCGCTTAGCGATGCTGCAGAACATGATGAACTCGCTCATTGCGCACGAAGTCATCAAAACTACCGTGCCTAAGGCCAAAGAATTGCGCCGCGTGATCGAGCCGATGATCACTTTGGCCAAAGTGGATACGCTGGCCAACCGCCGTTTGGCATTCAACCGTTTGCGCGATCGCGACAGCGTCACCAAGTTATTCAATGACTTGGGCCCCCGCTCTGTTGCACGCCCCGGTGGCTACACACGCATCTTGAAAATGGGTTACCGCGTGGGCGATAACGCACCGATGGCTCTTGTCGAATTGGTTGACCGTGTGGAAGTTTCTGCGCCAAACGCTGCAGAATAAGGTATAATTTTAGTCTTACCGCGGGGTGGAGCAGTCTGGTAGCTCGTTGGGCTCATAACCCAAAGGTCGTTGGTTCAAATCCGGCCCCCGCAACCAAATCTGGCAACGATGGCCGATGGATCAAAGTCCACTTGAGTGGGCTTTTTTTTGATCCAAAATTAGCAAACATTGGCGTATTTCACGACCAATCCATTCAGGCTGATAGCAGAGAAAGCAGGCGCTTGAGTGAATGACGAACTGTAGCTTCTCTGACCTGTGTTCTGTTGCCCACAAAGTGACGACATTCCGCAAAGGTGTTCGCTTGAATACACCAGCCGAACCAAACAGTGCCTACCGGCTTGTCAGCTGAGCCACCGCCTGGCCCCGCTACACCCGTTACAGCGAGAGACACTTGGGCGTTGGAATTCGCAATGGCACCAGTGGCCATGGCGCGTGCAACTGTTTCACTGACAGCACCGTTTTCGCTGATCACCAGTTGGGGAATAGAGAGCAACTCTGTTTTGGATGCATTAGAGTAAGAAATAAAGCCACGTTCAAACCACCGGCTTGATCCTGCCAAATCAGTACAGGCGGCGGCTATCAAACCACCTGTGCAACTTTCTGCAGTGGTGAGCATCCAGTTGTTCTTTTGCAAAAAAATGGAAATTTGTTCACAAATTGGTTGTGTAGCAGCCATCTAAAAAATCCTGATTCCTACAGCCATGATCAAAACCGTGCAAAAAGCGGCAACAAAATCATCGAAATAAATGCCCCATGCACCGCGCCATCCGAAGCCTTTAAAGACCTGATCTGCCCATCGAACGGGCGCAGGTTTGGCGATATCAAAAAAACGAAATAAAAGAAAAGCAAACAGCTGAACCCCAAAACCCGCCGGCATTAAAAGCCAAAGAACGGCCCAAAAGGCAACCACTTCGTCCCAAACGATGGCGCCGGGATCGGCTATACCCAAATGTTCGGTGGTCACCCTGGCTGACCAACAACCCACCAAGGTAGCCAAAATAATCAAAAGCCCCTGCTCACTTGAGGTGAGGTGATTGTGGAGCAGCAACCAAAAAGCCCAAGCCCAAAGCGTACCCACCGTACCGGGTGCTTTAGGTGAAAGTCCAGCGCCAAATCCAAGCGCAACAAAATGCGCTGGATGCGATAACAAAAACTTCACATTGATTTTTGGAAATATAGATGCATCAAAACGCATGGAGGTAGTCAAGCAAAGTGTTCGAAAGATACAAAGTCATGCGTCATAGGTTGACCCTTGGCATCCTGCAAAAGCAAACCACCCTCAGCACAAATGTGCCCCATTCGGGTGATTCGGGTCTGCGAGCTCAGTCCCGCTGCGTGAACTTCAGCACGCTTGGAGGATGGCGCTGTAAAGACCAATTCATAGTCATCACCGCCTGTTAAGACAAATTGCAAGTGTTGGGATGGCGACAATTGAAATTCTGTTGCACAGGCGAGCAGAGAAAGTACCGCTGTGGAGTCTAATTTGGCGCCGACATGGCTGGATTTGAGAATATGTGACAAGTCTCCCCACAAACCATCGCTGATGTCAGCCGCGGCAGTGGCAATACCGCGCAGAGCCAAGCCCAATGCGACACGCGGGGTGGGTTGCTCCATCCGCACTCGAGCCGCATGGAGTACAGCAGAAGGGACTGAAAGTGAGCCGCGAAAAACTTCAAGGGCAACACGTGCGTCGCCCAGATGCCCGCTGACATAAATATCATCCCCTGGCTGCGCACCAGACCTCAGCAGGGCTTGGCCTCGTGGTGTTTCGCCCATGACCGTGATACTGATATTCAAAGGACCTTGCGTCGTATCGCCGCCAATCAAATCACATTCAAAAGCATCAGCCAAAGCCCAAAGACCCTGCGCAAAACCTGACAGCCACACCTCATCGACACGAGGCAAAGCAAGAGACAGTAAAAAAGCACGTGGCTGCGCGCCGCAAGCGGCCATATCACTCAAATTAACAGCCAATGCTTTGTGGCCTAGGTGAACTGGATTGACAGTCGATAAAAAATGACGCCCTTCCACCAACATGTCCGTTGAAATAGCCATTTGCATGCCAGCAGATGGCGCCAGCAAAGCGCAATCGTCTCCCACGCCCAGCACCGCGTGACGTGGGAGACGTGTGAAATAGCGTTCAATCAAGTCAAATTCGCCCATGAATTAAGCTTAACCGTAAACCACTTGAAAGCTTACTCTTTCAATGCAAAGTGTGGGAGGGGTTGGTTTGACCTCGTGACTCCAACATAAACATTGGAACGGGAACATCAAAACGGTGACCATCGACAGCGACAAAAAAGAAGCTGCCATGCATTGTGCCGTGTGAAGTTCGCAAGCGGCAGCCACTGGCGTATTGAAAAGATTCGCCAGGGTTCAAGAGGGGTTGCTGGCCGATCACACCCAATCCTTTCACGTCTTCGGTGTGGCCCTTGGCATCGTTGATGATCCAGTGTCTGGAAATCAATTGCGCCGGGACGGAGCCGGTATTGGTGAAAGTAATGGTGTAAGTAAATTGAAAGTGCTCCTGACCAGACTCACTGAACGATGAATGGTAAGTTGGAATAGCTTCAATCTTGAATCTGTAAGTAGGCATCCACATATCGTAACTGCGACAATAATGGGATGACTACAACTTACAAAATAGCCCCTTCCATCCTGTCGGCTGATTTTGCCCGTTTGGGTGAAGAAGTTCGTGCCGTCATTGCCGCCGGTGCGGACTGGATTCACTTTGACGTGATGGACAACCATTACGTACCCAACCTGACATTTGGCCCGATGGTTTGCCAAGCCTTGAAACCCCATGCCCACACGTCTGCGGGTGTGGCTGTCCCCATCGATGTGCACTTGATGATCTCGCCAGTGGATGCACTGGCGGCGTCGTTTGCCGAAGCGGGCGCCGATTTGATCAGCTTTCACCCCGATGCCAGCGCGCATGTGCACCGCAGTGTGCAAGCCATCAAGACCAAAGGTCTCAAAGCGGGGTTGGTGTTCAACCCTGCAGAATCCTTGGACGTGTTGAACTGGACTCTGGACGATATTGACCTCATTCTCATCATGAGTGTCAACCCGGGGTTTGGGGGGCAAAGCTTCATTGACTCAGCACTTCGTAAAGTGGAGCAGGCGCGCAAACTCATTGACGCCAGTGGCCGTGACATCCGGCTCGAAGTGGACGGGGGCATCAAAGCCGACAATATCCGCCGTGTGGCCGATGCAGGTGCGGACACCTTTGTGGCTGGCAGTGCTATTTTTGGACAATCCGATTACAAAATGGTGATCGATCACATGCGAAAAGCCTTGGGTTAATGCCTTGGCTGATTTGCAAATGAAAGCCGTGATTGTTGACCTCGACGGAACGATGGTCGATACCTTGGGTGATTTTGAGGTGGCCTTGAACCGTACACTGATCGAGCTGGCGCTGCCCGAAGTCAATTCAGGCTTCGTTGAGCGGGCAGTGGGTAAAGGCTCTGAACATTTGATTCTTTCGGTGCTCAGGCACCAGTTGGCCTTGCCCGAGGTCAAGGCCCGCGAGAAGCGCAACGCAGAGACTTTGTACAACACGGCATGGGCGCGCTACCAGCACCATTACCTGGCCATCAATGGTCAATTTTCCAACGTTTACCCTGGTGTTATGGAGGGCTTGCGTCAAATGCAGGACCAAGGCTTGAGATTGGCTTGTTTGACCAACAAGCCGCTCTCATTTGCGACCCCCTTATTGGCTGACAAGGACCTTTCAGGTTTCTTTGCATGTACTTTTGGGGGCGACAGTTTTGAGCGGAAGAAGCCGGATCCCTTACCCTTGTTGAAAACCTGCGAGGCTTTAGGAGCCTTGCCTGCGCAAACCTTGATGGTCGGCGACTCGACCAACGACGCGCAGGCTGCACGCGCGGCAGGCTGCCCCGTTGTGTTGGTTCGCTACGGCTATAACCATGGCCAGCCAGTGGAGGCAGTGGATGCTGATGGCCATTGGGACAGCTTGACAGATTTCATTGCATGGCATCGTCAATTTGAATGTCGATGATCTGCTCAAAAGGCCCCGCTCGAGGTTTGATACACTTGACCAACATGTCTCTTAATCCATCCCTGCGAATTCACTGCCAGCCAGACCCATCGGGTCGGGGAGCTTGGCCCTGGCGTAAGCCAGCCTGAAATTCTCACGCATGCGGCCCTTTGGTCGCAGTCAGCGCCCGCCAACCGGCAGGGCAATTGAATGGAATGACTGCTGCAGCAAACCCTGAAGGCCATTGCGCAGCTCACATGAGGACATCGCTGTGATCACCGAACTTGAATTCAAAAGCCTGACCAGCCAAGGTTACAACCGCATCCCCCTCATGCTGGAGGCGTTTGCGGATCTCGAAACCCCACTGTCTTTGTACCTCAAACTGGCCCACAGCCAAGGCGGTGGGCAGTACAGTTTCTTGTTGGAGTCCGTGGTTGGCGGAGAGCGCTTTGGACGATACAGCTTTATAGGCTTGCCCGCACGCACGTTCATTCGTGCATCAGGTTTTGGCCACAAGGCCCAATCTGAGGTTGTGTCCGATGGTGTGGTGGTCGAGACCGCAGCAGGCAACCCCCTGGACTTCATTGCGCAATACCAGCAGCGATTCAAGGTGGCTTTGCGGCCTGGGCTGCCACGGTTTTGTGGTGGCTTGGCAGGCTATTTTGGCTACGACGCCGTGCGTTACATTGAAAAGAAACTCGAAAACTCGTGTCCGCCAGACACTTTGGGCACGCCCGATATTTTGTTGCTGCAGTGCGAAGAGTTGGCGGTGATCGACAACCTGTCAGGCAAGCTCTATCTCATTGTGTATGCCGATCCGCAAATGCCCGAAGCCTATGCCAATGCCAAGAAACGCCTTCGCGATTTGAAAGAGCAGCTCAAATACTCGGTCAGTGCGCCCGTAGTTAAAGCAAGCCAGTCTTATCCTGCAGAGCGTGATTTTGTGAAAGAGGATTATCTGGCAGCCGTCCTGCACGCCAAAGAGTTGATTGCTGCGGGCGACTTCATGCAAGTCCAAGTAGGCCAGCGCATCAAGAAGCGTTATACCGAAAGCCCTTTGTCCCTGTACAGGGCCTTGCGTTCGCTGAACCCAAGCCCGTACATGTACTTTTACAACTTTGGCGATTTTCATGTCGTGGGCGCAAGCCCTGAAATTTTGGTTCGACAAGAGCGTACCGAAGAGGGCACCAAGGTCACTATCCGGCCCTTGGCAGGCACACGTCCTCGGGGTGCAACGCCTGAAAAAGACAAAGCCGCGGAAATGGAGCTGATCAATGACCCGAAAGAGCGTGCAGAACATGTGATGTTGATTGATTTGGCACGCAACGACATTGGTCGCATCGCCAAAATCGGTTCTGTCAAAGTAACCGAGGCTTTCGTGGTCGAGCGCTACAGCCACGTGATGCACATCGTGAGCAATGTCGAAGGCATCTTGAACGAAGGCATGACCAATATGGATGTGCTCAAAGCCACCTTTCCAGCCGGCACCTTGACGGGTGCGCCCAAAGTACATGCCATGGAAATGATCGATCAGCTCGAACCGACCAAGCGCGGTGTCTATGGCGGCGCCTGCGGCTATTTAAGTTTCGCAGGCGATATGGATGTGGCCATTGCCATCCGGACCGCCATCATCAAAGACCAAACGCTATACGTGCAGGCCGCAGCGGGTGTTGTGGCCGACTCGGTGCCAGAGATGGAGTGGAAAGAAACCGAGCACAAAGCACGTGCCTTGTTGCGCGCCAGTGAATTGGTTGAAGAAGGCTTGGAGTGAACATGACTTCAAAAATCAAACTCCTGATGGTCGATAACTACGATTCATTCACCTTCAACATCGTGCAGTATTTCGGAGAGTTGGGTGCGCAGGTCGAGGTCTATCGAAATGACGAGATCACCTTGGAAGGCATTGCCGCCCGCAAACCTGAGCGCTTGGTAATTTCTCCTGGTCCGTGCTCACCCGCAGAGGCGGGGATTTCGGTTGCAGCCATTCAACACTTTGCAGGCAAGATACCCATCTTGGGGGTGTGCCTTGGCCATCAAAGTGTTGGTGCCGCATTCGGCGGCAATATCGTGCGAGCGCAAACACTGATGCATGGCAAAACCAGCGTCATCACGACCACGCAGGAGGGGATTTTTGCAGGACTGCCTTCGCAATTCACGGTGAACCGATACCATTCTCTGGCCATTGAGCGTGCCAGCTGCCCCGCCAGCTTGAAGGTGACGGCCTGGACGGAAGATGGCGAAATCATGGGGATTCGACATACCGAGCTGGCGATAGAGGGCGTGCAATTTCACCCTGAATCCATACTGACTGAACATGGTCATGCCATGCTGAGAAATTTTCTCATTCGGCCTTGATTTATTTTTTTAAAAACGCATATGTCCATTACCCCCCAAGAAGCGCTGCAGCGCACCATCGAGCACCGCGAAATTTTTCACGATGAAATGCTCAAAATCATGCGCATGATCATGCAGGGCGAACTCTCGCCGGTGATGATGGCGGCCTTCATCACCGGCCTGCGGGTGAAAAAAGAAACCATTGGTGAAATCACCGCGGCAGCGCAAGTGATGCGCGAGTTTTCAACCAAAGTGTCCGTCGCTGATCCTCGGCATTTGGTGGATATCGTTGGCACCGGGGGTGATGGATCTCACACCTTCAACATCTCCACCTGTTCGATGTTTGTAGCCGCCGCTGGGGGCGCCAAAACAGCCAAACACGGCGGACGCAGCGTCAGCAGTAAATCTGGAAGTGCGGATGTCCTTGAGAGCTTGGGCGTCAACATCCACTTGCCGCCTGAACGTATCGCGCAGTCCATCGCCGCCACAGGCATCGGTTTCATGTTCGCACCGAATCACCACCCTGCCATGAAAAATGTGGCCCCAGTGCGCAAAGAGTTGGGCGTGCGAACCATCTTCAACATTCTGGGCCCATTAACCAACCCTGCAGGTGCACCCCATATTTTGATGGGCGTCTTCCACCCCGACTTGGTGGGGATACAAATTCGCGCCCTGCAACGTTTGGGTGCCGAGCATGCCTTGGTGGTTTACGGCCGCGATGGCATGGACGAGGTCAGTTTGGGGGCGGCCACCTTGGTGGGCGAACTGAAAAATGGTCACATCACAGAGTATGAAATTCACCCGGAAGACTTCGGCATACCGATGGCTAGCAACCGGGCTTTGAAAGTGGAAACACCTGAACAGTCCATGGCCATGCTCAAAGCGGTGCTGGACAACCAACCGGGCGCCGCCCGCGACATTGTGATTCTGAATGCCGGGGCCGCTCTGTATGCCGCCAATGTCGCATCGTCTATCAAGTCAGGTGTTGAGCTGGCTCGCTCAGTCATTGCTTCGGGCGCGGCCAAAAGCAAACTTGATCAATTTGTTGCCTTTACCCAAATGGAAAGTTCTGCAGCATGAGCGATATCCTGAACAAGATCGTGGCGGTCAAGCGTCAAGAGGTAGCCGAAGGCTTGAAGCGAAAATCCTTGCAGATGATGCGCGCCGATGCAGAAAGCCGCGTACTGACGCGTGACTTTGTGGGGGCCATGCGCGCCAAGATCGCCGCAGGGCAATCGGCAGTGATTGCAGAAATCAAGAAAGCCAGCCCCTCCAAAGGTGTTTTGCGCCAAGAGTTCATCCCCGCCGACATCGCCCAAAGCTATGCCCAAGAGGGTGCGGCATGCTTGTCCGTGTTGACCGACCAGCAATTTTTTCAGGGCTGCAACGATTTTCTCAAGCAAGCCCGCGCCAGCTGTGATTTGCCGGCTTTGCGCAAAGACTTCATGGTGGATGCTTACCAAATCTATGAGTCCCGTGTCATAGGGGCTGACTGTATTTTGCTCATTGCAGCCTGTTTGGAAGATGCCCAGATGGCCGAGCTGGAGGCCGTTGCCCGTGGTTTGGACATGGCGGTGTTGGTGGAGGTGCATGACCGGGCTGAGCTCGACAGGGCTTTGAAACTCAAAACGCCTTTGGTGGGCATCAATAACCGAAACTTACGCACCTTTGAAGTGTCTTTGGAGACAACACTGGACTTGATCCAAGCTGTACCTGATGACCGATTGTTGGTGACTGAGAGCGGCATCGTGTCAACTGAAGATGTCAAACGACTACGGGATGCGAAAGTGCATGCATTTTTGGTCGGTGAGGCGTTCATGCGTGCGGCCGATCCTGGCCTGGCGTTGTCGACTTTGTTTGCTTGACATTGCCGTGAGTTTTCACCGTCCATGCAATCTTCCTTTGAATTTGTGCAAAACGACAGTAGCGACCAGGCTCCGGGGGCGCAATTAAACCTGAATAACTGGCCTCCAGATGCAATGAGGCTGTCGCCATGCTGGGCCCGTGTGTGGTCAAAGTTCGGCGAGAGTCCAGCGGGACAGCAGTTGATGAGCCGAATCGCATCCCGTTTGGCTGCGGGTGTCCGCATTTATCCGGCAGACCCCTTGCGTGCCTTGATTGCACTGCCTTTGGACGCCATTCGCATAGTGATTTTGGGTCAGGACCCTTACCATGGGCCGGGTCAAGCCGAGGGTTTGGCTTTTTCTGTGCCAAAGGGCGTTAAATTGCCGCCCAGTTTGCGCAATATTTTCAAAGAGATACAGCGAGAAACCCACAAACCGATGCCGGTCGATGGTCAATTGGACAGGTGGGTTGCGCAAGGGGTACTTTTGCTCAACACGACTTTAACTGTTGAAGAGGGGTTGCCCGCCAGCCACGCCGATTGGGGTTGGCAAACTTTCACGGACAGCCTGATACAAGTACTTGCCGAACGAAATGAACCCGTGATTTTCATGCTTTGGGGGGCGCACGCACAAACCAAAAGAAAAATAATAGTCGGAACTGATCTCGGAGCGCGCCATTTGGTCTTGCAATGTAATCACCCCTCCCCTTTGTCCGCCTTGCGGCCTCCTTGGCCTTTTATGGGTTGCGGACACTTCAGTGCGGCCAATACTTTTCTTCAGAAAAATGCACAAACTGAGATTGAATGGTGAAAAACAAGCGCCTGGTTTGGCCAAGCCCTGAAAAGATGGCATAATGCTAGATTCGCTGAGGAGGGGTGCCCGAGTGGCTAAAGGGGGCAGACTGTAAATCTGTTGGCTTACGCCTACACTGGTTCGAATCCAGTCTCCTCCACCAGCTGATAAAACCTGCCGTCAACGGTGAGTGTTTGGAACGGAATTTCCGTGCATGAAACTGCGCTGAAACTGCGGCAAAAAAGATTCAAATTGAATTCTTTCGAGTTTGCAGAAAATGCGGGAGTAGTTTAATGGTAGAACCTTAGCCTTCCAAGCTAATGACACGGGTTCGATTCCCGTCTCCCGCTCCAGTCGGTGCCGCGTCAGGTGAAGAGATTGCCCTTTTGGCTCAGTGGTAGAGCACTCCCTTGGTAAGGGAGAGGTCGCGGGTCCGATTCCCGCAAAGGGCACCACATTCTGCTGCGTAAACTGCCAAGTGGTTTGTTTTGCGCGTCGGATTTTTTGATTGTTAATAACTTGTTTTTTTCGGAGCCGAAAAAATGGGAAAAGAGAAATTTGAACGGACCAAGCCGCACGTGAACGTGGGCACCATTGGTCACGTGGACCATGGTAAGACCACGCTGACAGCGGCTATCACGACCGT
>Ga0209188_1001906_pt1 | contig 15994 bp, 24 predicted proteins | sample C_130625_EF_Meta_FD_187307 | JGI IMG/M metagenome (GOLD analysis project Ga0209188, IMG submission 187307) | Freshwater microbial communities from Lake Croche, Canada to study carbon cycling - C_130625_EF_MetaG (SPAdes) (version 2) | ecosystem: Environmental > Aquatic > Freshwater > Lake...
GTCGGCATCGGGCTAAAAAAACGATCTCCTTTAAGGCCGTTGCACTTAGCACAGATGGCTGCGCAATTTAATGGGTCAAATGTATCGCCGCCTTTAGCGCGTGGATATATATGATCTACTTGGTTTGCCTCACCACCACATGCATAACATGTATAACCATCACGTGCCAGTATAGTAAGTCGTAAGTTCTTCCATCGTTGTGTACCTATAGATCGTTGGTGTTTAGCCACCTTACTTCTACCCATTAGTGCCACCCATATCTATCAAGGTGCTCAGCTGCCATGCATGCATTAGGTTCACCATTCACCATACCATACCTATGACCTATGTACTTATAGTGTAGATCTATCTGGCCTTTAGGTGTAAGCGTTAATACCATACGGTTATTCATTTGACCTAGACCATAATGATTACCATTACGTGCTAAGTAATTCCACTTACTCTCTTTATTAATAAGGTAGTTATAACAATCAAATTGATCATATGAATTAAACTTATTGTAAGCATATAGTTTTAAGTTCATTACAGAGTTATCAGCTGCAACGGAATAATCTTTTAAAAAGCAACTGCTTAATGCAATTAGCAATAGGGTGGCCCAAACTCTGCGCCTTCCGGGCCTAGCCTTTGGCGGCCCAGCTTTTCGATTTAAGATCGAACGCTTTATGTTCAGGGTAGCACACCAAGTCAAATCAATCAGCATAACCGCAGGTCAGACGGCAAGTCACAATACGTAGATCATCGGTGTCAATCCAAGTTTCATCATAGCCGCCGGTCATTTTGCACCGATTAATTGACAAGTGTGGCACACCACGGTGACGAATTTCCAAGCACCACACTTATCGCATCGGCACACATCCGCATCTGGTGTATGCAAAGCCTCAGCTATATTCTTAACACCTACGCAACCACAGCTCATACATTGATAGGCTTTAAACCCTTCACCAATTACAAGCGCTTCAAGCCACAGAAACTCTGTGTTTCTTTTGCAGCCGTTGCATTTGAACTGTGCATGTTTCATGATAATATCCTTATTGCCTGGTATGGCACTGCGTACAAACTAAGTAATTACCACTATGTATTAACCTGTCGTCATTACAAGCTATACATAAGTCATCAGATGGTACAAACTTTACCTGGTCGTTTTCCATACGTTCCAGGTAAGGTCCACCTCTTAATATTTCAACATATCCCATTTATTCACCCCCTTTACCAAGCTCGAAATCATCTGGCCAATACCAAGTACCAGCAGCTGTAAGTTTTGCCCACTTAGCATCACATTGATCTGCCTTTGGTGCGCTGCAAACATAACCTGCGTATGGTTTATTAGTGGCTTTTGCTATGCCCTCTTTCTTTACCATATCACCATGCCGGCAAGTAAAACTAACATCGACCACTTCACCAATTTGAGCAATAGTTTCACCAACAGACCACTCAACTGGAGCAACAGTTTCAGCATTACTAATAGATTTCTGCTCCACAATATGTAACGCCATTTCCATTGCAGCTGATTTAGATCCGGGTGCAGAATACTTTGGTTTGAATTCTGATACACGATTTACTTTTGCCATTTCTTCACGGCTAGGAGCGTTTTTTTCAGTCCCGATATTTGCGCACTTAAAAGCAACACCCCGACTTGAAGTTTCCGCATTCTCCAATGCAAAATCACGATTGACACCGCGATCCGCAATGACTTCTTGTGCATGTCCCATCGCGAAGGGCTGTGGATCGTTGGCGTTTTTGTATAATTTACAAACAACAATGAATCGAGTGTTTGATGCCTCGACAAGTTCTGTTCGTACTGCTCCATCTGGCCACCTTTCCCAAAATATATTTGATCTTTCTTGAACAGTTGTGTAATCATCTAAGTTAAATGCCATTACTCACCAACTCTCCATTCAAACTCATTATCTTTTTCTGCTTCAACACAGAGCTTGTAAATGCCCATATATGCACAAATGTCCACAATTGAATCCGCATGTCCGGGGCTTTCGGCAAGACGTGAGATTTTTTGCAACACGTTGATGATAGGAATGTCATGCGGCATAATCGGATAGTCAATGTATGCACTAACTGATTTTGCGATGCGCTCCATGTTATAGATTGCGTGACCGTAAACGACTCCACGTTCGTGGATAAGTGTGGTTGCATCATTGAATAGTTTCTCAGTTGATGTCGGCATCGTTTTTATTCTCTATCATCCGGCGGTGCATTGTCCATCCATCATGACGGCCCCGCCAATAAGCAACATCTTTTGCATTTTGCATCAAACCATAAACGCAAATGATTACAACCATTGCTGCAACCCAAAGTAATCCAGCTTCTTGTAAACTCATGCGGTCACCAATGTCTTGCGAAGATGACAAGGACTTGCATAGTTAGTCAGCATGACCCAATCGCCTGTGCCTTCATCGCTATGAATAGCATAGTTTTTACCTAATGTACTGATAAAACCTTCTGCTAATTTTAATGAAGCATAATTGTCAAACCAATATGCGTATTGCCAAGTGAAGAATGGAGTTGGATCAAATCGGTCTGCTTGTGTTTCCCAATCTTGATTCATCCATTCCATTGAATTTGTCCACAGCTGTTCAAAATCACCAGCTTTTAAATCAATCTGTATCTTCATGTAGCCCTACTTCCTATACCACAATCTGTGGCACGGCAATAGTGTCTCAGGTCTGTATGACTTTTTAAATGATTTTGGGGCGTATTTGTATAACGTTTGTATAACGTTTTTAGCTGTAAGACTTTCCCAAAGCTACGAATGAGCCATCCGATCCAACTGGCACTAACGTAGGTGTTAGCACCTTTCCGATGGTTTCTAGTATAGCAAAGCCCATCTGCCAATTAGCGCTTCCATAGCGTAAATAAGAGGCTTTTTTTCTATCCATTAGATTACCTACTTCTACCCCATATAAGGCCCTGTAATGGCTTCCTACGCCCTCTGAATAGGCACTCTGACCTAGTCTGTGGGTATGACCGCAAAGTACAGATTTACCCCACTTCTTTGCAAGGTTAAGAGCTGTAATACCAGCATGTTGAGACATATTACCCTCATCGCCATGAGCCAGCATCCAGCCAGGGTGAAACTCATATGCTTCTTTATGGTAAGTCATGCCCATCTCAGAGAATCCCATGAATTTAGGGTATTGCAACTCTGGAAGATTAATTAACCCAGGTACTTTAAGCAAAGTGCTATATAGGCGATCAGTATGATTAGACCTGATAATATGACATTCCGAACTATACTCACTGAGATCCCACAATATCTGCTTAGTTTGCTCACGGTCATCGTGAATAGTTTGACGGTAAGCCATAGGTGTGCCTTCGGCCCATTTGCTAATTGTATTAAAATCAATTTCATCGCCGACCACCAATACAGAATCAAACTTCTCCTTACGTGCTAACTTGATAACGTTCTTTACAGCTTGTGTGTGATGAAAGGGTACTTGTAAATCTGAGACTACAAGATAGCGTTTAATCTTCTTCCTCATCTGGAGTAGGGATATTAGGTATAATTGCATCCGGCTTATCGTTAGCAATCCAATCAGGTAATGAGTTAGGCTCTTGCATAAAGAACCAAGCTACTTCATTACTAAATCCAGCCTTTTTAGCAGCTTTATATATCTCATGCTTAGTAATCATAAAAACATCAAGTTTAGATAATGGATCGGGTGATTTACGTACCACGCGTCTATTAACCTTTTTGCGTTTACGAGTGTTAGCCATATTAAAATTATGACTTACTAATCAAAATAAAGAGATCATCGACACGCTTCTCTAATCGATTGATTTGATCTTTGATCGAAGAGCCACCGTTCGGGCGCAATTCAGCAAGGTAAGATTTAATAACCCATCGTAGAGCCAATAATGTACTGGTGAGTAAGGTGCTTATGCCAACGGCAATAGCGACCCATGATTCGACAGACATTATGCAGCATTGATGCCAAGATCAGAATCTTTAGGATCTAAAGCTTTGATAAGAGGTGCGACAAGCGCTCCAAGAAGGACAGAATATTCAGGCTTAATATTGCCAGCGATAGCTAATGCAACTGTTAATCCAGATGCAGCCACAGCTCTTAAATAAGACTTTAAAGCAGCCTGTGATTTCTTTGATAGTTTCATATTTTTCCCCCTAGTAGTGGTATATCAAATGGTGTTGCATCGTGATCGCCTGACTTTGTAAAACTAATATGGATATGATGTTCGTGTTTATTAAATCCGACATATGGTCGCCAAGCCCAATTCTTTTTACTGCTTGCTATCATTGAATTATGAATTACATAAGATATGCGTTTATCGGTTTTACCGCATTGTCTGATCTGGTCACTAAGATATACGCTGATCCCTTTTTGCTTAGATAACCCAACACTAATATCAATGGCTCTGACACAATATGACCCATCTGTGACATCTGGATTGTGATCTGATTTTGTGGCAGCATGACGAGAATCCCCGATCCAACCATCGGCTGATAAATCCCGATCCGGATACCAGGTATCACACTGATCTCTTAACTGCTCACCAGCTTTACTTAGCCAGGGTGTCATCATGCTCTTTGTTTGTGCATTCCCATTTAGCAGTTATAGCATCTAATACTGCCTCATCATGGCATTTAGGCGGCATAAAAATATCTTGTAAAGGTAAATATGTATAACCAATTCCGGCATAATTGCCACGAATTTTTGAATTATAACTTGTGCGTTTTACTGTATATTCCGTTCCTTTTGCGTAATAAGTTTCAGTATCTAAACCGTCAATAAGTTCAGATTCGTCTTTACCAACTATAACGGTTATTACTATGTTATTTTTATCTAGATATGCGTAATGCGCCATTATGCCCAACTTACTGTGTCTGATACACCAGCTGCTGTTATTTGTGAAATTTTATATGCACCACTTGTTGATGTTGATTGAGTTACACCACCACTAAAAGTTGCGGTTAATGTATTAGGATATTTCAAAACTATAAAACCTGATCCACCGGCTGATGATGGGCCAGTATCATTTCCGCCACCGCCACCTGATCCAGTATTTGCAGCACCTGCAGTTGAAGCTCCAGCAGTTGATCTTCCTCTTCCACCAATACTTGAACCACCTGCTCCAAAATTTGAAGTGCCTTCTACGCCACCTCCACCGCCACCTGAATAATACACAGATGAACCAGTGATACTAGATGTTAAACCTGTTCCACCTGCTCCACCATAATTTTGAATACCATTTGACCCAGCAGATCCTGCTCCTCCACCGCCACCTGAAGACGGATAAGCAATCAAACTGTAACCATTACCACCAGAATTTCCTTGTCCACTTGTACCAGATGCACCTAAAGAAGTTGAAGCTTGACCACCACCACCACCTGATCCCCAAGTTCCAGATGGTGCACTTACATAAGCAGAACCATTAAAACATCCACCTGTTCCACCGGCATAAGCATTAATTGAATTAAGTATAGTGTTATTGCCTGATACACCTCTGCTGCCACCTGCTCCAACAGTTAAAGTATAATTGGTTGCTAATGTTATAGTTAAATTATTAGTTAAAAATCCACCTGCTCCTCCGCCACCTGAATAGGCGTAAGCTGAATTTGTTCCACCGCCACCCGCTCCTCCGCCAATTAATAAATATTCAATACTTAAAGGAGTAGTAATAGAGTTACTTGAAGCAGATGGCACTGAATTACCAATCGCATTGCTTGCCGTAACAGTAAAAGTATATGAAGTTGATGCAGTTAATCCTGTTACAGATATTGGAGATGTTGCACTTGAACCACTACCGCCTGCAGGAGTTGAAGTAATAAAAAAATTAGTTGCAGATGGCCCAGTAGCGGAAGGTGTAAAAGTTACAGTTGCAGTAGTCGAACCAGTTGCGGTTGCAGTACCAATAGTCGGAGCATTAGGTACTGCTGGTGCTAATGATTGGATTCCTGCAACAATATTGCCAATCATTATGCAATTGCTCCTACTACATACCAAGTATCGGTTGCAGTTTTAATGCAAACAGCTGATTTGTATTGTGCAAGGGTTGGAGATGCAGCTGTTGCGCCAGCTGACAAAACAGTTGTAGTACCACTTGTTGTAGCGGATATTGTGCAAGTGCCTGCACCGATATTTAATACTGTAATTACTGTACCTACTGCAAATGCAACTGATGCATTAGTAGGAATCTTAAAAGCATTAGCGGATGCGTTATTCATCGTTACCAATACTTGATATTGATCTGTTGATACAGCTGTATAAGTTGTACCTGTTTGAGCGTTTGTGGTAAATGCCACAAGTGAATTTACAGTCGCGGCAGTTAAAACATCACCGGTTTGAGCAGGTAGGCCAGACGTCATATTGTTTTCTCCTTAGTAACTTAGTGTATTAGTTCCGAGTATTCCATACAAACTTGACCCGCATATAAAACTGTCAATAATCGGCTCTAGAGTTGTAAAGGTTGTTTTCCATGAATTTACGGATATTGAGTGTTGAACGCCAAATACCTGCAAAGTCTTAGTAAGAGTTGAAGTTCCAGTTGTGGCTGGTTGAGTAGTTGTAATAGTTACTGGATCAAAAAAGTCTAAATCTAGGGCTGCTATAGTGCCGGCAGTATAATTATTAGTATAAAGATCAAGCGTAATAGCATCACATCTAACTGTAGTTTCAGCACGGCTTGCAACATAAGCCTGAGCATAATTTAAAGCTGTGGCTGTGTCTTGCATTAAAAGATCAACCTGTGTATAACCATGAGTAAAATATTTAGCCACGCTTGCATCATTTACCGCAGTTTGAGTAGCCAGACCTGTAGCGGTTATAAAAGCTTTATTGTAGATTTGTGCATCATTAAGAAGCCACATAGCATTAAAATATGAGATACCAGTGCCATTATCATTAAAAACTACAGCTGTACCATTGACAGATTTACTAGCAGTTAATCGATCTTTAAATACAGCATTGCCGGATGCATCCATATAAAATGCGCCATATTCGCTTAATTGAACGGTTTGACATGCTCCTAAAACTGTTCGCCCTGTACCTGGATCAACTTGTAAAGTAGTTTGACCAGCATCTATTGACCTTTGAGAATTGGGCCAAGATACAGAATCTAATAAACGATTGATCCTAGTACCAGATAATTGACCTGCACCTGAATCTGCAACTGTTGTTATTTGTGCATTAGATAATAATCTTAATCCATCAATTGCAGTAATGGTTGTATAAACTACTTCTCCAACACTTTTAGGAGTAATTGTATTGTAACCAAGAATGTAACCGGCAAATAAAGGATACGTTGTAGATCCATATGTTGCAGTAATAGATATTTTACGCATTGGATTAAGCAAACCATAGTAGGGAGATTGTGTGTTCTGGCTGTTAAAGTCGCCGTTGATATCAACAATTCTTAAACTAAGTGTGCCAGGATTAAATTGATCTGCTAAAGCATTACGACCTCTGGATATTTGTATTTGATCTACTTGATCTGATACATCAACAATTACACCAGCTGAATCTGCCAATACATTAGTGCCTAACACACCTGATCCAATTATAAAAGCCTGAGCAAAACTAGGCCCAGTGCTAAAATTAATTACTACATTTATTATTGGTACGGCCATTAAAAATTACCACCAGCATAATTCTGTACGTTACCATTTTTCTGATTCAACAAGAAAGAGTTATAAATTAACTGGCCAAACTCTCCAGCATTAGGTGCTAACTCTAAAGTTATATTGTAGTTTGAACCTTGTGGATCAGCTGGTTGATTAAATAAACTGTTATTACTATTGACAACATTAGTGTTTATACCACCACTAGGCGCATTACTTATACCGCCACCTTGACCTGCTGCCATAGCACTTACTGGATTGTATAAGGCTAGACGTGCAAAAGCTGCTGCTGCGCCATCTACTAATAAATTACCTGCTTTGGCAGCATCATCTCCTAATTTTTTAATACCTTCAGCAGCGTTCATTTCAGCCAATAATTTCTTAGCCAAAGCCTCGTTATTATCTAAAATTGCTAATTGTGATCTGAGCCGTAGTTTAGTCTCATCATCTGTAGCAGAGTTAAGAGCTGCGTTTAATCCTATGCGTTCTAAATCAAATTTATTTTTTAATTCATCTACAGCATTCTTTTTATTCAAGGCCGCTAATTCAAGTGCTCTAGCAGCTGCTGCTTTTTTTATTAAAAGTGCTTCTTTTGCCCTAGCAATATCAGTACCAGCACCAGCAGCTGGTTCATAAGTAAAGTTAGATGTTGGAGCATTGGCTTTTGCCGTTGCTGATTTACCTGCATTATAATAAGCACTTATTACTGGTGCATTTCTTAATATTACATCTAATGCACTTCCGCCACCTATTTTTATATTAAATAATTTGTTAATTTCTCCTGCTAAAGATGTTACTCCTGCTACCAAATAAGATATAGATGTAGCTGTGCTATTAAGATCACTTGAAAATTTATCTAATGATTTATCTGTGCCTAATGTTGATAAAGCATCCAATAAACCTTTCCCAATAATTTCTGTAGCATCGGAAGCGGCTACTGCAAGTTTATCCATTTTACCTGCATAGGTTTCAAGCCTTGCTGCTGATTGACCAGAATAGGCTGCGCCAATTTCTTGTAGGGCTTCTGACATATGGCCGGCTGTTAATGCAGTTTTAGATAAGGTAACTCCTAATCCTCTAAGAGCTTTAGTTTGTCCTCTATAACCAGCTGCCAATGCAGAACTGACTTCCTCCAAACTCATTCCAGTTGCTGCACTTGTGTCTAAAGCAACTTGTAATGCACTTTGACTTTGGAATAATGAGCCGCTTGCGGTTAATAAAGTTTGAAATGCTGGTCTTAAATGATCGTCTAACACGCCAGTCATTTTTTGTAGATTGGCTATGTAATATTCAACATCTGGTGCTGAGAATGCATATCCAGTATTTTTTAATTGAACTTCTAAAGCCTTAGCAGCTGCTTGATCTGCAGCAAATGCAGCAACGGCTTTTTTGCCAAAATTGATTAATGCTGCTGCACCAAATACACCAGCAAATGTTTTGCCTAAACTTTTAACTGATTTATCAAATGCAGATATATCTTTCTGACCCTTTTTAAGTCCTTTGTTATCAAAGGTGCTGACTGCACTAACAATTAAATTGGCCATTATGCCGCCTTATTTAATTGAGTTTTATTATTAAAATCAGTAGCCACTGTGTTAATTGCTTTAATTACTTCTGGAATAACTTTGTTTTTAGTCTCATCCCAAGCACGATAAATTACACGGCCTTTTTGTTTGTCGTAACCTCTCATGTTGCTTAGCATTTCAGCAGCAGAATTAAATTGCTCAGGTGCATTAGGATTTAATGATCCTTCACCTTTTGGTTGATTTTTACGACCTGCAGTTTCAAAAATTGCGCCAGGTGCTGAATTGTTGTATACATAAAATGCAGCCTTATAACCTGATCGATTTCGTTTATTTTGACCTGCTGAGTATTGAACTTTGGATTTTGCTAATGCATAATCATAAGCTGGGAATGCTCTATAAATACCTTTAATGGTTTCAGCCGATGCAGTACCTTTGCCCCAGCCACTTAGTACGTCACTTTGCGCAGGTAAATATCCACGTGCTCTATCTCGCACAATAAGCATTACTCTTTTAATATCTTTGCTCATTTGTTTATTAAGAGCTGGCTCTATATCTTTCATAGCCTTTTGGAGTTGTTTAACGCCTGTGACGTTTACTGGCATTCTTGATCTCCTTAGCTCTATCAGATAGCACCTGCACGATTGCTCGTAGCATCTCACTATCCATATCTATAAACTCTTTAGGCGCGATCCCCGTCTCTACAGATAGGCTAGCAATCGTGTATAAAAATGAGTCACGCCTTATTAGTTTTTTTCGTCATCCAATACTTCAACGGTATCTAGAGTCTCAATAAACTCTAAGCCAAAGGTAGGTACTACAACGTTTGCCCTACGTAAGCACTCATGCGCCAAGAAGTAAATCTCGGTCTGCCGTTCATGGTCACGTAGGACTTTGCTAATACCTGATCCGTACTTAATCTCGAAAGCGTACTCAACACCCGGCGTAATTCGATGCTCTGATACTTCGCCGTTAGCCCTTGTTATCTTTAGCTTTGCCATTATTTCTCCTTATGAAGTAGCAACAGTAATTACACTGTTACATGTTAGCGTTAAACTTTGTGAAGATATATCTCCAACAGCACCATTAATTTGATTCAAATTATTGATAAGCACTGTTGTGGAATATGATGGATTAGTTGTTGATACTGCGCCAGATTGTTGTTTAATTACAATAGGTACAGTTGTACCATAAGCAGCACGTAATACAGCATTAACACTGTTAGTTGGTGTTATTTGTAAATCATTTAAGAAGTCCAAAGTAATTGTGCTTGCTTCCAAGCCTTTGACAAATTTGTGAGAATTATCAGCCATCGCGGTGATTTCCAATTCATCAAATGTTTGATTAATTGTTATTGCGGTTAGATGATCACTTAAATCCACGCTATTTAAAACGCAGGAAACTCCGTTATTTAAATAAACGGCCATGATTACTCCTTGTCTTTCTCTTTAGTAGTTGCAGGTGTTGGTGATTGTTCAACTTGGCCTATCTTAATTAGAAAGGCTTTTTCTTCTTCGGTTAGTGCCATTGTTTAACTCCAGCTCGTTAGGATTGAAACGGTTATATCACTTGTTAATAGATCTCCACTTGCCACACTTGCGATAGCTGGAGCGGACACGCTAGTAACACTAATTGATAGGCTTGATGATGCTAGTTTATTAAACACTGCAACAATCATGGTTTCAATATTTGATAGATCAGATTGATTATTTAATGATGGTACTGCCATCAAAATTTTAAAGTTAGCAGTAGGTGCTACTGTTGAGTAATCATTATTAGACGGTACTAAATATGGATCACTAGGAGTAATTACAACGCTATTAGGTATAAGTGTGGCTGGTGGGAAACTAAATATATTCCATACGCCAGTGTTGGTTAGATCAGTTGCAAGTGTTGATCTAAGTGTAGTAATTGCAGCTGTCATTAACCGACCATTGTATTAGGGCTAGAGTAAGGTGCGATGAGACCTCTGACTCTGTTTATAAGCTGGTAGCCCATAGCATAGCGGTTGGGACTCATGCCATCCATACCGTTGCCACCGTTCATAGAGACCTGACGTGCTTGAAAAATATCAACCGCAATTATCATAGCTGCTTGATTTATGGCTGGTGTTACATTGTATGCAGATGTTTTATAGCCAGGGCCAGTAGCTGTGCCAAATGGCAAGATGCGATGGAAGGGATCATCACTTGCGGTCTTAGCAAATTGTATAACTTGATAACCATTAGGGTATGAACTAAATGCGTAAGCACTCCAGAATGCAGTTGTCATGGATGTTGGTACTGTGCTGCCAGGATATGAACCTGTAAGAGTATAAGTGCCATTGTAGGTCGATCCACAGGCGGATAGGGTCACGCTCTGCCCGGTCACAAATATTCCAGGATTGGCTAATACAATAGTAGCAACGTTATTACTTAGGCTTGCACCTGCTACTGGTGCTGTGTTAAACCACAGATAAGAATTAAGAAGGTCCTCACTAGTTTGACAAATTGATTCTAAATCGGCATCGGAGTAGAGCGAACCAATACCAAGATTTGCTCTTAACTGAGCAACGGTACAATAACTAGCGGCCATCTCTACTCCTTTGCTAATAGCTCCGTAGGGCTAGGGCTACTAAACCCTACGGATTACTGAATTGATCTAACTTATCAGGTTAGGTTGTAGCGTTGTAATCCACCAGAAATAAGTGTCTTAGTTGCAAAGTATCCGTATAGAAGTACGGAGATTTCACCAGTTGCCACTACGTTAACTGAAAGAGTTAACTTAGGTGACTCGTAGATGCAAATTGCAGATGGTGTAACAATAAATGCAGAATCATCAATGTTAGTTGAGACCATGTATGGATCAACATATAGATCCAAGCCCATTACGTTTCCGCGTAATGATGTTGGTGCTGATTGACCAGATGCGTTCATTGGCTGTGATGCAGTAAAAATTGGTCGGCCAGCTGTATCTAAAGCACCGATCAAAGATGACCAAACAGAAGTACCAGCAATAAATGCGTTAGCAAGTTGTCCGGTTGCTGCAAATACAGCAGGTGCAGCTTGTGCTACATATGCTTGGTATCCTGCAATTGTTGCAGCTTGGGTTGATGATTGTGTACCACCAGAAACAATTTCTGCAATGACAGCTGAATCAGATGCTTTAGCATAAGCTCTTAAACAATTCTCATACATCGCTGCATAGAAGGAAGGGTCAGATCTGTCTAAAAGCTCTGTTGACATAATCTGTGTGCCGGCCAGTTTTACCACTGTGGCATTTACATACGAACTGACAACCTGTGTAGCGGCAGTAGATCCGCCTTCTGCAACAGTTGAAATAGTTGCATTAGTTGTAATCTTAGGATGAGCAATAGTCATACCAGATGGAGATAGCGCACGTGCGCCACCTAATGCATCAATTGTAGGACGTACCATTAATGAAGTGTCAATTACACTAGGGGAATATTGCACAGGGCTAAATGCTGGGTTTGTAGTAAATGAATCGTTAGCTGCTTCAATCTTTAGAGCTGCGGCATCTGCTGCCTTTACCCATAGACCTGATTCATGGTTACCCATTGTGGCTTTAACGGTGTGCTCTAAATATTGAGCTTGTGTTTTAATTGGTGAGCGTGGCTCTGTATAAAATGCAGCACTTATTGTAGGGCGTGCGGCTTCTACTGGAGCAACCTCTGCCGGTGTTACAGTTGGCTCTGGAGTTGTATCCAAGATAGCCTCACTTTCCGTAGTAGTTGATGTTGCATCTGCTTCGCCTTCGCTAGCAGCAACTTTAGTTACATTCGCATTAGCGAACGCTGGTGTTTCCACAAGACTTACTTCTTTTAAGGTAGCAGCCGTCACTAATAAATAATCTTTTTGTTGATCAGATGCAGTTACTTCTACACCCACAGACAGGCCGTCAATTAATTGTTCTCCGGCAAGAATGAGCGCATCTTGACCTTGCATGCTGGCAGAAATTTTAAATGATGCATAAATTCCATCTTGTGCCATATTAAAATTTTGCATGCGACCAATTGGCTTATCATTTTTATGTTGCATTAACATTTTTATTTTGCCAGGATCGCCAATTTTAATAGAGTCTTTAGCAAATACAACAGCGCCTACTGAGGTATTACCTACCTCGTTATACGGCACAATCTTGCCAGCTATAACTCTGCGCTCTGTATCAGAACTTTCAATTGAACTACTGAACGTTAGTAACATTACCACTCTCATTTCCGTATGGGGTTAGATCTTCCATGCCTTTAGCTTGTTCTACATCGATTAAGCCAAGTTGTAACATTTTCTCTATTGCTGCAAGTCTTTGCATTGTGTCAGCACGTAAGAATGATTCTTCTACTGCAAAACGAACTTCATTACCTCTAGCAGTAATATCATCCATGCTAAGTCGTGCTTCTATTGCACAAATAAATGGCTGCAAAGAATAACTAACAAATTCTTTTCTATTGTCAACAGAATTTTGATAGGTATAACTGCCATTCATATCTGCGGAAATATATATTGCCGGGACATTCATCGCTCTTGCAATCTGCGTGGCTAAAAATTGGGCGCCTTCGTTGTAAAGCATGTCTTTAGGTGAATATCCAACAGTTTCATAAGATAATGTAGAAGTTAAATATGCAGTTGATCTAGCAGCTCTACTTGCTTTCCATGTTGCTAATAATCCTTGCACATGATCCTCTGGTAGATCTGCGCCGGTATTCTTTAAGTATCCAGTAGCCATTGGAGTTTGTGCAGCTACAGCCGCAGCTTTTTCAACATCTAATGCTGATTGAATTGTGCGACCAGCAGTTTGTAATACACCTTGATTTAATCCTTGAAAAGTAATTAACGATCCAACGCCTGACATTGGTAATTTAGTGCCATCTAAATTGTAATAAAGAATTTCTGTATTTCTGTTATTAAATATTGGAGTAACGCGGTTATTATCTACCCATTCAAATCGTGCAGGTCGTAGGTCATCTGCATAAACTTCGGTAATTAACCAATAAGCGGTGCCATAGAAAATTAATGAGTCAATTGTTGCGGATAGTGTTACAGCTCTAGGTTGTCTAATATCTGGTTGTTCTAACCAAACTGGTGACTCTAATTCTTCTCCAGTTTTTTTATTATAAAGTTCTAATGGCATGTAACTAATTACATCTGCAATTAAATTGCGACATCTTGCAACAGCTGGTACTTGCATGGCAAGTGATCTATCTATTGGTGAATAACCATAACCTGATCCGATGCTGCCTGGTCCATAACCAAAGCTCTGCATAACGGCAGGGGCGTATTGCGCTTTAACGGTTTTATTATTATTAGTTATACCCAAAGCAGACAATAGACCCATATAGGTACTTTATACCATAAAACGGACTATTGGTGCAAATTAGGCAAATATTGCTGCGGTGCGTTGAGGTTTAATTAATTGACTTACGATCATAGCCAAACTGATAGCCGCTGTGACGTCACCAGCTGATTTACGCCTAATAATTCTCCATGAGGTATCGTTTATCTTTGCTGCGCAATTATTTAGATGTTGTACCAATTCCTCTTGACCAGAGTGAACTAATCTGCTATTAGCCAAAGCATCTGATAAATCACCACATGCCTGATAAAACGCTTGACCAGATACATCTTCAATTCGCCATCCACTTTGTTCTAATTTTGTAGCTAGTGTTTGAGTTGCATACTTATCATAACAAATAACAGTAGGTCGATATTTACGCGCCCATTCATTTATATCACTAGCCATTTTTACTTCATCAATTGCTATCTCAGATGTCCATAATTGTGCAAGTCCTACTGCAATCTTTCCATCTTTCATCTGACCCATAACAAGCGCACCTGATCGTCTTGTCGGTGCAATATCAAATGCCATAATAGTTGCAGGTCCAACAGGTATCTCTAATGTTGAGTCACTACATGCTTCAATAGATCCATATACCCAGGGGCTTACCGCTGAATCGACCCATTGACAAAGCATTTCCGTGCGCGTTGCTTCTACGCTATTAGTATTTACGCTTTCCTCTAATGTTTGCTCAGTGATTAAATGTCCAAGCGCCGGGTTTGCCATTACCCACGCTTTTTTGTCGTGTATCTTGCAGTGTTGAGGTGCGCTGTATTCGTAATAACCTAAATTAGCCGGTGGGTATGTCATGCAGCGTTCTCTAAGATCATTAAGCACACTACTAAACCCATCTCCGGCATTGCTTGTCATTAATGTCATTGCATTAGGGCGAGCACGTGTTACCGGTAATGCAGCTGTAAATGCTTCCTCTGACCATTCACGTAATTCATCCAGGTATAAAAAGTCTGCGGTTTTACCGCGGGGTGCATCTCTAGTTGCAGCTGCTATCTCATATCTAGCGCCATTTTTTAAGCTGATAGATTCTTGACCATTAGCCAATCTTATTTGTCTTACATCTTTTCTAAGAAAATCATTGTCTTCAATAGTGTATGCAACTTGCCTAAATGTATCTAATGCCATGTTTCTGTTAGAAGACATACCTAAAACGTTTTTACTTCCCCATAGATATAAATGACTAAGAATTAACATACGTGCTAGATGGGTCTTACCATTTTGACGTGCCACTAATGTTAAAGCTGACTTCTTTAACCAATTACCAGCTGCATCTACAGATAACAGATCATCCAACACCCAACGTTGCCAGGGGATAAGCGGTAACCCAATTTTCTCCGCTAGATCCGCTACTTCCTGAGCTTTGCTAGCTGTCTTTAATAATGGCGTGTGGATTCGAGGTTGCGTACTGCCAATCAGCCCGACCCCTCGTTTAATTGGAATTATATTTGTATCATCCGTTTTCAATTTGTAGCCCTTCTGGTCGCATAAAAGGTGAGTCTGGAACGATCTGGACCGTCTCAGGGAGAGACGAGGCAGG
>Ga0209188_1001909_pt1 | contig 15987 bp, 16 predicted proteins | sample C_130625_EF_Meta_FD_187307 | JGI IMG/M metagenome (GOLD analysis project Ga0209188, IMG submission 187307) | Freshwater microbial communities from Lake Croche, Canada to study carbon cycling - C_130625_EF_MetaG (SPAdes) (version 2) | ecosystem: Environmental > Aquatic > Freshwater > Lake...
ATAAGTATTGGCTACACGTTTAATTTAAAAAGATTAGGATCAATCACTGATTTAGGAAATTATGAATAACTTAAAAAAGTTTCTCTGGAAAATATTGGGGTTTGCCAGTTTGGGCATGGCTTACGTAGGCCTTGTCACTCCGGGTATTCCTTACAGTTGTTTCATAGTGTTTGCGGCCTATTGTTTTGCCAAAGGCTCGCCCCGTATGCATGCCTGGCTATACAATCACAAGATCTTTGGGCCGTTTCTAACCAACTGGAACGAAAAACGTGTGTTCCCTACAAAGATGAAGTTTTTCATGCTGGCCATGATGAGCTCCAGCTTGATTATTATGAGCTTTACTGTTCCCGTGCGTGGTGTAGTCTACACAGGTATCTTTATGCTGTGTGTAGCTGTATGGGCATGGCGTTGGCCGGGTAGTGTAGAAGAGCATGATCAACGCATTGCAGAGGGTCGTAAGATAGGCTGGTTCAACAATAGCTTCTAAGCTAAATATTGTATGAGAGCCGCAGAATTCCTAAGAGGGTTAGCAGATATGATCGATGCAATGGATGGTAAATCCAGCAACGATAGTGTCGACGCAGAACAAAAAGACTTGAACCCCGTAATGGTACCACCATTGCAACAGCATATCGAACTGGCCAAAGCCGAACAGGGCAAAGACAGCGAAGTTATCCAAAAACTCACTCGCAGTGAGCACTAATCAAAGCCGATAAATACTCTAACTAGGGTATTTCGATGGCGCTTGCACACAAACTATTCACCAGCTTACAAAATTACGACAATCCAGCCACTAGGATTGGCGAGTTTAACCGTATCTGGTATGATAGCATTAACAATGTATTTCGTATACAGTTAGATACTACAACTCCAGGCGGAACAGTTATTGGAGCGGGCATCGGCGGTGGCAATTATGTATTGCCGATTGCAACTACTACCACCTTAGGTGGTATTAAAATTGATGGTGTAAGTATTACTATCAATAATGGTGTAGTTACCGCAATCAGTGGTGCCGATCAACGCACTATAACCTTAACTAGTAAAGCATTAGCTAATACAGTAATTACTTTACCACGAGCATACACAATGCAAGATGGAAGTGGTAAATTATACTTAGATGTGTTTGTTGACGGAAATAAGTGGACTAAAGAAATTGACTACACTGAAACAACCACATCTAGTATTACTACACTCGTATCGATTCCTGTGGGATCAACTATAACTTATAGAATAGAAAAATAATGAACCAACTACCGATTAATTTACAATCAATTATACATATCATTAACAACTGGGAGTTTATCTATGAAGACGGCCATGTCAAAGCTAACATAGATGTCTACTGCGATGTCGAAGAGCTACGTGCTCTTAAACATGACTTTGAACAACAGTTAATAAGCACCCCAGCGTCCGATGAACACGATGATGCACGTCAAAGTACAATACAAGCTATTAATGATTTAGCATTAGCAATCAGCGAGCTGGACAAGTAATATGTCAGCTATAGCAAGCGATCTTGGATCTGGATTAACTGCTCCGACTAGAACTTGGAACAGTACTAGTACATGGACTGGTGGTGTGATACCTACATCAACAGACGATGTAACAATCTCTGGCTATAGAACAACAATTAATCAGAGTGCCATTAGTAAATGGACTAGTGGTACTATTACAATCGCGGTGGCCAGCACTAGTGGATTTCCAACTTCAACAGGATATTTTTACACTTGTACCCAGTGGGGAGAGATGATTAAGGTAAACTATACAGGAACTACTGGTACTACGTTTACTGGATGTACCTTAGATACAACAAGTCCTTATCTGTGGAATAAAGGCGGACAGATATTTAATAGTGCGTATGTACACAGTCCTGCTCCAATTATTAATATTGCATCTGGCGAAACATTCGCTGTTAGTACGCTTACAATACAAAACGGTGGTTGGGTAAACATTGCGCCCGGCGGCGTACTCAAAGCCAATAACTGGATCGCCATTAACGATGGCCGTCTTGTTGGCCGTGGTAGTGCTGGAGCAATAGGACGTATACAAATCACTCGACTTGAAGCAAGTGGCCCTGGATACTTGTGGACAAACTACACCTATATGCAAGTACTAGATTTAGACGGTGGCGAAATACGATCTAATACTGTAACTACTGCGGCTGTTGCTATAGGAGATGCCAGTGCTACTGTAAATTCAACTACAGGCTTTGCTGTAGGAGATGAAATATCAATTTATGATAGCAGTATTGATACCAATCGTCCACGTGTGCAAAATATATATAGACAAGAACAAGTTAACTATAAACTTCTAACAGACGAAGGATTTGAGGTCTGCGGAGTACCTAATAGCACTACACTGTATCTTGCTAGGATGAATGCGGCTAAAGGACAAATCAAATCTATTGCTACAACTGCTGATGGATTACAACAAATACTTACTGTTGATAAAGATCCTTACCTAAGTCAAATGAATTTTAAAGCTGGCGACAAGGTTGTTATTAATAACAAGTCTTATACAGTTAGCGCAGTAGCTGATTCAACATATCAGTTGGCTAGTTATAATTTTCAAGCTGGTGCAACTTTAGCAGACTTTTTGACAGACTATACCTACGAAGCCGCATGGGCTATAGATGCTTATGGTGTTTACAGTACTAACGGAGCAAACTTTAATGCTCTTGTACAAAAGTATCTGTGGCGTAGAGAAATGAATATGGTTGTTGAGATCAGCCCCTGGAGCCAATATAACAACACAGGAACACAAGGCACTGATCAACTCGGCATGTTATTTTCCTATGATCCCGTATGGCGAAAAGGACATAGAACAACTACCGATCCTACAAAAACTGGGTTTTTTAAAATTAAAAAATCTGATAACACTATCCGAGCAGATGAGAAAAACGTAGTAAGTTGGGATGGTAACAATATAACTATTGACAGTGCCTTGGATACCGCTGTTCAAAGAGCCATGACATTAACTGTAGATATTCGAAAGAATATCATGAAAACTTATATTAACGGTGAACAGTTTAGCGAGAAGTTTATGGGCCATGGGGGTTATAGAGGCCTGTGGGGAGCATACGTTTGGAACAATACCAATGCTAGAATTAAATCAATAACCTATAATGCGCCTTGCCAAAATTTGTACATTACAACTACTGATACATTTAATACAGGTGATACTGTATATGAAACTGGGGCTGAAGTAGCGCATCCAATAGGCAGTAGTGTAATCAAACTGTCTAGTAGAATTACAGCTATTAACGGGCATGATGATTGGGCTTTTGCCTATAGGGGTAAAAGCGATGGTTATTGGCCGATGACTATTGGCATTAACAGCAACAACAATACTGGCGGCTACTATGGTTTCTTATTAAATCATAATATGGAAATTGATTCACAAGTTAACAATATCGGTAGTGGTACTAATTATGTAGTTATTGACCTAATGACTACTAGAACATTCACACATGTTAGTTTTGTGCCTCGTGTGGAGGAATTGAACACAGGAACAAACTCTTGTTCTTATTATAAACAAGTACAGATATGGGGATCTCCGGATGGTACTACCTGGACTAGTATCTACGGCCCTACAGATGACACCAAGCGATTTGCCAACGGCAACTGGTACGGACAAATGGCACACTATGCTACTGGCACACAGTCTTATCGTTATGTAAAATTTGGAACAACTGGCAATAGTAGTACAGTCAACAGCACCTTAAATTATTATAAAAATATAGGTGTACATGATTTTTCTGGCGGCTTTAAAATAACTGTGAACAATGCTAGCGATTTTGCTGTCGGAGATATCATAACTGTTCTTGGCCACGCCATGTGGACTACCTGCGATGATCAACACCATTACAATGCTATCAAGGCAAATACCGCACTAACAAATTACATGTGGACGCCATACACACATAGAACTGTTACTGCTGTTGCTGGAAACGTGCTGACACTAGATGGTCCAGTTAATTGGTGCTACCTTGAAGGTGGTGAAACAGTAGTAAAAATCAATCGTAACTTTAAAGTAGAAGGTTATTTAGATCCAACTAGTGGTGTATTTCAAAAACCCTATATTAAATTACAATACACTGCTTACAGTTATATCTATTATCCACGCATACACTGGATCAAAAATGTATACTTTGAACATGTAGGTTCGAGTAGACTTAGTGGTAGCAGTTGGAATAGAGGAATTGACCTTGCTAGCAATGACATGAACAATCCTCCTATTTTTGATGGATGCACTGTTGAAGGGTACAATAATGCCGACGCTAATGGATTTACCAATGGTAATGGCTGTACAATTTTTAGAAACTGTTATGTAGGCAATGTTAGAGATTTTAGGGCAGATAGTGGTGTTATAGGATCGTATCCCCATACTGCCATGTTCTGCAACAAAGGACTGGGCATATATTTCCACAGACTAGTTAACGGTAAAGGCTGTATGATGAACTGGAACGAAATAGCTGGCCTATGGCAATTCAATTGTAGCTCTGGATCTGGTGATAATTATACAAATGTGTGGGAAACAGAAGTGCGTCGAAATAATTGGCATGGCACCAGGGATATATCATATATTCAATCAACTCAATCTGGCGCAAATGAAAGTATTGGTCATATTATCCTCTGCGAATATAATAGGTCTTATGCGGCCAATTATACCCCATTTGCAAATCAGCCCCAGTCTCAAGTGACACAATCTAAAGGATGGGACACTCATGCTGAACATCCTGGCATAAGATGTATGAGGTTTGACTACTATCAAACCTCAATCGGAGGATGGTATAGTTTTCAAGACTACTGCCAACCACAAGGACAGTACAGAGATTTTTTAAGAGCAGATTACGATTTTGGTAATATTATGTATTGGGGATGTTGGCACAAGTATGCTGGTGCAGACTGGATAAGATTAACACACGTTAATCAGGATCAGTATTATGGATTTGCGGCTATACAATGTTATAGCAATGCTCCAGTGGCAGTACAGATCCGTGTGGAGTTTGAATATAGATTCCCCTACAAATATGATAGGACTATTGGGCCAAGCCAAACTCCGCCTAATGGCAAAATATCAATTAACGCAATACAGAATGGCGTATTAGTTTCGCAACAACTGGTAGGGGTTCCAACTACAGATGCATGGGCAGGTGTAGCACAAACAGTTACCGGTTTTGCCAGTGTACAAGGAAAGATAACTGTGTTTCTTGGCAAGTATGCGGCTGGACAAATTACTGATATACGTAACTTACGAGCTTACATAATGACCAATAATCCAGATAACGTATGGGAAATATTCAACGGATTTGATATCAACAGATTTACTGATCCTAATAACGGCAAAAAACATATAATGCCCATAAGTACTGCTAGTACTATACAATTTAAGACAATTAAGCTATGAAAAATAGAATATTAAACAACAACAGTTTAGAGTTTTTTAATGCTTCTGCAGATGTTGTAGGGACATTAGGCCCTAACGGTTCTAATATCAAACTTGTTTCTAACAATGGTGTTATTGAACTAGGAACAACAGCCAGCGATGTACAACTAGGTGCAGTTGGACAAACAGTATCTATGAAATGGTTAGGCGGTGGCACGCTTAGTTCAAACACTAACTCACTCAATGTAGGTGCTAGCGGTGATGTAGTTAACTTAAATGTCGGCGGGGTTACTTATAATTTTCCTAGTAATTTGGTTAGAAATACAGACTATGCTACATCGTCATCAGTCGGAGTTGTTCGTGTAGATAATGTAACTATTACTATTAGTGGCGGCGTTATATCGACTAATCCTAACTATCTCAAAACACAAGGAACAACTGTAGCTGGACTAGTTAGCGCAGTTACAGCTGGAGCAGGCGGCAGAAGTTTTGTTACAGATGCTACTGTTACTACTTTTGGAACTACAGTTGCGGGGGGTGGAGCCAACGCTGTTCCTGTATATTCGGACGGTACTAACTGGCGCATTGGATAACGATAAATACTAGCACTTAATTACAAGGTGCTATCCATGAAGAAATTATTAGTTTTATTAGCCCTGTTCGCCACGCAAGCATTTGCTTGGGAACAACGTGCTCCATTACCCCCACAAGCCTGCGCTGTTCACAGTCCATACGGCTTTGCTCAAACACAACGTACAGCACAACCTATTTGTCGCGAAGCATACTTGGTAGCATACGATGCTCCTGTTAAAATTCCAGTTTATGTTGCTTACACACTGCAACCACAGAATGCATTAGGATGTTTTCCACGCACCAATGCGTTCGTTGCTGACCAGTCAGTACAAAACGGTGCTAGACCAGATGACTATGCTGGTACAGGCTACGACAAAGGACATGCCGCTCCAGACGGAGACCTAAGTTGGACACAGCAAGTTGAATACGAATCATTCCTAATGACCAATATGTATCCGCAAGCTGGATCACTCAATCGTGGCATTTGGAAACTGTTAGAAACCAGTGTGCGTGGGTGGGCAGTACAGACCAACCAAAGCTATACAATCTTTGTTGGCGCATTTTACGGTGCTGGTGACAAAACAATTGGTAACGGCGTACTAGTTCCACATGGCTACTATAAGATTGTTGTTAACAACAATACCAAGCAAGTTGCTGGTTGGGCATTTCCACACGTTGCACCATATCCCAATTTGGGCAATGATTTAACTCAATTCCGCAAACCACTTGCACAAATACAACAAGAAGCTGGAGTCAAGTATGCACTTCCTTCGGGCTTTGTAGAATTACAACCAGGGCAAGAATGGCCCGTAGACTTTGGAGCACTAACAAATGCAAAACGAGCCAAGTGCAAATCCGCCGACTGAACCTGATAAATATCCAGTGTACCCAGAAGATGATGGAACAGACCGTCCGAGAAATCCTTATAGCCCTGTTTAAAGGACTGTATATTGGACTAGCACTGTTTGGGTGCGGATTAGCCGGAATTCCTTTAACATTTGATGAAATTAGCAAACCATGAAAATCAACGAACTACTTAATGAAGACTGGAACAAGGTCAATCATCACGACAAGACCGACGGCCTAAGTCAGAAGGCTGTTAATAGCTATCGTCGTGAACACCCAGGCAGCCATCTACAAACTGCTGTTACTACCAAACCCAGTAAACTAAAAGCCGGAAGCAAAGCCGCTAAACGTCGCAAATCATTCTGCGCAAGGATGAGTGGCAACAAAGGCCCAATGAAGAAACCCAACGGCAAACCTACTCCCAAAGCATTGGCACTACGCAGATGGAATTGTGAAAGCGTTGAAGAGATGCGCAATCTTATAGAATTCGCTGAATGGGTCATTGTACAAGAGCGCAAACAATTGCAAGAAAAAATGTTGCCAAGCACCACATTCACTGGTAGTAAGAAAAACAAGATCAATGGCAAAGGCATGCTACGTAATGGTCCAGCCAAACCCGGAGACTTGGTGGGTGGCGGCTAATGAAAGCCAGCGACTTTGAAATCCGCAATTATGAAAAACTAGACAAGATACTGTCTAAACTTTGCGCACTGGTTGTGGAAGGTCAGAAGACTAGACCCGGTCATTTTGGTAAAGTAGCGGCCGCAGTGCTGGATCCAGACAATCAGCTTGTTGCAAGACTGAACTGTCCAGGCAAAGACGGCGGAAGGATTCATGCAGAGCGTGCCGCAATGGAAGCCTACGAAGAAATGTACGGTGATATACCAGAAGGCAGTATCGTTCTAACCACATGCAGTCCGTGCAGTGAACACATGGCCGAGCGTGATGGTGCCAGTTGTACAGACTATATCAACAACAGCACAGTTAAGAAAGTATATTGCGGATACACTGATCCTACTCAAGAAGAGGACCAGCGTGAATTCAACATATTAGAAACCAAAGATGCTGAGATACGAGACTTGTGCAAAACATTTGCTGAAACTTTCATGGACTATGAAAAAGCACAAGCCAATGAAAACTTTGCGGATGGTCGTCATCCCGAAGACAAAGGCGATAGCAAACGCTACGGTATCAATACCAAAGCCAGTGTGAGTAGCTTGCGCAAAACTGCACATCAAGGCGGTCGCAAGGGACAGTTAGCACATTGGTTAGCCAACATGAAAGCAGGAAGGGCCAAAAAGAAATGAAAAAGCTATTAATAGTAGTTGCGTTTTTGAGTTTGACAGGTTGTGCTAGTATAATGGAAATGATTCCTAGCAGATGGGATGTTAACCAAGCTAAGGTTATTACGGATATACAAGTACAAGCCAACCACTTTGACTGCAAGGCTGATCAAGCCAGTCAGCTGAGTGCATTGGCAATCAATGTAGAGTGGTTTGACACCTATGCTCGTACTAAACCTACAAGAGATATTGCCAAGTTAACTGGCACCTTAACAACAACTGTCAAGGAGTATCAGGATCGTTTGAAGACTGGCCCTGTAAGTCCTTTGTACTGCGATTTGAAATTAAAGATTATTAAACAACAAACTGAAATCCTAACAGGATCAGTACAGGGGAGATTCTAAATGAGCGTACTATCAGAACTAATGAACAGTGGACATCCATGGGCCGCAGAACGTGCCAGTTATGCACTACAGGTACATCAATCTGTAGGTGCAGGCCTACTAAGCGCCAGCGAAGCCAAAGAAATCTTACAAGATTTAATCAGCACTGATAAATTAGAAGAAGCTGCCGCTGATCAGCAAGCTCGCGCGGCACTAGTGTTTGGTGTTACACAATTGATTAGTTTGTACTAAACACAGCAACAAGGGCTTTGACCAAGTCCTCAATCATTCCATCATCGTGAAACGGAGTAGGTGCAAAACGTAACCGCTCCGTTCCCACATCAACTGTAGGATAGTTGATTGGCTGTACATAGATATTATAATCATTTAGCAGTCGATCGCTCATAGCTTTACAGCGTTTGGCATCGCCTACCAGCACAGGCACAATGTGTGTGGTAGCACACTCCATGACAGGAATGCCCGCTTCTTTTAATCTATGTTTTAATATACTGGCACGTTCTTGATGACGCTCACGCAGTTCAGGATGTGCTTTCAAGTATTTGATTGCTCCCATGGCTCCGGCACAAGTTACGGGACTCATGCTGGTTGTAAAGATAAAACCAGCGGCAACACTTCGAATGGCATCTGCCACAATCCGATCGCAAGCAATGTAGCCTCCTTGTACTCCATAGGCCTTTCCCAAGGTTCCGTTGATTATATCAATCTTGTCTTCAAGCCCGAGTTCTTCTATTTTGCCGCCGCCAGTTTTACCATACAATCCCACTGCATGAACCTCATCTATATAAGTTATGGCCTTGTACTTTGTGGCCAGCTTGCATATCTCTGCCATTGGACTGACATCGCCGTCCATGCTGTACACACTTTCAAACACCACGCACGGAGTCTTACCCTGTGCAAAACTAATTTTAAGTTTCTGCTCTAAATCTTCCAAATCGTTGTGCTTGAACACAACTTTGTCAGCACGACTGTGTTGAATACCCACAATGATACTGTTGTGATTGTTGCTGTCGCTGATGTATTCAATATTAGGAATAATCTTAGCCAAGGCAATTAAGGTCCATTCGTTGGCCACATAAGCACTGCTAAACAGCACAGCTTTTTCTTTATTATGTAGTGTGGCAATTTCATGTTCTAATGCCACATGATAGTGGCTAGTACCGCCAATGTTACGAGTGCCGCCCGATCCTGATCCAGTATGATCCAAGGCGGTGTGCATGGCATCCAGTACTACTTTGTGCTGGCCCATACCTAAATAGTCATTGCTACACCAGTTCACAATGTTTTTGATGTTGTAAGGCCCGTACCAAATGGCATTGGGAAATTTGCCGTTTTCACGCACGATATCGTTAAACACACGATATTTGCCATTTTCTTTTAGATCTGCAATCAGTTGCTCAAAAGGTTGTTTGTTTATCATAGCACTATTTAAGCTAAATATTGATAGAGGACTAAAAAATGGCCAATGTAAAACTATCGCAACTACCTGCACTTGCATCACCCACTGATACTACATCAATTCCCGTAGTAGACGGTGGCGTAACTAAGAAAATAACTGGATCATCGCTGGCAACCTATGTGAATGGCAAAAATACAGCCTACACATTGCCCACAGCATCCACATCAACCTTGGGCGGTGTCAAAGTGGACGGTTCCAGCGTTACTATCAACAACGGCGTAATCAGCGTCAGTACTGGATTAACTGGCAGTGTAGTTTTCAAAGGCACATGGAATGCCAGCACTAATAGTCCCACTTTGGCTAACGGCAGTGGCACTTCAGGTTGGATGTATATTGTAGGTACAGCCGGTACACAGAACTTGGGCGGAGGATCTGTTACATACAATGCCAGCGACTTGATTGTATATGACGGCACCAACTGGATTGATATTGCAGCCAATAATGGTGTGGTGTCATTCAATACACGAACAGGTGCAGTTACCCTAAACAGTTCAGACGTTACCACAGCCTTGGGCTTTACTCCATATAATGCCACTAACCCTAACAGCTATTTGACCACTATAACCAGCGGCCAAGTTACTGGGGCACTGGGTTATACTCCAATTCAAACCAGCAGTTTGAGTGTGACAACCAATTCGGCCAGCGGCGGTGGCAGTTTGAGTTACACGGGCGGTGTGTTCACATTCACGCCCTACAGTTTGCCATCGGCAACCACGACTTCTCTGGGTGGAGTTAAAGTTGACAACAACACCATTGTAATTAACAATGATACAATTTCAGTTAGCAGTGCATTGACCAATGCTGTGCAGTTCAAAGGCGGCTGGGATGCCAGCAGTAACACACCCACACTGGGATCTGGATTGCCGGCAGGAGTTGCCGCTGGTTGGGAATATATTGTCAGCACAGCAGGCACACAAAATATTGGTAGCGGTAGCATTGCCTATAGTGCCAATGATTTGGTAATTTACAACGGCACAGCATGGATAAGAATTCCAGGCAGTACCAGTGTGGTATCATTCAACACACGTCAAGGTGCTGTCACATTGACCAGTTCAGATGTTACCACAGCATTGGGTGTTCAGAATGCCAACAAGGTATTGGCTGGTCCCAGCACTGGTGCTGATGCCGCGCCTACATTCCGTGCTTTAGTGGCCGCAGATATTCCTTCGCTAACATCGGCACAATTGGCAACTATTGTTAGCGATGAAACTGGAACTGGTGTTGCAGTATTTGGCACAAGCCCGGCAATTACAACAAGCCTAACAACCGCAAGCTCGAGTTTTGATTTAATCAATACTAGTGCTACAACAGTTAATTTTGCTGGTGCGGCTACAACATTATCATTAGGCAATACCGCAACAGCCGCACAAACTGTAAACTTGTTTACAGCATCAACTGGTGCAAGTACATACAACTTTGCCACAGGTGCTACTCTCACAGCAACTACCAAAGCAATTAATATTGGTGGTGGTGGAGTAAGTGGATCTACAACTAACATAGCATTGGGTAGTATTAACAGTGTAAGCGGTGCATTGGGTACTATAACACATTATGGTAACACAACTTTATCAAGTGGCAGTTTAACATTCTCAGGCGACATGTCCAGGGCCGCTTGGACTACTAGTGGTATTAGACACGTGTCAGTTTCAGCTGTATTAACTGACACAACCAGTACCGGCACAGTGGCCAATGCGTACACCAACAACTTTGGTGGTAATACCATTGCGGCATCAAATGCTGTAACGTACACTAACTATGGTACAGTGTTTCTAAATGATCCTGCCGCTGGTACCAACGTAACAATTACCAATGCCTATAGTTTGATCACAGCAGGCAACGTAAAACTTGGCAGTACTGGCACAGGAACTATTGCTGCCGTGGCCGCAACAGCAACTACATCAAGTACAGCGGCTAGTGTTGGTTATATGGGCATGCCACAACAAAGCAAGTCAAGTGCCTATACAACTGTTATAGGTGATGCTGGTAAACACATTTATGTAACAGCTACCGCAACTATTACCATTGACTCCAATGCCAACGTGGCCTATCCAATAGGCACAACTATTGCGTTTATTGCGGCCGCTGGTGCTACAGTTACTATTGCAATTACCTCAGACACCATGTACTTGGGCGGTACTGGCACAACAGGATCACGCACATTGGCTGCGTATGGTATGGCCACTGCGGTTAAAGTTACCAGCACAACGTGGTTTATTAACGGTGCAGGATTAACATAATATGACTGGCATTATGATGCATCATGCCAGCCACAAGCCTGCGGCAGCTGGTGCCAATTTGGTATACAATTTAGATGCGGCCAACTACTCAGCTGTGCCTACAAATGGATCAACGGTTGCTGGTAGTAGTTATACATTAACTGTCAGCAACACCAACAGTAGAATCAGTTGGAATAGTGCTAATGGTGGAGTATTCAGAAGCGCCTACATTGGCGACGCCATGGGCGATTACATATCGGGCGGCCCAAACTACAGTAATGGAAATCAAAGTTTTACAATATTCATAGCTTATAAGTTAGCTACATCAAGCTCGGGACGTTTGCTTAACACCAATAACGAAACCAATGGTGATTTTGTCATGGGCTCATACAACGGCCATCCAAAAGTTTATTTTACTGCCGCTCAAAATATCAATTTAAGCAGTGTAACAGCAGACACGGTTTGGCACTTGGACTGGGCAACATTCAACAAGACTACAGGTGTAGCTAACTTATATTCAGCTACCAGCTCACAGCCCACAACCTATGCGTTTACAGCGACCAATAGTTCCATCAGAGGTCCTAATCAACTGAGATTGTTTAATAGAGCAGGTGGGTTTGAAGCCGCCCCAGCAGACATTGGCGTGATAAAAGTATGGGATGGTGCCTTGACTCTGGCACAGATACAGACTGAGTGGGCCGCATACTACACAAGATATTATGGAAACTACATGTTGAGCATGAGTGGAAGCCAATATTTCAATATTAATCCCACAGCAGTCAGCACTACAGCTACCATAGAAGGTTGGTTCTATTGTACTGCCGCCAATTTAACCTCTAACGTTCAAGGCTTGTTTGACTGGCTGGGAACAAATGCAGAATTCAGTGCTTACTTTAATACACTTGGAGCCTTGCATTTTGCCAACTCAGGCGGCACAGTCAACGTCACAGCATCAACTGGTGCAGGATACACACCCACTGTCAATACCTGGATGCATTATGCTTTCACTTGGAACAGCACCAGCTCCAGTAGCACAACATATACTGCTTACATGAATGGATATTGTATAGGTACAGCTACAGGTTCTGCAAGCCACGACGGTTCAAGTAATCCTCTCAACAGCGTAATGCACGTGGCCTACAACGGCTCTGGTAATTGGAGAGGATATATAAGAGATTTTAGAATTAGTAACACATTAAGATACACTGGAAGTACTGTAGGTACAAACTACTTTACACCGGCAAGCAGAGGTGGTCTAGCAAGTGACGCAAATACCTTGGCCTTGTTTAGCTTGCCAACCAGCACACTAGCCGATAGTTCAAGTAATAATTTAGCTATAACAAATACTGGAGTCACTACAGTTATAGGTACCTAAGGTTACTGATAAATAACTAAACATAATTGTGGCGTACTAGCGCATGTCATGAAGTACTAGCAAGGAGAAACTAATGTCATTAAACAAAATAACCGGCTACCATGAATCAAGTGCAATGCCGCAACGAGTACGCGATGTACTTGGACGCTTGAAAGTATCGCTACATCAAAACATTTATGATGCGGACTTTGAATACGGAACTCAGCCCTTGCGTTGGGAAGCGTTTACAGCAGGCGGCGCTACCATTACCCATCAGCCAAAAGTAGGTGGCGTCAAGATGTCAGTGACCACAGCATCAGGCGACATTGCCATTCGTCAAAGCCGTCCATATCACAGATATCAGCCAGGCAAGACCATGTTCATGGCCACTGCTTGTCAGATGGGCACGGCACTGGCCAACAACGTAACTCGTGTGGGATTCTTTGATGATGGTAATGGTGCTTTCTTTGAACAGAGTACAGCTTCGTTAACCAACCCATTCGGCCTGGCAGTTGTGATTCGTAGTGATGCTAGCGGCGCAGTAGTTGACACACGTTTTACACTGGATCAGTGGAACGGCGACCCTAATCTCATTAACCAACTAGACTTCACACGTATTCAGATGTTTTTTATTGAATATGCATGGTACGGCGCTGGAGCCACACGTTTTGGTTTCTGGATCGATGGTGAGCCGGTGATTGCACATCAAACTGGATGGGGCAACTATGTTAGTCCAGCTGGTGTGCCCAACACACAACCATGGAGTCGTACTGGCAACTTGCCTGTGCGCTACGAGCAACGCAATAGTGGTGTTATTAGTCAAGCCAACGACCTGTTCCACTATGGTGTGTCAGTGTTGGTGGAAGGCCGACAAGATGATCAGCGTGGATTTACCTATTCGTATGGCATGGCACCCAATGCTCCCGTGCGCAACATTGGCACTGCGCAAACACGTTACCCAGTGTTGAGTATTCGTAGTCGTGCTATGGGCACTGTGGAATACACTCAGGCCAACAGCGCGGTAACTGCTGGAACAACTGGCAGTGTTACCCTTACTGGTACTCCATTAACAGTGGATCAGTTCAAAGGACGTTACATTTACTTTCCAGGACTCAGCACAAGCCAAGGCGGTACAGGCGCCATTGGTCGTATCACTGGCAACACCACAAGTGTTATCTCTTTCGTTGATAGTATTACAGGATTGGCATTCAGTGCGGCTCCTGCGGCATCTGCGCAATACACGATTGGTATTTTGAATCGTGGACAGTTGTTGCCAAGACGCTTGATGGCTGTGCAAACCACTGCGGCACAGAACGTGGTGATTGAATTGGTGGCCAGTACACCCACAAGCCCAGTTGTATTGACTGGAGCTACATTTACATCGTTGGCCAATTTGGGATCACCCAACAGTTTTGCGGAGCGTGATATCTCCGCTACTGCTTTGACAGGCGGTGAAGTGGTGTTTGCTTTTGTTTTGAGTCCAGGTGCTGGTGTACAGGACATTGACTTGAGCTATTTCTTTCCTTTGTTGAACACAATTCGTGGCAATCAAATGGACATATTGTCAGTGTGTGTAACAAACACAGCCGCAGTGGCAGTGGGCGCACACTTAATCTGCCAGGAGGCTATGAGTTAAACGACAAGTACACTATATGAAAGTTACCGAAATACTCACTGAAGGCCTACAAAAGCGAGACACTTACAAGATCCTACACGACTTTGTAAAGTTTGCCGCAGAGCATCTTGAATTAGACACGTTACCCAAATTTGATTTCATGTTTGATAACAAAGGCAGTGTAGAGCGCAAATCGTTTGGCGGCTATATGCCAGGTGCAGAACATATCACTATCACAGTAAAGAATCGTCACATCATGGATGTGTGCCGTACACTAGCACACGAACTAGTTCATTTCAAACAAGATTTGAACAATGAACTAGATGATGAAGATGCAGGTGCTACAGGAAGCCCACAAGAAAACGAAGCCAATGCCCAAGCCGCAGTTATCATGCGCAATTGGGGCAAACGCAATCCCCATTTCTTCGAAAAAGAAAGCATAGAATAATCACTAAATAAGTACAAATACAATTCGTACTGTTTTCTAACTAATTACGGTGTCTATTGTCTCTAACGGAGAATATCATGACAGCACGTAAACTCACTACCAAAGCCATTGCCAAATCAGCCACAACCTATGTGGGCCAAACAGGTGAAATATTCTACGACACTGCCACCGCAACACTGAAACTATCAGACGGTGCCACAGCGGGCGGTCAGTCGTTTAGTAGCGGTACTGTTTTAGGCTACGTCTCTAGCAGTTTTGGTGTCACAAGTACCTCAGCTGGCGCCACTACCAGTGACGGTAAGCTGTATTTTGGACTATTGCCTTTTATTAGTTCAACTCAATCAGGTGTCACTATTAGTGCTCCTCTTGGCAGTATCAACGGAGCGTGGACTATCACAGTTTAC